>CDZQ01004189.1_pt1 | contig 149299 bp, 116 predicted proteins | sample 554831 | NCBI WGS metagenome assembly CDZQ01 (sample SAMEA3182112, study PRJEB8094) | gut metagenome | biome: human; feature: gut; material: Stool; isolation source: human stools | place: Canada | collected 2013-05-06 | reverse complement strand
TGCTCAAGACCATCGACGGCGCCAAGGATGAGTTCACGGCGGATGAGCTTAAGACGCTCAAGGCCGGTGCGCAGCAGATCAAGGAGATCGAGGACAAGCTCGAGAGCCTGGAGAAGGAGTTCCCCGGCTGTGGAAGCACGCCGAGCTCAGGCGAGAGCGTCGACGCTTCGACCGCTGGCATGACGGCTGGTGCCAATGCTTCGAGCGAGGCGACGAAGTTCCCCAGCTTTACGGGCAAAGACCTGGATGGCAACGACGTGAGCAGCGACGAGCTGTTCGCTAAGAACAAGGTTACCGTCATGAACTTCTGGTTCACCACTTGCAAGCCGTGCGTGGGTGAGTTGGGCGATCTTGAGAAACTGAATCAGGAGCTTGCCGAGAAGGGCGGCCAGGTCGTGGGCGTCAATTCCTTTACGCTCGATGGCAACAAGGGCGAGATTGCAGATGCCAAGGACGTGCTGAGCAAGAAGGGCGTGACATATAAGAACATCTGGTTCAAGTCGGATAGCGAGGCCGGTAAGTTTACGTCAAATTTGTTCTCGTTCCCGACAACGTATGTCATCGATCAGAATGGCAACATCGTAGGGGATCCAATCGTGGGAGCCATCAGCTCCGCCGAGCAGCGCGCAGCACTCGACAAGCTTATCGACCAGGCGATTGCGAATAGCGAGCAGTAAAAACCGCGCAAAGCATAGCGAGGATCGTGTGTCGCTGTGCGAAGTAGTTCGCTCCCTTTCAAGATAAACTCCACCATATAGAGGTCCCGCTCGGGACCTCTTCTTTTAGGCACCGTCCCGTTCGTTTTTTGGCGCGGTTCGTTACATTCCTCACTGGCGCCGGCAAAAAATGGGGATAGAGTAGGACAAACGCGTCGAATACGAACGGCGGGGGAGAGCGGGCGAATGTGCCTGCGCAGGAGAGGTTGCCGTCCATGCTGGAGCTCAAAGGTATTTGCAAAAGGTACGTTACGCAGTCGTTTACGCAGGTGGCGCTCGACAGCGTGAGCCTGTCTTTTCGCGATAACGAGTTCGTGGCCATTCTGGGACCTTCGGGGTCGGGCAAAACTACGATGCTCAACGTTGTCGGCGGACTCGATCACTTTGATTCTGGCGACCTGCTCATCGATGGCATCTCGACCAAGGATTTTCGCGATCGCGATTGGGATGCCTATCGCAACAACCGCATCGGCTTTGTGTTCCAGAGCTATAACCTCATTCCGCATCAGACCATCTTGGAAAACGTGGAGCTGGCGCTTACGCTCACAGGTGTGGGGCATGCCGAGCGCCGCCAGCGTGCGCGCGAGGCGCTCGAGGCGGTTGGCCTGGGCGAGCACGTTAACAAGCGCCCGAGCCAGCTATCGGGCGGGCAGATGCAGCGCGTGGCCATCGCCCGCGCCCTGATCAACGATCCCGAGATTGTGCTGGCAGACGAGCCGACCGGCGCCTTGGATTCCACAACGTCCGTGCAGGTTATGGACTTGCTCAAGGAAGTCGCGCGCGACCGTCTGGTTATTATGGTCACGCACAATCCCGAGCTGGCGTACCAATACGCCACGCGCATCGTCAACCTGGCGGACGGCAAGATCACCGACGATTCCGATTCTTTCGATGTCGCTGACGCCACGCGCCGCGAGGCCAAGCCTACGCGCAAAACCTCGATGAGCTTTGTGACGGCGCTGGGGCTTTCTGCCCGCAACCTTATGACCAAAAAGGGCCGTACGGCCATGACTGCCTTTGCGGGCTCGATTGGCATTATCGGTATCGCGGCGATTCTGGCGCTGTCCAATGGCGTGAACAATTACATCAAAAAGGTCGAGGAGGATACGCTCTCGAGTTACCCGCTTACGATCTCCAAGCAGGACTACGACCTGTCGTCCATGATGGGTGGGCAGGGGGCTGTGGACGATGGCTCGCCTGAAAACGTGGATTCGTCCGACGACAGCGCCGGCGGCAAAGCTAAGGGAACCGATAAGATTCCCGTGGTCACGGCCGTAAAGGACATGTTTGCAAGCGTTAAGTCCAACGACATGACGAGCTTTAAGGCGTGGCTCGATGCCGGTGGCGACGGCATCGATAAAGAAGTCAACGCCATCCAGTACGGCTACGGTGTATCGCCGGTTGTCTATCGTGCCGGCAAGGGCGATGAGAAGCCTGTCCGGCTGGTGCCCAACGCCATGACCGAGGCCATGAGCGGAGGTGCGAGTTCGGCGGCAACGGTGAGCATGGAATCCATGGGAACCTCGGTCTTTAACGAGATGATTGACGACCAGAGCCTGCTCGACAGCCAGTACGATGTCGTCGCCGGTCATTGGCCCACGTCTGCCAACGAAGCCGTGATGGTGCTTTCGAGCCGCGGTACGGTGGGCGACTACACGCTCTACAGCATCGGTGCGCTGGATATCAATGAGCTCAACGACTTGGTTAACAGCGCCATGACGGCTGACGGTAAGATCGAAACGCCCGAGACCGGCGCCGACTTTACCTACGACGATGCGCTGTCCACGACGTTTAAGGTGCTGTCGCCGGCCGATGCCTATCGCAAAAACGAAGAGACCGGCATGTGGACCGACATGTCTGACGACGCCGACTTTATGGCTGCCAAGGTTGCCGACGGTATTGACGTGCACATTGTGGGCGTGGTGCGACCTAACGAGACGGCCAACGCGAGCGCGTTGTCCCCGGGCATTGCCTACACGCATGCGCTGACTCGCCAGCTTATGGAGCGCGCCGCCGATTCGCAGATTGTGCAGGAGCAGCTTGCCCACCCCGAGACGGATGTCTTTACGGGCAAAACCTTCGACGAACTGCAAGGCGAGGCCAAGCAAGGCGTTGATCTGGGCAGCATGTTCAGTGTGGACGAGGCGGCGCTCAAGAGTGCGTTTTCGTTTGATGCGTCTGCGCTCTCGGGTGCGGCCGGCGACGGCATTGATCTTTCGGGCGTCGATCTGTCGGGCCTGGATATTGATCTTTCGGGCGTTGGCAAGGACATCGACTTTGGTGACATCATGGCCAAAGCGCCGGCTCCAGATTTCTCGGGCATCTTTGACGGCCTGGAACTCACGCCCGAGCAAATGCAGCAGGTGGGAACGCTAGCCAACCAGCTGTTTGAGAGCTTTTTGCAGTCTGATCAGTTTAGGGCGCTGTCACCCGAAGATCTTAAAGACGCGTCAAAGCTTGCTGCCGCATTCTCGGCGTATCTTGAGAGTGATACGGCAGCCCAGCAAATCCTGGCCCAGCTCAAAGCGCTCGGCGGCGATGCCCTGGCCGAGCGCCTGCAGCAGGCGATGACCGACTATGTGCAAAAGCAGCTGGCTCCGTATCTGCAGCAGGCTATGGATCAGGTGATGAAGTCGATCAGCGATCAGATTGCGGCGACGGTGTCAGCTCAGCTCAGGGCAGGCGCAGCAGGGCTCATGGGCCAGATGGCGACGCAGATGTCGTCGAGTTTTGCTAACCTGGCGAGCGCCATGCGCGTGGATGCGAGTGCCTTTGCTCATGCCATTCACTTCAACATGGACGCCGAGGACCTGAGTTCGCTCATGATGAGCTATGCCAAGGCGTCGAAGCTCACCTACGATAACAATCTGACCACGTTGGGTTATGCGGACGAGGCCGACCCCATTTCGGTCAAGATTTTCCCGCGCGACTTTGAGGCCAAGGAGCGCGTACTCGATCACATCGATGCGTACAACAAGCAGGTCAAAGCCGCTGGCCATGATGAGCAGGCAATTTCGTACACCGACTACATGGGCATCATCATGGGTTCGGTGACCGACATCGTGAACACTATCAGCTTGGTGCTCATCGCGTTTGTGAGTATCAGTCTGGTGGTGAGCTCCATCATGATCGGCATCATCACATACATCAGCGTGCTGGAGCGCAAAAAGGAGATTGGCATCCTGCGCGCGATCGGCGCGTCGAAGCGCAACGTGGCCAACGTATTCAATGCCGAGACCTTTATCGAGGGCCTCATCGCCGGCGTCTTTGCCATTGTCGTCGTGGTGGCCGTGAGCTTCCCGGTTAATACCTGGGCGCTTGCGGCCAAACAGGTCCCCAACCTGATGAGCCTGCCCGTGCAGGATGCGCTGGTGCTCATTGCAATTTCGGTGTTGCTGACGGTCGTTGCCGGTCTGCTGCCGGCCCGTAGCGCATCCAAAAAGGACCCCGTGGAGGCCCTTCGTTCCGAATAATGTGACAAAGGGACAACCCTTTTGTCACGGCTAAAAGCAAGGAAGTCGCAAGGGTTGGGGCGGGGTTGTCGGCGAGTGCCCTCGGATACAATCGAAGCCGTGCTAGAAAGAGGCTTCGATGATTAGAAAATCGTTCTTTAATCCGTTCTCGTCGCTGCTGCTTGCGCTTGCCGGGCTGGCTTTTTTGGTCGATGTCCTGCCGCAGGTGGAAGGCCAGACGGGCGTGTTCGCGCCAGCTGTGCTCTTTTTGATGTGGCTGGTGGGCGGCCTGGTGCGCCTGTTTTACGAAAATGAGGCCAAGCGCAGCTTTGATCGCCATATGTTTAAAGCGAACCACGCGGCCGTTTGGAAACGCGTCGATGCGTGTTGGATTCAAGTTGATGCCGACCGGCTTGTGCCCGGCGACGTCGTCCGCCTATATGCCGGCATGCTCTGCCCGGTCGACGTGACCCTTGCCAAGGGCGACCAGGTCCTTGTCTCGGAATCGTCGCTTACAGGCGAGAGCGGTCAGACCGCCAAGCGGGAAGGGGAGACCGTTCGCGCGGGAACGACCATTGTCGACGGCAAGGCGTCGGCAACCGTCCTCGCCCGCATTGCCGATGAGCAGCCCGTTTTGCGCCGTCGCGCTCGAATGGGCACACAGTTTGGTGCCGGCGCCAAGAGCATCTGCGCCGCCCTGGTAAGATGCATGCTCATCGTACTGCCGTTTGTCATTATGATTCGAGGCTTTGTGCTGGGCGACTGGGCGCAGGCACTGCTGTTTGCCCTGGGCACGGCCGTGGGCCTGGTTCCCGAAATGCTGCCGGTTGTCACGAGCGTTTGCCTTTCGGGCAGTGCCCATCGACTAAAAAACAAGCAGGTCATCGTTAAGAACGTTGACGCCATGGAGTCACTGGGCTCCATGGACGTGGTGTGCGTTGACAAGACAGGCACGCTCACCGAAGATGCCGCGGTGCTCGAGTACTACACCGATATCCTGGGCAACGAAAGCGAGCAGACGCTCAACCTGGCGTATCTGGAGAGCACGAGCCAGGGGGCCGCTGCCAATCAGCTCAATCGGGCCATTGCCGATGCGTGCGCGGCACCCGAGCTGCACCTTGCCGCGAAAGACCTTGGCCACGCCTTTGCACTGCATGCCTCTGACCCCTTCGACCACGTCACCAAGGCTTCGGGTGTCAAGCTCGACGCCACGCCCGGGGCGCTTGGTTGTTTGGGGCTACAGGTTCGCCCCGGCAATCATCTGACCATCGTAAAGGGCGAGGTTGAAAGCGTGTGCACACGCTGCGCCTGGGCAAACTTTAAGGGCGAGCTGGTGCCCATGGATGCCGATGGCCGTCAGAGCGCCTACGAGGTTGCCGAGGACATGCGCGCCGATGGCATCAAAGTGCTCGCCGTCGCCTATAGCACGACGTCGGCGGACTGGGATGACCTGGTGCTGTGCGGCTTTTTGGGCTTTTTCGATCGGCCCAAGGCGAGCGCTCGTGCCGCCGTGCAGGCGCTGTCTAACCTTTCCGTCGAGGTGCGCGTGCTCACGGGTGATTCGGCTTCGGTCGCTCGCTCAACATGCTCGCGCCTGGGCATTCCCGCCGATAGCGTTATCACCGGCAGCATGCTTCAGGCCATGGAGGAATCCGAAGCGCTGATCCGGGTGGGGAAGGCTCGCGTGTTTGCCGAGCTTACGCCCGCACAGAAGGCGCAGATCGTTAGCCTGATTCGCCTCTCCGGCCACATCGTCGGCTATATCGGAGACGGCGTGAACGACGTGCCGGCGCTCACATCGGCAGACGTCGGCATTGTCGTGGACTCGGCTGCGGCCGAATCCAAAAAGGTGGCCGACCTGGTGCTGCTCGAGCGCGACTTGGGTGTTGTCGCCGAGGGCGTCAGCGAGGGCAGGACTTCGTTCGCCAATGCCTCCAAGTACATCCGTATCGCATCGAGCTCCAACTTTGGCAATATCTGTTCGGTTGCCGCCTCGAGCATTTTCCTGCCCTTTGTGCCGGCAACCGCTACCCAGCTGCTCTTGCTCAATCTGTGCTACGACGCCACCTGCCTGGCGCTTTCGTGGGATAACGTTGACGATGCAGAGATTGCCCGCCCCAGGGCCTGGTCGGGTAAGGGGCTCGGCAGCTTTATGCTTCATTTTGGCTTTGCGAGCTCGGCCTTCGACATCATTACGTTTGCCATTCTGTTCTTGGGCGTATGCCCCGCCGTCTGCGGCGCGCCCTTTGCCGCGCTCGACGCGGCGGGTCGAGCGGCCTTTATCGCGACCTTCCAAGCCGGCTGGCTGCTGGAATGCGCATGGACCGAATCGCTCGTGCTCCTGGTGTTGCGAACGCGCAGTGTCCGCGACGGGGATCGTCCTTGCACACCGCTCGTGGTGATGGTTGCCGTCATGCTCGTTGTCACGGCGCTCCTTGCGCTCAGTCCGGTGGCGCAGCTGTTTGGGCTCGCCACGCTGCCTGTATGGTATCTGGGCATCGTTGCGCTGCTGAGCGTGTTGTATCTTGTTGTTGCTTCGACGATCAAGCGGGTCTATCTGGCCCGCTCGAGCAGCTTGTTCTAGGGCGGTTCTATGCGTACCAACAGAACCAACATCGCGATTACGCCGGCCGAGGCCGCCGAGCTCAGCAGCGCGCTGTTCTCGTCTGGCAGCGCTGCCGCCCTGGAGCTCGCGCCCGTGTTTGCCGATATCGCATCGGGCAAGCTGACTGCTATCGAGCTGGCGGTTGCCGGCTCGCAGGCAAGTGCCGCCACTGGACCCATCGTTATCGGCGAGCTTTCGATCGACCTGGCCTCGCGCACCGTCAAGGTGTCGGACGCGCCGGTCTCGCTCACGCCCAAGGAGTTCGACATCCTTGCCTTTTTGGCGAGCAACCGGGGTACGGTCTTTAGCAAAGAGGAAATCTACCGGGCGGTGTGGCAAAACGAGTATCTGCTCGATGACAGCAACATCATGGCCTTCGTCCGCAAAATTCGAAAGAAGATTGAGCCCGAACCAGACAACCCCCACTACCTGCTGACTGTATGGGGCGTGGGCTACAAAATGGCCGAGTAACGCTTCGGGTATTCGCTCCCATCGATCCAAATAGTCACTTTGACAATCCTTGCCAAATCGCAAGAAAGCCGCAAGAAACCAGCCATGTGCTCGGTCTTGCGGCTTTTCTATTCTGTAGACAGTCGCGGACGCGAAAGAGAGGTGAGGACCGTGAGCGGCAGTGACAGTACCAGTAACGCAGGACGAAGTTGCCGGCGCGGGTCCACTTTGATGGGGGCGCGCGGCTGATTCGCCCTGCGTCCGATCGATAGAACGGAGCGAGGCAATTGAAGAAGATGACTATGCGCCATACGCCGTCTGCGGTTCAGGCGCAAAACGAACTGATGAGGCATCGCGCGGAGGGTCGCATCCAGTATGCGGCGACCATTCCGCTGACGGAGGCCCTATCCTGGGTCGGCTCGAATCTCGGCGGCCTTAATCGCGACGAGGTCGCGCACAGCGAAGCCGACAACGGGCGTAACGTGGTCACGCGTGGCAAGAAGAAGTCGATTGCCCGCAAGCTTGCGGACGCGTTCGTCAATCCCTTCACGGCGATTCTGTTTTTCCTGGCCATCATTTCGGCAGCGACCGACATGGTGTTTCCAGCGTTGTCGATGATGGGCAGCACGCCCGAAGACTTTGACCCGCTGACGGTGATCATCATCACCACGATGGTCGTGCTCTCGGGCACGCTGCGCTATATCCAGGAAGCGCGCAGCGGCAACGCGGCCGAAAAGCTGCTCGATATGATTACGACCACCGTGACAGTCACCCGCGAGGATGCCCCTAGGACCGAGATTCCCATCGACGACGTGGTGGTTGGTGACATCGTGCACCTGTCCGCCGGTGACATGATTCCCGCCGATGTGAGAATCATTGAGGCTAAGGACCTCTTTGTGAGCCAGGCAAGCCTGACGGGCGAGAGCGAGCCGGTCGAGAAGGTTCCCGCGACGTGCACCGAGTCCGATTCGGCAACGTCGTTCGAGAACATCGCCCTCATGGGCAGCAGTGTGATCTCGGGCAGCGCGACGGCGCTCGCCTTTAGCGTGGGCGAGCAGACCTTGTTTGGCTCTATGGCATCGAGCCTGTCCGAGGATGCCGTAGAGACGAGCTTTTCCAAAGGCGTCAATAGCGTCTCGTGGGTGCTCATCCGCTTTATGATGGTGATGGTTCCGTTTGTCTTTATGATTAACGGCGTCACCAAGGGCGATTGGCTTAATGCTGGCCTGTTTGCCATCAGCATCGCCGTGGGCCTGACACCCGAGATGCTGCCCATGATCGTTACCACGTGCCTTGCCAAGGGCGCCGTGGCTATGAGCAAAAAGCAGACCATCGTTAAGAACCTCAACTCGATTCAAAACTTTGGCGCGATGGACGTGCTGTGCACGGACAAGACTGGCACGCTGACGCAGGACTAGGTGGTGCTGGAGTATCACTGGAACATCGATGGCCAGGAGGATTCGCGCGTTCTGCGCCATGCCTACCTCAACAGCTATTTCCAGACGGGCTACAAGAATCTGATGGATCTGGCGATCATCAAATGCACCGAGGAAGAGGAGCAAAACGACCCGAGTCTCACCGACCTTTCCGAGGCCTATGTGAAGGTCGACGAGGTGCCGTTTGACTTTACGCGCCGTCGCCTTACCACCGTGGTGCGCGATCGAAGCGGCAAAACCCAGATGGTCACCAAGGGTGCAGTCGAGGAGATGCTGTCGGTGTGCTCGCATGCCGAGATTGACGGCGGCGTTCACGTGCTGGACGACGAGGTGCGCGAGCGCATTTTGGCAACGGTCGCCGACCTTAACGACGACGGCTTCCGCGTGTTGGCAATCGCTCAAAAGTCCAACCCGTCGCCTGTCGGTGCCTTTAGCGCCGATGATGAGCGCGACATGGTGCTGATCGGCTACCTGGCGTTTTTGGATCCGCCCAAAGAGTCCACGGCCGATGCTATCGAGGCGCTGCGCAACCACGGTGTAGCCACCAAGATCTTGACCGGCGACAATGAGAAGGTCACGCGCACCATCTGCAAGCAGGTGGGACTCGAGGTCAACAACATGCTGCTCGGCAGCGATATCGCCGCAATGGACGACGCCGAGCTCGCTCGTCGCGCCGAGGACGTGCAGGTCTTTGCCAAGCTTACGCCCGATCAAAAAGCGCGCGTCGTGTCCGTGCTGCGTGCAAACGGTCATGTGGTGGGCTACATGGGCGACGGCATCAACGACGCCTCGGCCATGAAGTCGTCCGACATCGGCATCTCGGTCGATACTGCGGTCGACGTGGCCAAGGAGTCGGCCGATATCATCTTGCTCGAGAAGGATTTGATGGTGCTCGAGGAGGGCATCATCGAGGGGCGCAAGACCTACGCCAACATGATCAAGTACATCAAGATGACCGCAAGCTCCAACTTCGGCAATATGTTCAGCGTGCTTGCCGCATCCGCCCTGCTGCCGTTTTTGCCGATGATGAGCATCCAGCTGATCCTGCTCAACCTGATCTATGACTGCAGCTGCCTGGCGATTCCCTGGGACAACGTGGACGAGGAGTTCCTGCGCGTGCCGCGTACCTGGGACGCTTCGAGTGTTGGCAGGTTCATGATCTGGATCGGGCCCACCAGCTCCATCTTCGACTTTATGACCTATATCTTTATGTACTTCGTTTTCTGCCCCCTGTTCGTGAGCCATGGCGTGCTGTTCAACGACCTGGCGAGCGTCTACTCGGGCGCCGCGCTGGAGCAGATGCAGCTGGCCTACATCGCGCTGTTCCAGGCTGGATGGTTCGTCGAGTCTATGTGGAGCCAGACGCTGGTCATCCACATGATCCGTACGCCTAAGTTGCCGTTTATCCAGAGCCGTGCCTCGGCTCCGGTGATGCTGCTCACGATGACGGGCATCGCGCTGCTCACGCTGATCCCGTTTAGCCCGCTTGGCCCCACGCTGGGTCTGGGCGCCCTGCCTGTCGAGTACTTCTTGTTCCTGATTCCGTGCATCTTGCTGTACATGGCGCTGGCGACAAGCCTTAAGAAGGCCTACGTCAAGCGCTACGGCGAGCTGCTGTAGTGGGGGATTGATGCAGAAAGGAGCGTTTGCATGAACTGGACGCAGATTTGGATGGACTTGTTTGGCACCACGGAGTGGCTCGGCCTTAACATGGGCTTTTGGGTGGCCAACGGCGTGGTGTTGGTGGTTGTCGTGATTATGAACGTTGTCTTTTGGAGCATGAAACCGCTGCCGAGGGATGAATAACAAGCGAGGGGGCCGCCTGCCGGGCGACCCCCTCGCTGTTTATAAGCACCAGTAAATCGAAGGTGAATGGTTTCCCGAGAAGTGAACGACCTAATTTGGACCCCTGAAGCACCCACGTTTTTCGACGCTAAAACCGCAGGATTTGAGTGATAAAACCGCAGGAATTGGCCTTCCCAAAGTGTCGATGCATCGAGGGTCCGATTTCACCCGTTCACTTCGCGGAAAAGCATTCACCTTCGTTGCGTAAGGCGACGGATGGAAGGGTGATTATCGTCAAGCAGCTACCTCTGCCTTGTGAATCATCTGAAGCACAAGGCATAATGCATGTAACAAGGGGGCGGTTCCTTTGTCACATCCGTTGATATGAGAGAAGAGTAGATGATTCTTTCGCTTGCCCCTATGGAGGGGATTACCGGGCATGTGTTCCGTCGCGTGCATGCGGAGTGCTTCGGTGCGCTCGATTGCTATTACACGCCGTTTTTGCCGCCGCCGCGGGTGGGAAACCGCTTTGGCGGCAAGGCGTTTAAGGAAGTCGATCCGGCTAACAACCAAGGGCTCAACGTGGTGCCCCAGCTCATGTCCAAGAACGCGGACGAGTTTGTGTGGGCGGCACAGGTGCTCGCCGACATGGGCTATCGGGAGGTCAATCTCAACCTGGGTTGCCCTTCGGGAACGGTTGTCGCTAAGGGCAAGGGCTCGGGTTTCTTGCGCAATCTCGACGAGCTCGAGGTGTTCTTGAGTGATGTGTGCGAGCGGTCGCCGTTGCCGGTATCGGTAAAGACCAGGCTGGGGCTGGAGAGCGACGACGAATACGAGCGCGTGCTCGATCTATATTGCCACATGCCGCTGGCAGAGCTGATCGTGCATCCGCGCGTACAGAAGGACCGCTATACGGGCTCGACGCGCAAAGAGTTTTATGGCGAGACGCTGGAGCGCGCGCCGTTCCCCGTGGCCTATAACGGCGACATTTTCGATCTTGAGGATATGGACGCACTGGTGGAGGCCTATCCCGGGACACGCCATGTGATGCTGGGGCGTGGCTTGCTTGCGAACCCCGCGCTGGCTCGCATGGTCAAGGGCGGCCCCACTGCAACGGCTGCTGAGCTGCAGCGTTTCCACGATACGCTGTTTGCGGCCTATGCAGAAGAGATTGGCGGTAATGCGGTCTTTCGTATGAAGGAGTGGTGGTTCTACGCCAAGTGCGCTTTCGCCGACCCCGCTACCGTTCACAAACTCGTACGTAAGACCAAAAAGGTCGACGAATACCGCGCCGCCGTCGAGCGCGTCTTTCGCGAGCAGCCACTCGCACCCACAGCCCGCTTCCACGGCTAGCTAGTCATTGGCCATTGGGGACGTTCTTTAACGACTAGTCATTTAAGAACGTCCCCGATGACTACCCACAAATAGTTGTACACCAGCATCCAAAGATGTCGAAAAATGTCGACTTTGGATGCTGGTGTACATGTTTGTGCCGTATGGGTTTGTGCGTTGGGACGGGCCGACCGCAATAGCACGCTAGAGCAGGTTCTTCTGTACCCACGCGATGATGTCGCTCGATTCGTAGAGCGGTTTGCCGTTAATGAACAGGCAGGGAACCTGGCGCTTTCCGCCGACGGCGATGAGTGTCTGTTCGGCATCGGAATCGGTCGAGATATTACGCTCGGGAATGGTCACGCCGTTATCGGCCAGGAAGCGCTTGACCTTTATGCAATACGGGCAGCCGGTCATAACGAATAGTGCGAGCTCATGATTAGTAGCCATAGGTCTCCAATCGGTTGAGGTTTCGATTGAAATACCCAAAGCCGCCGCGGTCTATGCGCGCGTCAACGATGACTCGATGGCCTGGACCAGAAACGCCGTGGCTCCGGTGCCGCAGGGCTTGTCGTAGTAGTCAACAAAGCGCTGGTCGGCAAGATAGCCATTGGCGAGGCCCAGGTACGCTTCGTTCTGGGGTTCGCATCCCCAGTTGAGACCAATCCAACGACGATGCATCGCGACGAGCTTGCGAACCTCGCTTCCATCCGCATCGCCGTCGCCCATGGCAATCGAGAGCTGACCCAGAATAGCGCGTTCAAGTTCTTTCATGTCGTTCCATGTCTGAGGGTCCATGTCCAGTAATGTTTCGTTTGCCGCATCGACGGCTTCATCGCCATAGCGCGCCCGGGCCTCGGCGCCGTAGCGCTCCTCGTTTTCCTGCACGGTGCGCCAGCGCTCCAGTTGCGGCAGGACGGCGCCCATGAGCGAGACGGCTTCGTCGAGCGACATGCCGGTGTTTTGCGCCAGCCGCGGGGCACAATCTTCAATCATCGCCTCCATGGTGGTGTCGTAGGTGTACTTGCCGTGGTCGTAGCACCACTTGCAGTAATGGTCGGTCGTGGCGCCCGTGGCGTCGGTGCCGCAGTCATCGGGTGTGAGTATCATGCCGCAGCTCTGGCAATAGTGCTCGGGCATTTCGAGCAGATGAGACAGGGGCTCGCCGGTCACGGCGGCGATGAGCTTCATCATGTCGATGCCCGGTGTGACCTCGCCGCGTTCCCAACGGCTGATGGCTTGGCGTGTGACGAAGAGCTTGGCGGCGAGCTGCTCCTGAGTAAGGTGATGGGCATGACGAACGGCGATGAGCTTTTCTGCAAAGGCCATGACGGCTCCTTTCTGCTGGTTGATGGCTTAAGCATACGCGGCGGCAGACGCCCTTCCAAGCAACCGTTGGTTGCACGACGGGAGACCGCGGCGAAGAATTGCGCGCAACGCCCCACGCCTCCATGCCGTACAATGACCGGCATGGAACCTATTGCACGCATACATACCGACCTGCCGCAGAAGTTCGGCATCCCGCGCAACAGCTTTTTGGCGCCCCATCTGCAGGGGCGCATCGTCTTTGAGCCGGAATTTGCCTCCAACGCAGCAGTTGAGGGTCTGGATTCCTTCTCTCACTTATGGCTGCTGTGGCGCTTCGAAAACGGAACGCCCGGCGGCACGGCTAAGGACATAGCTGCCGATGCCAAGTCGCAGGACAGGTCCGGCACCAACGTCAAGTGGTCGAAAACCGTGCGCCCGCCGCGTTTGGGTGGAGCCGAGCGCGTGGGCGTGTTTGCCACGCGCAGTCCGTTTCGCCCTAATCCCATTGGGCTCACCTGCGTCAAGCTCGATCGTGTCGAGCTCACTGACGATGGCCCCATCATCCATGTGCTGGGGGCCGACCTGCGCGACGGCACGCCCATCTACGACATTAAGCCCTACATTCCGTTTGCGGACTGCCACCCGGATGCGACCGGCGGCTGGATCGAGGACGCTCCGTGGCAAGAGCTCGACATCGAGTTCCCGCAGACGCTGCAGGATATGGTCCCGCCCGCAAAGCTCCCCGGCTTGGTCGAGGTCCTTCGCCAAGACCCGCGCCGCGCAGGCAGCAAGCACGAGCCAAACCGCGTCTATCACCTGGCCTTTGCCGGGCTCGACATATCTTTTACGGTCGATAAAGCCCAGCTAACCGTGGTCGCCGTCAACGACGCGCAAGACTAACCTACCATTCGTCCGCACCCGTCAAATTAAGCGCCAAACCCCATGCCAAAATCGCCCGTGCTGGTGGACAATAACGCCTACCAAAACAATCACTTTGCACGGGAGCTCAGCATGAAATACGACTTTAGCTCGCTTATCGACCGCCACGGCATGGACTCCATCGCCGTTGACTCTTGGGGCGAGATCCCCGGTATGGCTCCGAACGCACCCGACGAGGGCTTCGACCGCATTCCCATGTGGGTGGCCGATATGAACTTTGCCACGGTGCCCACGGTCCAGGAACACATCATTCAGCGCGCCCAGCACCCCATGTTTGGCTATTTCAATCCGCGCCCCGAGTACTTTGACCGCATCATCGAATGGCAGGGCCGCCGCAATGGCGTCGAGTGCCTGCGCCCTGAACATATCGGCTACGAAAACGGCGTGCTGGGCGGTGTCGTGTCGACGCTGCGTGCGTATGTTCAGCCGGGCGATGCGGTGCTGGTCCACAGCCCCACCTACATCGGCTTTACCAAGTCTATCGAAGCCGCGGGCTATCGTATTGTCCACAGCCCGCTTAAGCTCGATGATCAGGGCGTGTGGCGCATGGACTTTGAGGACATGGAGCGCAAGCTCGCCCAAAACCACATCCATGCCGCGGTATTCTGCTCGCCGTACAATCCCTGCGGCCGCGTATGGGAGCGCGATGAGATCGAGCACGCCATGGACATCTATCGCCAGCACGATTGCGTGGTGATCTCGGACGAGATCTGGTCCGATATCATCCTGCCGGGACACAAGCATATCCCGACGCAGTCGGTGAGCGAGGATGCCCGCATGCGCACGGTTGCCCTCTATGCGCCGAGCAAGACGTTCAATCTGGCGGGTCTGGTCGGCAGCTACCACATTATCTACAACGAGACGCTGCGCGACCGCATCTGCGCCGTGTCCAACAAGACTCACTACAACGAGATGAACGTCCTCTCCATGCATGCGCTTATCGGTGCCTACCAGCCGCAAGGCTACGAGTGGGTGGACGAGCTCAACCAGGTGCTTGCCGACAATATCGAGTACTTCTGCGATTACGTGGATGAGCATTTTGAGGGTGTGTCCTATTCGCGTCCGCAGGGCACGTACATGGTGTTTCTGGACTGCACCGAGTGGTGCCGCGAGCATGGCCGCGATATTCAGTGGCTGCTCGACGAGGGGGCGCGCGTGGGCGTGGGATATCAGGACGGCCGCCCGTTCCACGGGCCCTGCCACATTCGCGTGAATCTGGCGCTGCCGCTTTCGCGCGTAAGGGAGGCGTGCGACCGCCTGGACCGCTACGTTTTTAATGCACGGTAAGTGAGCACTGCATGCGGGGCCTTCTGCCAAGTCGGCTGGAAGGCCCCGCATGGTAAAACGTCTGTAACCATTGGGCACTCGAGTGGTTTCGTTTGCTATTATTTTTTAGCATTTCAGTCTGCAAACAGGATCGTCTGGAGCTCGATGAAAAGACCCCGTCGCTCGGTTGCCATATCGTTGTTTGTTGCGCTTGCGGTAGCGAGTGCCTTTGTCGTAGCGATAGCCGGCTGTTCCGGGTCGAATGGCAGAGCCTCGACGTCTGCATTAGAAGGCCTGGATGCCTCGCAGGCCAAAGACGACAACCTTAAGACGCTCAACGTCGGCAGCGACCTCTATCCACCGTTTGTGTATACCGACGAGTACGGCGATATCGTTGGCCTGGATGTCGAGATACTAACCGAGGCTTTGGCCCGCATTGGTTACAAGTCAAAGTATCAGCTGATCGATTGGGAAAAGAAGAAAGAGCTGCTGGCGAGCGGCGAACTCGATTGCGTCATGGGCAGCTTTAGCATGACGGGTCGCGAAAACGAGTATCGTTGGGCCGGCCCGTACCTTGCGAGCCGCCAGGTGGTCGCGGTCGATCCCCAGAGCGATATCTACACGCTTGCTGATCTTGAGGATAAGGTCGTGGCGGTTCAATCCACCACCAAGCCCGAGGACATTTTGCTCAATCGTACAAATGAAAACGTTCCGCAGATCAAAGAGCTCTACAGTTTTTCGGACCGTTCATACCTGAATCCGGCGCTCGTCGAGGGCCTGGTCGACGCCATCGCCGCACATGAGTCGTCGTTGCTCACCTACGAAAAAGACTATGGCGTAACGTATCGCATTTTGGATGAGCCGCTGCTAGAAGTTGGTTTGGGCACTGCTTTCGACATCAACGATACGCGCGGCATCGACGTTAAGCTCACCCGTGCCTACCAAGAAATGCTTGCCGATGGCACCATGGAACGCCTGGTGTCAAAGTACTTTGATGACCCTTCGCCATTTTTGAATATGGAGGGCCTGTCATGATTGATGCGCCCGACCACGCCGCTCAGGAGCGGGGCAATCGTTCGGCAGGGGCATGGCTCCTTGTCGCCCTGCTGGGGATAGCGCTCTCGGTTGTTGCCGGCATGATGAGCTACGGTTACACGACGGCCCAAGCCGAGCAGCGCTTTGCCGACGTTGTCGATTACGTGGCGACGCAGAGCCTTTCCTACGATGCGTTCAACAGCGCCTATACGACCAAAAACCTGATTCGTGTTATGGAGATTGCCGGAGAGGCAGCGCGCGATATGGAGCGCGACCGCTCGGTGGATAACGCCACGCTGGAGCAATATGCCGACCAGTTCAACGTGAGTGCACTGATCGTAACGGACGCATCGGGCAGCTTGGTGTCCGAGTGCTCGACGGATGACGTGGGCTACGAGTCGCTCGCTACGTATCTCAAGGAAGCGCCCGTGTTGGAGGTGGCGGCCCATCCGCTTAAGTCCTATACCGCCCGTATCACGCTTGCGGATGATTCGGTCGCAGACATTGGCTGCGTGACTAGGCAGGATGGCGAGGGCATCGTTGCCGCAGTGAGACACCAGAGCGCCAAGGCGGTCGCGAGCAATACGCTCAAACTGCAGAGCTTGCTCGGTGGTTATGAGACCATCGACAGCGGCAATATCGTGATCGAAAGCGACGGCAAGGTCGTTGCGACCAATGCCGTTGAACCCACCATATTGGGCGTGTTTGATCTGCCTGCGACGGATGTCTTCATTGTCGACGGTATAAAGGATCGATGCCCGGCTGGTAAGGTCAGATTGGTTAACGCCAACGGCGAGTGGTATTTGGGCACATTTGGAAAAGCGCGCGGGTTCTACGTGTACACCTATGCCTCGGCGCGGCGTTACTTTGAGGTCGTCGCGGCTGTTGCTGCCGGCGTGCTGGTGCTCTACAGCGGTGTTATAGCCGTTGTTGTGATGGCGCGCCGCCGCGCTGATCGTCGACGTTTGACGGACTTGCTGCAGCAGGAGCGCGACTATGGCGACAAGCTGGCAAAGGCGGCGCGTGAGGCCTCGTCTGCCAACTCGGCAAAGACGGAGTTTTTGCGCCGCATGAGCCACGATCTGCGCACGCCCATCAACGGCATTCGCGGCATGGTCGAGGTCGGCGATGCCAATGCGGACGATCTGCAAAAGCAGACCGAGTGCCGCTCGAAGATCTGGACGGCATCGGGACTGCTGCTCGACCTTGCCAACGAGGCGCTGGATATGAGTCGCCTGGAGAGCGGGCAGGTCGACCTGGAGCTTGTTCCCACAAACTTGGCGACCCTCAACCACGAGGTGCGCGATATTCTTGAGCGCCAGGCCGAGGAGCGCCTGGTGACAATTATCTGCGACCAGCAGACGCTTAATCATCCCTATGTGCGGGTGAGCGTGACGCACCTCAAGCGCTTGTTGCTCAATATTGCCGGCAATGCTGTCAAGTACAACCGCCAGGGAGGCTATGATCGCCTGGTGTGCCGCGAGGTGGAGCCAGCGGATGGCGTCCCCGTCTATGAATACACGATCGCCGACAACGGTATTGGCATGAGCGAGGAGTTCCAACAGCACCTCTACGAGCCGTTTTGCCGCGAGGAGCAGCAGGTGGAAGGCGCTTCATCGGGAACTGGCCTGGGCGCGCCTATCGCAAAACAGCTGGTGGAGCTTATGGACGGAACCATGAGCTTTACGAGCGTCTTGGGGCAGGGGACGACGTTTACCATCCGCCTGCCGTTCGAGAAATGCAAGCGCTCCGAGATTCCTCAGGCAGTTCGCGCGGATGCGGGCGATGGCGATGCGCTCCAGGGCTCGCGCGTTTTGCTCGTAGAGGATAACGATCTGAATGCCGAGATCGCGCAGTTTACGCTCAGCCGTGCCGGTGCCGTCGTGACGCATGCTAAGGATGGCGAGTCTGCCGTTGAGGCGTTTGCTGCGAGCGCACCGCACGAGTACGACGTGGTGTTGATGGACATCATGATGCCTGGCATCGATGGCCTTGAGGCCACACGTCAGATTCGAGCGCTCGATCGCGAGGATGCCGCGACCACGCCGATTATCGCCGTGAGTGCCAATGCCTTTGCCGACGACCGCAGACTTTCGCGCGAGGCGGGCATGGACGCGCACCTGAGTAAACCCGTGAGCTCGCAGGAGCTCGTTGAGGCGCTTGCGCACATAGCCGCCGACGCTTCATAAGCATATGGCCCGGTTCCAAGGTGGGTTGGAACCGGGCCATATTGCCATTTGTGACGCCTGTTCTTGAGGCTTACTTTTCTTGAATCTGCTTACCGCAAAGATGCTCAATCGAAATCTCGTAAAGCTGGACGCCCTTGATGTCTTTGGCGATTTCCTCTTCGACTTCTTCGGCAGAAGGGTAGTACTTAAGGGCGAGCTGGCGGACTTTGTCCTCGATAAACGCGGGGGTGTCATTCGCCAGGCGACAGCGGCCAAAGACCACGGTGCTCATAACGTAGGGAGCCCAGTCGCCGTCCTGGTACCACTCGTTGCCGTAAACGGTAAAGCAGACCTTGTCATCGCGCTTGAGTGCGTCGACCTTGTGGCCGGCCTTGGCGCCATGGAAATAAATCTTGTCGTGCTCGGCGTCAAAGAAGTAGTTGACGGGAATGGCGTACGGGTAGCCATCGTCGCCGTTGACGGCAAAGACGCCGCGCTTGCAGGTGGCGAGCAGTTTGCGCGCTTCCTCGTCGGTGATGGCGCGTTTCTTTCGACGTAAGGGCCTAAACATCGTTGGCTTCCTTTCTGGTCGTGCGTGGTGGTTGAGCACAAACTATAGCGAAACGGATCCGTTTTTCTTGATGCGGGCGAGTATGTTTTTGAGCTTGTTAAAGTCGAGCGGTTTGGACAGATGGGCGTTCATGCCGGCGTCGTGTGCCGCCTTGGCGTCTTCGGCAAAGGCGTTGGCGGTGAGCGCGATGATGGGGATATCGGCTGCATCGACCTTCTCGCTCAGACGAATCACGCGGGTTGCCTCGTAGCCGTCCATGTCCGGCATCATGATGTCCATCAAAATGGCATCGAAGCTGCCGGCGGGATGCGACAGGTACAGATCGACGACTTCGTTGCCGTTGGCGGCGCGGGTGACCACGATGCCCTCGGATTCTAGCAGCGCCTGGGCAATCTCGGCATTCAATTCGTTGTCTTCGGCGAGCAGCACGTTCATGTCGGCGAGCGAGCAGTCGGGCGCACTCTCAACCGTATTCGCCCGCGCCTGGGGATTCTCGTCGATATCGAGCGGAATCTCCACGTAGAACGAGGTGCCCACATGGAGCTCACTGGTGACTTCGATGGTGCCGCCCATCAGTTCAATAAGCGACTTGACGATTGGCATGCCCATGCCGGTTCCTTGGAACTTGCTGCGCGCATCGTCACCTTCTTGGGCAAACGGCTCATAGATATGCTTTAAAAACTTGGGAGTCATACCAATGCCGGTATCCGAAACGCTAAAGCAAAAGAGCGCGCGCCCGTTATCGAGTGGCTTGGTATTTGAGCTAAAGGTGACGGAGCCGCCGTGCTTGTTGTACTTAATGCTGTTGTCTAACAGGTTGATCATGATCTGTCGGATATGGGTGGGACTGCCGATCATGTACGGCCCCGTGGCGTACGGCAGACTATTGTCCTGCATTGTGATGGCGTTACTGGACGCGCGGAGCTTGCACAGCACCAGTGTATCGTCACAGAGCTCTTTGAGGTTAAAAGGCGCATGCTCCAGTGTTAGCTTGCGGTCTTCGATTTTGCCCATCTCGAGGATGTCGTTGATCAGCGAGAGCAGGTGATTGGCGGCAACGCGCGCCTTGGCACGGCTCTCGCGGGCGACCTGGATATCGCCTTCCTTCAATTCCTCGATCTCGATAAGGCCCAGGATACCGTTGAGCGGCGTACGGATGTCGTGGCTCATGCGCGTGAGGAATGCCGTCTTAGCGGCGTTGGCAGCATCGGCTTTTTTGCGCTCGGTTCGAGCGCGCACGAGCGCCCAGATGAGCAGGACGATGCCGACCGACAACATACCGATGAGGGTAGCGGCAACGGCGGTGCGGTTGCGATAAAGGAATTGAAGCGTGTTGGATTCCTGGGCCGTGTACGACGTGGATGAGTAATTGCTTGCGGAGAGCGATTCTCCGGCATTGATGATGCCCTTGTTGATGATTCCCAGCAGCTCGGGCTTTCCGCGCGAAATCCAGCACGAGAGCTCACAGGTGTCAGGGAGCTCGACCGTCTCGTAGTCCTTGAGATCATGACGGTCGCCGATGGTTTTTGTGCGTGAGCTGGGAGCGACGATGCAGCGCGCCGTTCCCTTCTTGAGGGCGTCGAACGCTTCATCGTCGGATTGGTATTCGGTCACGGTCGCTGTGGGAAACAGGCTTTCAAGTGCATTTTTGTTGACAAACGATGATTTGGTACAGGCGATGTTCTGAAGGTCTTTGTTCAGGTCGCTGCCGGTGTGGATGGCGGTGAGGGACACGGTCCCCAACGATGCCGACTGCACAACGCCTGATTGCTCGGCAACCCAGTAATCTCGGTATACCGGCAGCGCAACGTCTATGCTTCCCTTTGACAGAGCCTTTGACATCATCTTGTAGCTATCAAAGGCGACGGTTTTGACCGTAATGCCAAATTTATCGTGCAACGTCGTCGCAAGCGATGCGAGCGAGCCTTCCATTTCGCCGTTTTCGTCTTCGTTGCAGTAGGGGAGTTTGCCCGTAATGTAGCCGAGCGTGATGGTGTTGTCATTTGCTTTGAGCCAGGAACGTTCGGGGCCGTTGAGCGATGATGAACCGCTGTTTTTGACCGAGTAGTTAGATTTGACTTCGTCGATATAGCGTGGGTTGACGCGGGCGATTGCCGACATGGCGGCATTGATGTCGTCCATTAGGTCGGGGCGGCTTTTGGGGACGGCAAAGTAGTAGTCGCTCGAACCAACGTAGAACATGGGCGACGCATCGGGCGACGAAATGGTGTCGTTCATGATGACGGCATCGACTTCGTCGTTTGCGAGCGCGTCAAAGAGGGCGCCGCCAGTGTCGATTTCTTTATAGGTGCAGGTAATGCCTTCGTTGGCGAGCCACTGCCGGCCAACAAAGGTTTGCATAACGTCGGGGTTGTAGCCGATGGTAAGGCCTTGGAGCGCTTGGGGGTCGCCCTTGGCCAGATCGTCGCGATCGGGCTTGGCGTAGATGTAGTAGCGCTCGGTGCCCTCGGGGTTCGAGGAAAAGAGCAGCTTTTGGGCGCGTTCCTCGGAGTAGGAGATGTTAGGCATAAGGTCGATTTCGCCTGACTCGAGCATGTCCATAAGCTCGGTGAAGGTGCCGGAGACGTATTCGTACCGCCAGCCGGGCGTGTAGTACGACAGGGTCTGGAGGTACTCGTAACCCCATCCCGAGAGACGCTCGCCGGGGGTGCCGTCCTGGAAGCCCTCGTTGTTGACGAGCCAACCAACGCGGACTGTCTTGACTGGCTGGCTAGAGTCAGCGGCAAAAGCCTGGACAGGCGCGATAGAACTCAGCACGGCAAGCGCGGCGAGCACAATGGCCAGGGCGCGACATATAACTGAACGAAGGACAGTGGCAGCTCTCACATGCAATCCTAACGAATCGAGACATTACCGCATAAGGATACCAGCTCAGCCTGCCCAGTCGGCAGCTGTACCGCTAAACGCTCCCGCCCGGCAGTCATCGGGGACGTTCTTAAACGACTAGTCATTGGGGACGTTCTTGTTTGACTGGTCATTTAAGAACGTCCCCAATGACTAGTTCCGTTTGCTGGGGAGGCGTGGGACAATACCGAGCGAACGTGATTGGTTGTCCGTGGAAGGGGTCGCGATGAAAAAGCTCAGGACGCTTGCCGATGTGCTGCGACAGGCTGGCTTTGCACGCATTACGGGCCTGTTTCTTATTTTCTATCTGCTTTGCTCGACGGCTGTCTGGCTGTCCGAGCCCACGACCCTCACGTTTGGCGATGGTCTCTGGTTTAGCTTTGAGACGGTCTCGACGATTGGCTTTGGCGATATCCCCGCTGAAACGCCGGTTGCCCGCGGCATTACCGTTATCCTAAGCGTCATCAGTATCTTCTATATCGCCATGCTTACGGGCGTGGCGGTGAACTACTGCAATACGCTTATCAAGATGCGCCAAAAGGACACCATGGCGCGCTTTATGGACGATCTTGAGCATTTGGAAGAACTCGACCGCGATGAGCTCGCCGATTTGTCGCGCCGCGTGCGCGAATACCGTCGCCGGCAACGATAGAACGGGTGCCGCGCGTCACGACGAGGGGGATTGCATATGAACATCACCGTCTACCTGGGCGCGAGCGTCGGCAACGACCCGGCGTTTCTGCCCGCAGTGCAGGAGCTGGGCAATTGGATTGGCGCCAACGGACACGCGCTCGTATACGGCGGGTCCAAATCGGGACTGATGGGCGCGCTCGCCGATAGCGTACTCGAGGCAGGCGGACATGTGACGGGTGTGGAGCCGAGCTTTTTTATCGAGGCAGAGTTTCAACACGACGGAATCGACGACCTTATCGTGACGAGCGACATGGCCGAGCGCAAAGCCAAGATGATCGAGCTCGGCGATGCGTTCATCGCATTTCCGGGCGGCACGGGCACGCTCGAGGAGATTGCCGAGGTTATGTCCGCGGTGTCGTTGGGGCACCTGAGCTCTCCGTGCATCCTGTATAACCTGGACGGTTACTACAACGACCTCAAGGCGTTGCTCGGGCACATGATTGATAAGGGGCTTTCGAGCCCGAGGCGCCAGCACGGCATCTACTTTGCCGACGATTTGCGCGAGATTGCCTCGATTATCAACGGATAAGTCTTGAGCCTGCCCCACTATGGCTCCCAATGGTGCCGTTTGCGGCGCAGGTGGTTGGCTCGTTCGGGCAACGCTCGCTCTACAATAAAACGTATCTATGTCGACTTTGACCGCGGGAGGACCCGATGGATAACCTTGCCAAACCCACGAACCGAGCGCTGTTTTTGGTCAGCGTTGCCGTGACCGGTGCACTCGCGGGTGCCGCAGTCTGGCTGTTCTTTTTTGCGATGGAGCACGGTATCGACTATCTATGGACCGAGATTCCGCACGCGCTGGGCGTCGCTTCGCCCGAGCTTGCCAGCGGCCCGTTTGGCTTTCTGCCGTACCCGTTTTTTGTCTGCCTGCTGGGCGGCCTGTTAATCGGTCTGTACGAAAAGATGACAGGCACCAAGACCGATGACCTCAACCAGGTGATGGCTAAGGTTAAGCAAGACGGGCGCTACCCGTACGACAATCTGGGCAAGCTTTCGCTCGCGGCATTGCTGCCGCTGCTGTTTGGCGGCAGCATTGGACCGGAGGCCGGCCTGACCGGCGTCATCGCGGGTCTGTGCAGCTGGGTCGGCGATCGCATGCGTCGCTTTGGCGCCGAGTTTAGGGAGCTCACGCTGCTGGGCACCCAGGCTGCCCTGACGGCACTCTTTACCGCGCCCGTCTTTGGCTTTGTGGCGCCGCTTGCCGGAAGTACTGACGGCCAGGGCGAAGACGCCGACGATGAGTCCATGTCCGGCGAGATCACCATCAAGCTGCCCAAGGCGCAAAAGATGGCGGTCTACGGCATTGCGATTGCCGGCGGTCTGGGCACCTACCTGCTGCTTGGCCAGCTTGTGGGCGGTGGCATGGGCATGCCCAGGTTCGAGGCTGCCGAGGTAGGCAACCTGGAACTTGTTTGGCTCATTCCGCTGGCGCTGGTCGGCACCGTATGCGGTTGGCTGTTCTTTGTCTCTGAGCATGCGAGCGAAGCGCTTGCCCATGCAATAGGGGCGCGCCCTGTCGTCAAAGCCATGCTGGCCGGTCTGGCGCTCGCCATCTGCGGCACGGTCCTGCCCTACACCATGTTTGCCGGCGAGACCCAGGCCGACGTGCTCATGGAAACCTACCTGACCATTCCCGCTGGCGTGCTTATCGCGACCGGTCTTGTTAAGGCCATGCTGACGCCCGCCCTCATCAACCTTGGTTGGCGTGGCGGCCACTTCTTCCCGGTTATCTTCTCGGGTGTGAGCCTGGGCTACGGCCTTGCCATCCTCACCGGCGCAGATCCGGTCTTTTGCGTCGCCGTCTGCACGGCATCGACGATGGGTGCGGTCATGCGCCAGCCGGTCATGGTCGTGGGCCTGCTGCTCATGTGCTTCCCACTCAAGGGTATCGTCTGCATGATCATCGCTGCCGTTATCGCCGCCGGCATTCCGCTGCCCAAGCCGCTGCGCAAGTAGCGCGGTTTTTCACGAGTCAATTCCAGGGGTACGAGATGATCCTGTACTTTAGCGCGACAGGGAACAGCGAGCATGTGGCGCGTCGCATTGCAGCGGTGACAAGCGACAAAGTTATGTCGATTGAGCGCTTTGATGCCGAGATCCTTCACCTTGCTGTGATGGAAGGCCCCTGTCGGCTGGGGTTTGTCGCCCCGGTATACGCCTGGGGCTTGCCGACGCCAATGATCGAGTTTTTGAAGACTGTCGACCTATCGGTTGCTGCCGGCACAAAGGGCGGCGAGCGCCCCTATACGTTCTATGTCTCGACATATGGTTCGACGACCGGGCAATCGGCCAAGTTCGCCCGCGATCTGCTACACGAGCGTGGGCTCGAGTTAGATGCGGCGATGAGCGTCAAGATGCCCGATACCTGGACGCCTGTTTTCGACCTGTCTGACCCTCAAAAGGTTGAGGGTATCAATAGAGCTGCCGAGGCGCAGATTGATGCCGTGATCGAGGCGGTGCGGGCACGCCGCACGGGCAACATGATGCGCCATCGCGTGCCTCTGTTTGCATCGTGCGCGTATCACGCAATTGGGCTGCCGCGCATGCAACAGACGAGCAAGTTTGCCGTCGATGCCGATCGCTGCATCGGCTGCGGCCTGTGTGCCAAGCGCTGCCCCATGGCGGCGATTGAGATGCGCGACGGCCTTCCCGTCTGGACAAAGCCGGAGTGCGCAGCCTGCCTTCGTTGCCTGCATTGTTGTCCCAAATTTGCCATCTCGCACGGTAAGCGCACGGCATCCCACGGTCAGTACAGGCATCCCAAGCCAGGTGTGAGGATGTAGCGGCTGCTGGCCGCGCTACTTCCAAACTGCGAGCGCGGCGGTGCCCAGTACGATGAGGGCGAGACCGATGACGCTGTGTCGTGAGAGTTTTTCGTTGAATGTCAGGCGCGCAAATAGTACTGATACGACAATCGATAGTTTGTCGATCTGCACCACGACGCTCACCTGGCCTGTGGCGATGGCGTAGTAATAGAGCAGCCACGATGCTCCGGTCGCGATGCCCGATGTTGCGAGAAATGTGAGTTCGCGCCGGTCAGCGTGCGCGACCTGATCCAGTTTTCCCTTGGCTGCCACGATCGCCCATGCCATAACCAGTACCACGCAGGTGCGGATTGCCGTGGCCAGGTTTGACTCGACGCCTTCGATGCCAACCTTGGCAAGGATGGACGTGAGCGCCGCGAACACGGCAGCGCCGAGGGCGTAAGCGAGCCAGGTCCGGTCTTGCTGCTGCTCGGGTCCGGCAGACTGCTTCTTCTCGATCATTAAAAACGTGCCGAGGGTGATGACAGCGGTTCCCACGAGCTTAACCGCAAGGTTGCTCGTCTCGCCAAAAAGCACGATGGCGATCAGTGCGGCGAGTACGGTGCTCATCTTGTCGACCGGTACGACCTTATTGACGTCTCCGATGCCCAGCGCCTTAAAGTAACAGATCCACGAAGCGCCGGTAGCGAGTCCCGAGAGGACGAGAAAGAGCCAAGATCTGGGTTCGATGCTGCCGATGGTTCCAATGGATCCAGAAATGCCCGCCATTGCCCAGGCGAAAACGAGCACCACGCAGGTGCGAATGGCCGTCGCGACATCGGAGTCGGTCTGCTTGATGCCGCATTTGGCCAGGACAGATGTGACGCCGGCAAAGAAAGCCGACACAAATGCTGCTGCGACCCACGACACGGGTGAAATGCCTCCCCAAAGAACGACCGCGCCAGATTTACGGCGCTCGTCCGATGATACCGCCCCGCCATGAAGCTTTGGTATCGCTGTGGTGAGACAGGGGCCATAGTTCGAGAGGGCATTTGGTTAAGGCTCGAATCGAAGGTGAATGGTTTTCCGCGAAGTGAACGAGTAAATCTGGACCCCTGGAACATACACACTTTTTACGAACAAAACTGCAGGATTCTTAGACAAAAACCGCAGGAATTGAGTCCTTAAAAATGTCGATGCTACAGGGCACTGTTTTTACTCGTTCACTTCTCGGAAAAGTATTCACCTTCGATATGCTGACGGTGTCTTTTTGGTTGCCAAGAACTAGATGGCCTGCTGTGAAGGGCGGTGGTGACGCTATGCCGCCTCGTTACATTGAAAAAATAAGCGGGGTACCACCTAAGCTTTTTTAGCTGTCGATTACAGATCGCGTGCTCGATAAACCTTGGTGCTGACAGCGCAGCTGATTACACATAGTGCGAGCGCCAGTACGGCAATTCCTGCACGCAGACAGCCAAGGACGGCAGGATCGGGATTCGCCCCGGCAATCGACATAAGCCAGTTGCTGATGGGGTTGGAGGAGCTCAGCGCTGCCATGGTAAGGCATCCGAGTAGGGCAAACAGGCCAACGGATAGGCGCAGTGCCTCCATGTGTCCAAATCGGAAGAACAGCGGCTGTGCCAAGAACACCATCATGAGGGAGATGAGCATCGATGCTGCCGAGGCAATTGCGATCTCAAAGATGGTTTGTCCTGTCGAGGCCACGCCCGCGCTGTTGAAGAACGGAAGGGCGATGATGTTCAAAAGCACGGCGGCGCAGGCCATGATGGCCGAGAAGACAACGATGCACAGGTAGCGTGCGCAAATAATGTCTTTGCGCGTGAGAGGCAGCGTTGCCCGATAGCGCTCCCATCCGTTTTGATTGTCGAAGCCGGCCAGCGAGCTCATGACCATGATGGGCGACATGGCGCTGACCGCGCAGGCGCCGGCGCTCATGCCGGAATCGCCATCCGACGCGTTGGCAAGGGTTAGCACGACGAAGATGAACAGGCCGACGCCCGCGATGCTCGGGGTGAGCGTGCGAACGATGGCGAGCTCGGACATAAAGGCGCGTTTCATTTCGAAGCCCCTTTCAGCATGAGGCGCAGATAGTCATCAATGGTTGCCCGATCGCAGGGAATCTCGGGAAAGGCTTCGAGCGTTTCGCGACGGTTGGGCACGAGCACGTCCACGCTATAGGCGTGGTGGACGGCACGGGCGCCTTCGACGCAAGCCATAAGCTCGGCGGCCTGTGCTTGGGTACAGTGGGCGATGCCGGCGCGGTCAGTAATGTCCTCGCGCGGCAGGTCAAAAATAATCGAGCCGTTATCGATGCAGATGACGCGGTCGGCGGCGCGATCGAGGTCGGACGTAATATGGCTCGAGAGCAGCACGCTGTGCAGGCCGTCGGAAACAAAGGCGAGCAGCTCATCGAGCAGCTCCTCGCGTGCCATGGGATCGAGGCCCGCGGTGGCTTCGTCCAAAACGAGCAGCTTGGCCTGGTGGCTGAGCGCGCAGGCAAGCTGCAGCTTCATGCCCATGCCGCGGGAGAGGTCCTTGACCTTTGCCTTGGGATCCAAGCCAAATCGGTCGATGAGGCTGGCGAAGGTGTCGTGGCTCCAGGTGGGGTACGCCGGGCCTACGAGTGCCTCGATCTGGCCCGCCTTGAGCGTTGAAGGGAAGGGGCATGTGTCCAGGACGAGACCGACGCGGGAGCGCAGGCAGCGCTGTGTCTCATCGGGCGCGTCGGCGCCACAGCGCTGCCCAAACAGGTGCACCTCGCCGGCATCGAGCTTGATAAGCCCGAGCGCGGCGCGAATCGTCGTTGTTTTGCCGGCACCATTGGCACCAACAAAGCCGACGATCTGGCCGGGCTCCACGGCAAGCGTGACGTCGCGCAGCGAAAAGCGGTCGCTTACAGTGCGTGAGATGCCTTTGAGTTCTAGCAAGTTTTGCATGGTATAGCCTTTCTTGCAGATGGCTACTGCATGGTTTCGGGGGCCACCAGGTCGAGCATCTCGTGCAGTTTGTCGCGCGTGACGCCCAGGGTTTCGGCTTGGCTCGCCGCTTTCGCAAGTAGCTCTTCGATATGGCAGAGCTGGTTTTCGCGCAAAAGCTCCTGGTTGCCCTCGGCGACAAAACAGCCCTTGCCCTGCACGGTGCAGATAAACCCGAGCTGCTCCAGGTCGGCGTAGGCGCGCTTGGTGGTGATGACGCTCACGCCAAGATCGCTCGCGAGTGCACGGATGCTGGGGAGTTTGGCGCCCGCAGCGAGCGTGCCCGATAAAATCTGAGCTTTGACCTGCGAGGTTATCTGCTCGTAGATGGGCTTATCGCTCGAATTGGATAGGATGATGTCCACAGCGGCTCCTTAGCTGATGGGCTACACGTGTATATAACCGGTAAGCACAGTATATATACACTATGCACAGTTATGCAAGAGGCAAATGCTGATTGGGCCGGCTACCCAGGCCCCAACTGATGAATTTGTCCTGATAGGCGCTCTAGAGCGAGGTTTCGCGGCTACAATAATGCGGTTACAACGACGTAATGCACTCAATGCAAGAAAGGATCCGCATGGCAAGCCTGTCGGATGAAATCTCGTCGCGCCGCACATTCGCGATCATCAGCCACCCGGACGCCGGTAAGACCACGCTTACCGAGAAGCTGCTGCTCTATACCGGCAGCATCCAGACTGCCGGCTCGGTCAAGGGCAAGAGCTCGGCCAAGCATGCCGTCTCGGACTGGATGGACATCGAGAAGGAGCGCGGCATCTCCGTCACCTCCTCGGTGCTGCAGTTCACCTACAACGGCGCCTGCGTCAACATCCTCGATACCCCCGGTCACCAGGACTTCTCGGAGGATACCTACCGTACCCTTATGGCCGCCGACGCCGCTGTCATGGTCATCGACGGCGCCAAGGGCGTCGAGGCCCAGACCAAAAAGCTCTTTAAGGTCTGCACGCTGCGCCACATTCCCATCTTTACCTTTGTGAACAAGCTCGACCACGAGGCTCGCGACCCGTTTGAGCTCATGGAAGAGATCGAGAACGTCCTGGGCATCAATACGTATCCCATGAACTGGCCGATCGGCAGCGGCCGCAACTTCCGCGGCGTGTTCGATCGTCAGACGCGCCGCGTTATCGCCTTTGAGGGCGACGGCCACGCCAATGCTACCAAGAAGGTCGCCGAGGTCGAGGCCGAGTTGGGCGATCCTTCCATGGATGAGCTCATCGGCGAGGAAAACCATAAGAACTTGATGGACGACATCGAGCTGCTCGATGGCGCCGGTGATGAGCTCGACTTGGATGCCGTGGCCTGCGGCAAGCTGAGCCCGGCGTTTTTTGGCTCGGCGCTCACCAACTTTGGCGTGGAGCCCTTCCTCAAGGAGTTCCTGCGTCTGGCCCCGACGCCGCGTGCCTATACCGATACGCTCACCAGCGAGCCGGTCGATCCCTGCCGCGACGACTTTAGCGGCTTTGTGTTTAAGATCCAGGCCAATATGGACAAGAACCACCGAGACCGCATCGCCTTTGTGCGCATTTGCTCGGGCAAGTTCGAGCGCGGCATGGATGCCTTCCACGTGCAGGGCAACCGCAAACTCAAGCTTGCCACGGGCACGTCGATGATGGCCGATGACCGCGCGATTGTTGACGAGGCGTACGCGGGCGATATCGTGGGCCTGTTCGACCCGGGTATCTTTAGCATCGGTGACACCGTGTGCTCTGGCAAGCGCCACGTGCAGTATCCGCAGATTCCGACGTTTGCCCCCGAGATGTTCGCTCGCATTACGCAGGTTGACACGCTCAAGCGCAAGCAGTTCGTCAAGGGCATGGAGGAGCTTGCCCAGGAGGGCGCCATCCAGATCTTCCGCGAGCTGGGTGCCGGCATGGAGAGCGTCATCGTGGGCGTGGTCGGCGTGCTGCAGTTTGAGGTACTCGAGCGCCGCCTCAAGGCCGAGTACCGTGTTGAGGTTCGTCGCCAGCCACTGCCCTATACGGACATCCGCTGGATCCAGAACGACCCCGACACCATCGATATCCCGGGCCTTTCGCTCACGCGCGACACGCTGCGTGTCGAGGACATGCGCGGCGGTAAGCTGCTGCTGTTCACGAGTCCGTGGAACGTGGATTGGGCAACCGATCACAACCCCGATCTTATCCTGTCGGAGTTTGGCAACGTAGCCTTTTAACGCATCGGCGCGGTGGTCCTGCGGGGCTGCCGCGCCGTTTGCTTGCCTGATGCCGCGTGAGCGGCTATCATACCCACCGTCGTCTCAAGACCGGGGCGTCCGAGCAGTTCGGGTCCGATATCCTGCTCGTTAAACCTAAAACCAAAGGAGTACACAATGATCAAGAAGGTCATGGAGGACTACAAGGTCCTGTTGCGGAGCATTCCCGCGGCAACGGTTTCGCTGTTTTTCGTGAGCGTCATCATGATGAACCTGCTGGCCAACAAAGAGCTCATCAGCCTGCCGTATCTGGCACTCGATTGCGGCTTTGTGGTGAGCTGGGTTTCGTTTTTGTGCCAGGACATGATCTGCAAGCGCTTTGGCGCCAAGGCATCCATTAAAATCTCTATCCTCGCGCTGCTGGTCAACCTGGCCGTGAGCCTGTGCTTTTGGGCATGCTCGCTCACGCCCGGTATGTGGGGCGCCTACTACGACACCGGCATGATCGAGGTCAACACCGCCCTTAACGCCACCATCGGCGGCACCTGGTACGTGGTGCTGGGCTCTTCGCTGGCAATGCTCGTTTCTGCCGTGGTTAACTCCACGCTCAACCAGTCGCTCGGCCGTATGCTCAAAAAGAATAACTTTGCGAGCTTTGCCTTCCGCTCCTATGTGTCTACGGGTGTTGGCCAGTTTATCGACAACCTGGTCTTTGCCATTGTGGTAAGCCACACGTTCTTTGGTTGGACCTGGGTGCAGGTCCTTATGTGCTCGCTGACGGGCGCTGTTGCCGAGCTGCTGTGCGAGGTCTTCCTGAGCCCCGTGGGCTACAAGGTCGTGCGCGGCTGGGAGCGCGAGAATGTGGGCTCCGAGTACCTCGAGCGCCACGCAACCGCCTAAGGAGCAAGTATGCGGGTTTTGATCACGGGCGCTTCGGGCGGTATCGGAGCCGCATGCGTGCAGCGCTTTTTGGACGAGGGCCACGAGGTTGTGGGCTTTGATCTGCTGCCGGCGGCGGTCGAACACGAGCGCTACCGCCATCTGATCGTTGATGTCCGCGAGCCGGGCTCGTTTCCAGGCGACCTTGAACCCCAGGTGATCGTGAACGTTGCCGGTACGCAGGATTCGGCCGACGACATCGCCGCCAACCTGTATGGCACCATCAACGTGACCGAGCGCTACGCCTTTGTGGGGGAGGGGCTTGCCGCCAAGCCGGCGCCGGCGATTAGATCCGTGGTCAATGTGGGGTCGGCGAGCGGGCATACGGGATCGGAGTTTCCCGCCTATGCCGCCAGCAAGGGCGGCGTTATCGCCTACACCAAGAACCTTGCAAACCGTCTGGCACCGCAGGCTATCGCCAACAGTGTGGACCCGGGCGGCGTTATCACGCCGCTCAACCGTTGCGTGATGGAAGACGAGCACCTGTGGAACCAGATTATGGAGCTCACGCCGCTTAAACGCTGGGCCACCGCCCAAGAGATCGCCGAGTGGATCTACTTTGTGGGCGTGACCAACCGGTTTATGACCGGGCAGAGTCTGCTGATCGATGGCGGCGAGGCCGGCCGCACGCAATTTATTTGGCCCGAATAGGAAACGCGCCCGATGGAAAGCTGTCGGGCGCGTTTTTGATGTATCGATTTTTAGCCGATGCAAGTCCAGTTAACGGGGGTCGAGCCGTGCTGTTCGAGTAGCCGATTGGCTGCCGAGAAGGGACGCGACCCCATAAAGGCGGGGAGTTCTACCGTGGCACGGTTGGCCGAAAGCGGCGAGGGGTGCGTGGAGGCCAGGCAGAACTTGTCGGTTGCCTTGCCCGCGCCGGTCGCGGCGAGCTTGCCCTCGACCATCTGCTGGGCAAAGCGGCCCCATGCCAAAAAGACTACCGGTTGGGGCAGCTGACAGCAGCGTTCGATAACGTAGTCGGTGAGCGTGCTCCAGCCCAGTTTGGCGTGCGAGTTCGCGGCATGCTCGCGCACAGTGAGCGTGGTGTTGAGGAGCAGGACGCCCTGTTGTGCCCATGGCGTAAGATCTCCCGTGGCGGGAATGGGGCAACTCAGATCGGCTTTGAGTTCCTTGTAAATGTTGCGCAGACTCGGCGGCAACTTGGTTTGCGTCGCGGGGACCGAGAACGACAGCCCCATGGCCTGGTTGGGTCCGTGATAGGGGTCTTGACCCAAGATGACAACCTTGACCTGGTTGGCCGGCGTGTAGGCGAGGGCATTGAGGATGTCGTCTTGTGCCGGGTAGATAGTCTGCTCGGCACGCAAAAGGGCGATGCGCTCGAGCAGCTGGTTCGTAGTGTTACGTACCGGCTGCGGTGCATCGCCCAACCAAGTTGCTATGTTGCGGTCGCGGGTCGCGGCGTCCATGGCGCTCCTTTACGTCAGATGCTCTGTCGGTATCTATTGTAAAGGCGCACCGGTTGCCTTTATGCCGCGGCTGTATGAAGAGCGGGGTCTACGAGACGTGCTCGGGCGCTCCTGTCATGCGAGCCTGTCCATGTGCGCGGAGGCGCGGAAGCTCGACGGTTGCCACCATGACGCCGGTGAGGATGAGGGCGGCGCCAAAGAAGGCGATGGGGCTCAGAACCTCGCCGACCAGGAAGAACGAGAAGACGGCGGAGCAGACCGGCTCGAGCGAGAAGGCGAAGCCAGTGGTCTCGGCGGGCACGTGGGGCTGCACGAGCGTTTGGGTGATAAAGCCGTAAGCAGAGCAGATGAGTGCGAGCGCAATGACGACCACGATCTCGCTGGGCGTACTGGGAAGCGTGAAGCCGCCAAAGGTGAATGCGGCGATGCCCGAGAACAAGCCGCCAAAGCCCAGCTGCCAAACGCCCAGAGCCAGCGGATCGACTTCTTCGACAAAGCGCTTGGCCACGATGATGTGGCTGGCATAGATAAAGGCCGAGAGCAGCATGATGATCGCGCCGGGATTCAGGCTGGTAAAGTCTGCGCCCGAGAGCAGCAACATACCGCAGGTGACGATGGCGGTGCCGACGAGCACTTTGCGCTCGGGGGCGCGACGCAGCAGGGCGGCGTTGGCAAACGGCACGATCACGACCGTCAGGCTCTGCAAAAAGCCGGCGGTGGAGGCGGAGGTGAGGCTGGAGCCCAGGCACATGCAGGTGAGCTCGGTTGCCATAATGGCGCCGATGATGGCGGCACGGACCATAAGGTCGCGGTTGATGCGCAACGCGTGCTTGTGGAAGAGCAGCAGGCAGACCACAAAGGCGATGATGCAGCGTAGCGCGACGATGCTCGTGGCGTTCATGCTGTCCATGCCGATCTTCATGAGGGGATACGAAAAGCCCCATGCGACGGGAACGGAAAATGAGAGCGCGATTGCTTTTTTGCGATCCATGGGACTCCTTTTGTTACAGAACGGTTTCGCAAAAAGGATTCTGCTCTCAGATGTGGATGTAGTAAAGCGAATGTATCTTCAGTATGATTAAGAAAAACTAATGTTGGCAGAAAAAGCCCTGGCAAAACGTTTTACGGCTGCATTGATGGGGAGGCACAATGGCATCGCGGTATCAGATTGTTTGTATGGTGGTCGATCGCGGCAGTCTTAAGGGCGCGGCGGACGAGCTGGGCTATACGCAAAGTGCGGTGAGCCAGGCCGTCAAGGCACTCGAGCGCGAGCTGGGTACCACGCTTATCGAGCGCGGTAAGCAGGGCGTTTCGCTTACGCGCGACGGTAAACAATATCTGCCGTATCTGCGCCAGATTGTGACTGCCGAGGCTGAGCTCGAGGGCAAGCGCCAGGAGTTGCTGGGGCTTTCGTCGACCGATATTCGCATCGCGACGTTTACCAACGTGAGTCGAACCGTGTTACCGCGTGTGATCCGCGACTTTGGGGCGCTGCACCCGGGCGTACGCTTTACCCTTAAGCAGGGCGACTACACGCGCAACGCCCAATGGGTGCACGATGGCGTGGTCGATTTTTGCTTTACGGCACGCGGGTTTACCGCTGGCCTCGAGAAGCGCGTGGTCTATCACGACGAGTTGGTGGCACTGTTGCCTGTCGCGCATCCGCTGGCGGCAAAGGAAAAGGTGACACTCGCCGACCTGGCTTCCGAGCCGTTTGTGCTTCTGGATGAGGGCGAACAGAGCCTGGTGCTCGATGCATTCGCGGCGCATGGCCTGTCGCCGCACGTGACGAGCGAGGTCACCGACGACTACACCATCATGGCGATGGTGGAGGAGGGCCTAGGCGTGAGCATGCTCTACCGTCGTACTGTGGAGGGCATGCGAGCCGATATTCGTGTGCGGCCCATCGTGCATGCCCCCTCGCGCGACGTGGTGGCGGCCTGGCGCAGCTGGGACACCATGCCTATCGCCACGAGGCGCTTTATCGACTATATGAGCTCGCATATTGTCAATTAATGACTGGCGTAGCGTTGGGTGCGGTGTTTAGCGGGCTGTCGCTTTGGCTTGGGTGGCGCGATAGGTGCGTGCCGGGTGGCAGAGTAGCACCGCCACGACCATAAAGAACGCCGTGGTGCCCAGGCTGATGGGGTAGACCATCATGATGTTCGCAAAGGTGCGGAAGTGCGGGAACACGCAGAATACCCAATAGAAGCGAATGCCGCAGACGCAGATCATGGTGATGAGGGCGGGCGTGAGCGAGATACCAAAGCCGCGCAGGTAGCCGGACATGTTTTCGTAGAACATGCTAAAGGCGTACGCCGGGAAGATCGAGCACACGCGGATATAGCCGATCGAGACGATGTTGGGATCACTGTTGAACAGCGACAAGATCTCACGCCCCAGGCCGACAATAACGATAATTGTGGTGAGCGCGACGATACCGCCTTCGACCAGGCAGACCTTGAGCGTTTTGGTGCAGCGGTCGATCTGGCGGGCACCGTGGTTTTGTCCCACAAAGGTGGTGCAAGCCTGGCTAAAGCTGTTGAGCAGGTTATAGCACACGTACTCCAAGCTCATAGCGGCGCTCGATGCCGCCATGACCTCGGTGCCCAGGCTGTTGATGGCGGACTGGATGATGATGTTGGCGACGGCAAAGACGGCGCTTTGGATGCCGGCGGGCAGGCCAATCTTGACGATGCGCTTGAGGGCGACGGGGTCGATAGCCAGGTCGCGTGGGGTGACGCGGACGACGGAGTCGGTCTTGAGTAGGCGGATAAAGAGCGTAGCGGCGCTGACGGTGTAAGCGATGGCGGTGGCGATGGCGACGCCCGCGACGCCCCAGTGGAGTACAGGGACAAAGATGAGGTCCAGGCCAATGTTGAGGACGGTGGACACGGCAAGCGCCTGCAGCGGCATGCGGGTGATGCCGACGGAGCGGAAGATCGCGGCCTCAAAGTTGTAGAGCAAAATCGAGGGCATGCTCAGCAAAAAGACGCGCAGGTAGAGCGAAGCGAGCGGCATGGTCTCGGCGGGAACGTTGAGCGCGGCGAGCATGGGCTCGGCAAAGATCTCGCCCAGCGCGATGACGATAAAACCCACGAGCGCCATTAAAATCGAGGTATGGACGGCGCGGTTGACCATATTCTGATCGTTGCGGCCGATAGCGTTGGCGATGACCACATTGGAGCCAAGCGACATGCCAATAAACAGGTTGAGCATAAGACTGGTAAGCGGAACATTGGAGCCGACCGCCGCCATGGCGAGGGTTCCCTGGTCGCCCGAGAAGTTACCGATAATGACCGTGGCGATGAGGTTCGACAGCTGCTCCAAGATGCTCGTGGCGGCCACGGGGAAGGCGAACAGGGGAATATTGCGCCACAACGAGCCGGTGGTCATGTCAATGTGCTTAGATACGGTATCAGCCATACGCTCTCAATCTCTAATATGCTCTTTCGTGCTTATTTGCGCAGACGATGATACTCCTAATGCAACCAGTCGGCACTTAGGGACGTTCCTTTTCTGTCGGCAGCTGGGGACACTCCTTATCTCTTCTAACTGGTTATTGGGGACGTTCTTGAATGACTAGTCGTTTAAGAACGTCCCCAATGACTAGGTGGGGAAGGCGTGCGACAATGGAGGGCGTTGTGTTGTTCGCGCTAAGGAGTTGCCATGTTGTTGTGTCCCGTTTGCCATGAGCCGCTGGTGGACGACGAGCGTGGTGCTGCATGCGCGGGCGGACACCGGTTTGACCGTGCGCGCGAGGGTTATCTGTACCTACTGCGCTCGTCCAAGAGCGGCGACTCTATGGGTGATCCCAAGTCGCAGGCACGCAGCCGCCGTGACTTTCTGAACCGTGGATACTACGCGCCGTTGCGCGATGCGATGGTTGAACTGGTGCGCAAACAGGTGTCTGGGCGTGCAGCGTCTGCGAACGGCTCCATGACCTTGCTCGATATTTGCTGCGGCGAGGGCTATTACACCAGCGCCATGGGCGCAGTGCCGGGCGTGGATGCTTACGGGTTCGACCTGGGCAAAGAGATGGTGCGCCTTGCGGCCAAGCGCGGCGATGCGACCTATTTTGTGGCCAACATGAAGGATATCCCCGTGCCCGATGGCGCCTTCGATATGGTGACCGAGCTCTTTGCTCCCTTTAATGAGCGCGAGTTTGCCCGCGTGCTGGCACCGGAGGGTTCGCTCTACACCGTGGTGCCGGGTGCCCGCCATCTGTTTGGGCTCAAGGAGGTACTCTACGACACGCCGTACCTTAACGACGAGAAGCTGCCGAAGACCACCGAGCTCGAGTTGGTCGGAACGCAGCGGGTGTCTGCGAATATTACGCTTCAGACCCAGGCGGACATCGAGGCGGTGTTCCAGATGACGCCGTACTACTACCGCACGCGCCCCGCCGACAAAGAGCGCCTGGCAAACCTCGATACCCTTCAGACTGACATCGACTTCATCATCGCCGAGTACCGCCACAGCTAACAACCTGCCAAAAAGGGACAGGTTTATTTTGGTAGGTTTTATCTGGGCAAACGTAAAGGGCCGACCGCGGAGATGCGCGATCGGCCCTTTTTAGTTGCTTGGCTGCAGAGGTTATGAGAAGCGAGCGCTTACAGGCGGTCCTTGTTCTCGGCCTTAACGGCGTGTGCCTGCTGGACAAAGAACAGGTCGTACACCACGATGACAAAGGCGCCAAAGTTGATGGCGTCGCCGCCAAACGCGGGAAGCGTGAGCACCGCTTGGGCAAGCGTGGCGACCGCGGCAACAATACCGAGCTTAAACGCGCCGTCCACCTGCGAAGGCTTGTTGGCGCCCTTGATACCGGCGACGCCTGCGGCAAGGTCGACGAGACCCTTGGCGATAAGCACGACCGCTGCGAGCGTGGCGTACGAACCGTACGTGGAATCGAGACCGCCCGTGGCGATACCGACGCCGGCGGTGACGAGGCTGGCGATGCCCAAAACAAAGTAGATGAGAGCAAGGATTTTGAGAGTCTTGCGAGTGAAGCTCATGGCTGGTCCTTTCGATACGAGTACGCCAACTTGGCGCACCCAATGTACTGCACATATGGTGAAGCACATTGTAGTTCAACGCGGCGATGCATGCGTTTGAAAGCGTCTCTTGCCCGCACGGTCCAACCTTTCAAAAAAGAAAGCTGGGCGTAAGTCAAATCGATGGCAGCGTATGCGCGGCGCTGCGATGATGGGTCCATGGTAAGAGCTGGTCTCAAGGAGGAGCCATGATGTACGGAGCAGGGCAAGTGCGTGAACCGCGGTCGTTGGGAAGGCGCATAAGTGATTCTGCGATCGCTGCCGTGTGCACGGGATTGATGGCGGTGCTTTGCATTGGGATGCTGTGGGCCATGTCGCATGTGGGACAATAGCGGACGGTTGGGTGCCGACATGAACGGCGCTCACGTATTCGTTTTGCTTGTTAAGGAGTGTCCATGGGTGTCGTCGATCCCTTTTCTGTTGCTCGGGCCGCGGGGCTTGAGCTGACCGGGAAGCCCGAGGGCCTCACGCTCACCGACGGCACGATGGAGCTGCGTGCCGATTTTGGCCGCATGCTTCCGCGGCTCAAGCGGGGCCGTCTGCAGCAAGAGCTGCTGGTAAAGGCCGCGCGCACAAAAGGCATCGAGAGCCCATGGGCGATTGACGCCACGGCAGGCTTTGGCGAGGATTCGCTGCTGCTGGCTGCCGCGGGCTTTTCCGTCGATCTATATGAACAGGATTGCGTGATCGCGGCGCTCCTCAAGGATGCCTTGGATCGCGCGGCAGATGATCCGGCGCTTGCGACAGCTGTGGCGCGCATGCGCTTACATGCCGGCGAGGACAGCATTGCCGGCCTTCACCATGTAACTGAGCTAATCGAGCAGGGCGAGCTCGCGACTCCCGACGTGGTATATCTGGACCCCATGTTTCCTGAACGCACCAAGAGCGCGGCGGTCAAAAAGAAGTTCCAACTCTTGCATCATCTGGAACAGCCGTGCGCCGATGAGGAGACGCTGGTTGAAGCTGCGCTTGCGGTGCGCCCGCGCAAGGTCGTTATCAAGCGACCGGTGAAGGGGCCACTGCTTGCCGGCGTTAAGCCGAGCTATCAACTTGCGGGCAAGGCCGTTCGCTACGACGTTTTGGTACCGCCGCGTCCATAGCTTGCGTGCGACGGTTGGCGCTCCGTCAGTGCCGTGCCGATGCGGTGCCTATTTCCAAGGGTGCGATGTCAGGTGCCAGCCGCCGCAGTATTCGCATTTGTAGCAGGCCAAACCGCGCCGCCCGCGGCTTTCGCAGTCGGCCATAACTGCCTCGGCCTCGACGCGCGTGTCGTAACGGTTTTTGCGCTCGCACGATTTGTAGCGCCAGGCCTCATTGCGCTCGGCGTCCAGGGCGTCGCGGCGCTCGTCCTCGCGTGCAAACAGGTCGCTCATATCGCCGCCGGTGGCAGTGCTCAAAAACTCGCTTTTTGCTTTTGACCAGGCGGCTCGCTTTTTGCTCCCCATCTGCATCGCGCCCCTCTCCAAACGTTGGTATCATTGCTCAATCAAAGTGATACCAATAAACGTGAGGTCGCCGCGTGATGATCAGAAAAACCCTCGATACCGACATTCCCGCTGTCATGGCTATCTATGACGCGGCCCGCGCCTTTATGCGCGCGCATGGCAACGCCACACAGTGGCCCGAGGGCACGCCTTCTGCCGAGCAACTGGCTGCCGATATCGCCGCCGGTGGCAGCTATGTGTGCGAAGTCGATGGCCGCGTGGTGGCGACGTTTGCCTTTTTGCCGGGCCCGGACGAGTGCTATGACGTAATTGAGGATGGTCAATGGCGCAGCGACACTCCGTACGCCGTGCTGCACCGTGTGGCGTCCGATGGCACCGTGCACGGTATCGCGGCTGCGATGTTTGCCTTTGCCAAGGAGCGTGCCGATCACCTGCGCATCGACACGCATCAGGACAACCTGCCCATGCAGGGCGCGAGTATTAAGGCGGGGTTCGAGCGTGCCGGCGTCGTGTATGTGTCGGACGGCACGCCGCGTGTTGCGTTCGACTGGCTGCGTGAGGCGTAAGAGTAGGGGCACGTGTCAACAATTCGCACGAACGAAAATGGTCCCGGGTGGGGCCATTTTCGTTCGCTGCGCTGATTTGCAAGCCGGCTTTCGCAAGGCGCGAACCTACGAAAATCGCCGCGCGGCAACGCAGGGCGATGAGCTTGGTCGGGGGATAGGGCCCGCTTCGCCCGCCGGCTCGTAAATTGTATCATCCAGTGTGGAACGAGGACGCCCGTTGCCGCGTGCGATGGGCTTGTAGCTTGTAATAAGAGGAGAGCCATGTCGAAGCAGGCAGTCGTTGGAATCTTGGCGCATGTCGATGCCGGCAAGACCACGTTGGCCGAGGCCATGTTGTTCAACGTGGGTCGCATTCGCAAGCGCGGCCGCGTGGACGATGGCGATTCGCATCTGGACACTAACGCGATCGAGCGCGAGCGCGGCATTACGATCTTCTCGTCGCAGGCCGTGCTCGACCACGGCGATACCCACGTCATGCTTGTGGATGCGCCCGGCCACGTCGATTTTTCGGCCGAGGCGGAGCGCACGCTGCGCGCGCTCGACTATGCGATTTTGGTTGTGGGTGCCAACGACGGCGTGCAGGGGCACACCGAAACCCTGTGGCGCCTGCTTGCGCGCTATGACATTCCGACGTTCATCTTTATCAACAAAATCGATTTGGAGAATCCCGGCCGCGATGTTTTGCTGGCACAGCTTGGGCAACGTCTTTCCGAGGGCTGCCTGGATGCCAGCGAACTGTTGGTGGGTGGTGCCGTTCAGGAGGACGCTGCTGCGTTGGACGAGGCGGCGCTCGAGGAGTTTCTCGACGCAGGGGAGCTTTCGACTGCCACGCTTTCGCGGCTGGTCGCAGAGCGAAAGTTGTTTCCCTGCTTTGCGGGCTCGGCGCTCAAGGACCAGGGTGTGGCAGAGCTACTCGACGGCATATGCGCTTTGATGCGCGAGCGAACATGGCCCCAGGAGTTCGCCGCGCGAGTCTACCGCGTGAGTCGTGGAGACCGTGGCGAGCGTCTTGCCTGGGTCAAGGTGACGGGCGGTGTACTGCGTGCAAAGCAAGTTGTCGAGGGATGCTCTGGCGCCTCCACTTGGGAGCAAAAGATCGACCAGGTGCGCATCTATAACGGCGAGAAGTATGAGCTTGCCCAAGAAGTTGCTGCTGGCGGTATTTGTGCCGTGACGGGCCTTGCGCACGTTCGCCCAGGGGATGCCTTGGGGGCGGAGCCCGTGGGCGATGCGCCTGTCATCGCTCCGGTCCTCACCTATACGGTGCTTCCGGGCGAACACGATGTCCACGCGGTGTTCAAAGCACTGACAGAGTTGGCGGACGAAGATCCCATGCTCGGCGTAAGCTGGAACACTCATCTTGAGCAGATTCATTTACAGCTGATGGGCGCCGTGCAACTCGAGGTCGTGCAGCGGGTGTTGGCCGATCACTTTGGCCTTTCGGTTGAGTTTGAGCCCGGCGGCATCCTCTATAAGGAGACCATTTCGCAGCCGGTCGAGGGCGTGGGCCACTTTGAGCCGCTGCGCCACTATGCCGAGGTACATCTGCGCTTGGAGCCGTTGTCGGCGGGCTCGGGCGTGCAGTTTGGCACCGTGACCTCGACCGACGAGCTCGATCTCAACTGGCAGCGTTTGGCGCTCACCAACGCTATGGAGCGCGATCACCTGGGCGTGCTGACCGGCTCGCCCATCACCGATGTGCGCATTACGCTCACAGGTGGTCGCGCGCATGCCAAACACACCGAGGGCGGCGATTTTCGCCAGGCCACGTACCGCGCGATTCGCCAGGGGCTCATGCAGGCGCGTGAAGCCGGCGCGGCGGTGCTGTTGGAGCCGTGGTATCGCTTTGAGCTCGAGGTGCCGGGGGAGTGCGTGGGCCGGGCGCTCTCGGATGCCACGCGCATGGGTGCCGAGTACGAGCCGCCGGCGATGGCGGGGGACCGGGCGAAGCTTGTGGGTCGCGTGCCGGCATCTGAGGTGCAGGATTACGCGTTGGAGGTGGCTGCCTACACGAGCGGTCGCGGACATCTGTACCTGGAGTTCGCCGGCTATGCGGCTTGTCATGATGCCGAGCGCGTCATCGAGACGGCCGCCTATGAGCCAGAGGCCGATCTGCCCAACACGCCCGATTCGGTCTTTTGCTCTCACGGCGCCGGTTACACGGTCAAATGGTGCGACGTCCCCGCCGCAGCGCACGTAAAGGTCGATCCCGCCACCTTTCGCCCCTGGCGAGCAGCAGACGCGGAGTTTTTCGGCCACATGTAACAAAGGGACAGCCCCTTTGTCATATGCTATTGGTATAACTCGGTACAAGTTGGTATAACTATTACCGGGGTTTGCCAATCCGAGGAGGCCGACATGAATCCAAATCCCTTTAAGCCCACGGCTGGCAAGCGGCCTCCGATACTCATCGGCCGCGAGTCGGTCATCGAAGATTTCGAGGAAGGACTCGATAACGGCGCCGGAGCGCCGGGTAGGCTCATGCTCATTACGGGAAACCGCGGCTGTGGCAAGACGGTTCTCCTGCGGGAACTGCAACGTCTCGCCAACGAGCGCGGATGGGCGGTTGTCTCCGATTCCGCCTCGCTTGGCTTATGCGACCGCTTGGCCGACGCGCTTCGCTCGAATAAACCCGTTGTGACGTCAATGGAGTTTGGGCCGTCGTTTGGCCGGATGTCGGTCGAGGCGGCGCGAGCAAAGGGCGAAACGTTGCGAGGGCTGGTCAACGAGCGCCTCAAGAAACTCGGGCCGGGAAAGGGCTTACTGTTTGCGATTGACGAGGCCCAATCTGCGTCTATCGAGGAACTGGCGGCTCTTGCCGTTCTCTATCAGCAAGTGCTCGGAGATCAAGATGCCACGGGCTTGTCCGATAGCGACCAGCGCGGTCTTGCGCTGGTGTTCGCCGGCTTACCCAGTATGGTTGATGACTTGCTCGAAGAGCCGAGCGTGACGTTTTTGCGGCGTGCTCAGCAGCGTACGCTAGGGGCGATTTCTTTGCCCAAAGTGCGCGATTCGTATATCCAGACGGTCAAAGACGCTGGTCTTTACGTTGATGCGGAGACGGCAGACCTCGCGGCGCGCAAGAGCATGGGGCATCCCTATATGGTTCAGCTGGTGGGATATTACATGTGGCGCTCTGCTGTCCGGCGTGACTCGCGGGTCATTGAAGAGCGCGATGTTGAGGCTGGGCACGCGGATGCCGTCTCCGAGTTCTACGAAGCGGTTGACGCGCCTCTGTATTACGGGCTGCACAGTCCGCAGCGCCTCTTTATCGAGGCCATGGCGGCTGACGGGGGCAAACCGACTCGCATGGCGGATATCATTGAGCGTTGCGATCGCACCCAAAGCTGGGCGAGCAAATATCGCGCAAGCCTGATTCGCGAGCGCGTCATCGAGGCTGCCGGATACGGCCTCGTCCGGTTTACCGTGCCCATGCTGGGCGCGTACATTCGCGATCGAGTTATATGGCATGAGTAGGGTGATAAAGGTGACGGAACAGAAGATGAACCCGCAGGCTATCGAGGTGCGTGGCGCGCGCGTCCATAACCTCAAAGACATCGATATCGATATTCCGCTGGGAAAGCTCGTGGGCATTGCCGGCGTGTCGGGTTCGGGCAAGAGTTCGCTGGCACTCGGGGTTCTTTATGCCGAGGGCTCGCGCCGCTATCTGGAGGCGCTCAGCACCTATACCCGCCGTCGTCTGACGCAGGCCGAGCACGCCCAGGTGGACGAGGTGCTGCACGTGCCAGCGGCGCTCGCATTACATCAGCGCCCCAGCGTACCGGGTGTGCGCTCGACCTTTGGTACCATGACCGAGCTCAACAATAGCCTGCGTCTACTCTTTAGCCGTTGCGCCCATCACGTGTGCCCGCATTGCGGGGCGCGTGTGGAGCCGAGCCTTAACGTGGCTGCGGGCCTGTCGCTCACGTGTCCGACATGCGGCCGCGAGTTCTACGCGCCGAGTGCCGAGGATTTGGCTTTCAATAGCGGCGGTGCGTGCCCTACCTGCGGCGGCACCGGTGTCATGCGCGAGGTAGACGAGGCGAGCCTGGTGCCCGACGAGTCAAAGACCATCAACGAGGGTGCGGTGCTTCCCTGGGGCACGCTCATGTGGGACCTGATGAAGCAGGTGGCCGGCGAGATGGGCGTGCGCACCGACGTGCCGTTTAACCAGCTCACGCCTCAAGAGCGCGACATCGTGTTTCACGGCCCGGCGGTTAAGAAGCACATTCTCTACGTTCCCAAAAACGGCGAGGGCGCCACGCCGCTCGACTTTACCTATTACAACGCCGTCTATACCGTTGAGAATGCGCTCGCCAAGGTTAAGGACGATAAGGGGCTTAAGCGTGTGGCTCGCTTTTTGCGCGAGGGACCATGCCGTGACTGCGCCGGCACGCGTCTCTCCGAGGCTGCGCGCCAGCCCCAGGTGCGCGGTATCAATCTGGCTCAGGCCGCGGCCATGACGCTTGGTGATGCGATCGAGTGGGTGCGCGGGGTGCCCGCATCCTTGCCGGCCGAGATGCGGCCCATGGCGACGGATATCTGCGATTCGTTTTTGAGCACGGCTCGTCGTCTGGTCGACCTGGGTCTCGATTACCTTTCGCTCGATCGCGCCGGTGCCACGCTCTCCACGGGTGAGCGCCAGCGCGTGCAACTCGCCCGCGTGGTGCGCAACCGATCGACAGGCGTGCTCTATGTGCTGGACGAGCCCTCAATTGGCTTGCATCCTGCCAATGTCGACGGCTTGGTGGGCGTAATGCGCGACCTGGTGGATGACGGCAATACCGTGGTTGTTGTCGACCACGATACACGTGTGCTGGCGGAGGCTGATTATCTGGTCGAGATGGGCCCCGTTGCCGGAGCAGGCGGCGGCAACGTAATCGCCGCTGGTACGGTAGACGAGGTCGAGCAATCGCAGGACAGCCGTATCGCGCCGTTTTTGCGCGCCGAGCCCAAGCGCTTGCGTCCGCAGGTGACTGACGACGAAATGTTCGACCAGGGCCATATCCGCATGGCAACCGATGCCATCCATACCGTAAAACCGCTCGAAGTCGATATCCCGCGCGGCCGCCTTGTCGCGGTGACGGGCGTTTCGGGCTCGGGCAAGACGACGTTGGTGCTCGAGACGCTCATTCCGGCGCTTAAGGCCCAGGCAGCTGGCGAGCGCCTGCCAAGACACGTGCGTTGGGTCGATGCCGAAGGCATTGCTCGTGCCAACCTGATTGACGCCACGCCCATCGGCGCCAACGTGCGCTCGACGGTCGCAACCTATGCCGACATCCATGATGAGCTGCGCCGCGCCTTTGCCCGTACGCCCGAGGCCAAGGCGGCTGGCTACAAGGCGGGTGCCTTTAGCTATAACACTGGCGCCTTGCGCTGTCCTACGTGCGACGGCACGGGATCGATATCGCTCGACGTGCAGTTTTTGCCCGACGTCGAGATTGTCTGCCCGGCATGTCGCGGTTCGCGTTATGCAGACGTGGCTTCGCGTATCCATCGCGAGGGCAAGGACGGGAGCTTGCTGACGTTGCCGCAGCTCATGGACATGAGTGTGGACGAGGCCATCGATGCCACACTGGGACTCAAGAAGGTTCAGGCGCGCTTGCAGACCTTACACGACCTGGGCTTGGGCTATCTCACACTTGGCGAGCCCACACCGGCGCTCTCGGGCGGCGAGGCGCAGCGTCTTAAGCTCGCGAGCGAGATGGGCCGCGTGCAGGATGATGCCGTATTCGTATTTGACGAGCCCACGATCGGCCTGCATCCGCTCGATGTTCAGGTACTGCTGAGTGTGTTCGACGGCCTTGTTGCCAAGGGCGCCACAGTTATCGTGATCGAACACGATCTCGACCTTATCCGCAATGCCGATTACGTGATCGACATGGGCCCGGGCGGTGGCGACGCGGGCGGGCAAATCGTCTGCGCCGGCACGCCGGCGGATATCGCGGCCTGCCCCAAGAGCATTACCGGACGCTACCTATAGACAAAGAGGCAAAGGGACAGCCCCTTTGCCTCTTTGATGCCTATTTCGCGCATTGAGCCGCGAGATAGTCGCGAAAGAATGGCAATTCAAATGCGACGAGCCCTCGTCCTCGTTCCCCGATGATGCCGGCATCTATCATGCGACGTCGGTAGCGGGAGACCTGCTGCGGCGAACGCTTAAGGCGTTCGACAAGGTCAGCGGTGGTGGACTCTTCCTCGTCATCGAGCATGGCGATTAGGAATCGCTTGTCCTCTGCAGTGAGTTCCCGATAGGTTGCCGCGAGGATTCGGTCGTCCATCTCATCGCGCGCGATTTTGATTCCCAGGTCAAAGTCGCGTGACGAGATTTCCTTCGAATCGCTTGTGAGATCCCAGGCACGGTAGCCTACGAGTTGCAATAGGAAGGGAAAACCAGAGATTGAGCGAACGGCTCTATCGATTCCCTCAGCATCTGCCAGGCGATCGTTTTCCTGGATTGTGCGAATTAGGGCCTCGCGCACGTCATAGTCGGCAATGCGACCCAGATGATATTGTTGGGCGCGGCGAAGGAACGAGACCGTCTTGTGGTTCAGTAGCGTCGAGACGTTGTTGGGAAGTCCCGCCATGAGCAGGGCGACGCGTTTCCCATCGGTCACAAAGTGCTGGTACGTCGCTGCGAGCTGAATCATCTCGTCAAGTGTCGGGTCCACCTCGTCAACCGTGACGAGCAGACCGGTGCCCGCCTCGTTGAGCTGGTCGATGATGTCGCTCATGCGATAACGCCAGGTTGAGGCATCGTGAACGCGATTGACCTCGATGCTGCCGAGCGGTGCAATTCCGAGACCGGTGACTTCGAAGTGGTTGGACGAGTCGATGAGATGACTGGCAGCACGTTTCGCCCCGAACTCGATTTCCTCAAGCATTCCCGGGAGCGCGGTCGTCTTTACGGCTATCCAGCCGTGGGATTCCGCCCTTGTCGCGAGCGACGACATGAGAGCGGTTTTACCGGTTCCACGCGCGCCTGAGAAGATCGAGGTCAATTCTGGGCGCCTGCGCTGACTCAAGAAGGCACGGTCCAAATCCCGAATAATCTGTTGTCTGCCAGCGAGATGGGCAGGAACCTCACCAAAACTGGGGGTAAACGGGTTCTCGAGATATTCCACGTAGCTCTCCTTTCACACCGCCGTTTAACTTCATTTTACTTTAGTTAATTCTGATTAAAAGTGAGGGCTCTTTATCTAGAACAACAATTAGGCGTGTGTGCCATCGGCGTGGCGCTTGAATGTGACAAAGGGACAGTTCCTTTGTCACATTCCCGGAAAGCCTGTTTGGCGCAGGGCCTCGTAGAGGACGATGGCGGCGCTGTTGGAGAGGTTGAGTGCACTGATGCGGTAGTCTTCGGGGTTGATGAAGTTGCCGCAGATATCCTGTTGCAGGATGGCATCGTGGCTGTCCTCGGTATGTCCGAGCGACTCCTCGTGGGCCTCCCAAATCTCGGCGTTGTCGAGCGAGTCGCAATCGCGCAGCATGGGGATGCGCTCACAGCGCTCGGGCGCCGCAGCGAGCAGCCCCTCGGGAATGCCCGAGCTCTCGCTGCCAAAGACTAAGAAGTCGCCGTTGCGGTAGGTGCTTTGCGCATAGGTGCGGCGCGCCTTTTTAGTTAGCAGGTGCAGTCGCTCGTCGGCGGGGGAGAGACCGTTGCGTGAAAGGAAATCCTCCCAGCCGGCATACGTCGTCACGTCCAAGTTTTGCCAGTAACCCAGGCCGGCACGACGCACCGTCTTGTCGTCGAGCGAAAAGCCCAGGGGCTCAACCAGGTGTAGACGGGTTCCCGTGACCACGCAGGTGCGGCCGATGTTGCCCGTATTGGCGGGGATCTCGGGCGCGTGCAGCACGATATTGAACATGAATCTCCTTGGCTCAGAACGAAAAACCACCACGAAGGGGACAGGCACCTTCGTGGTGGTTTGTGGCGGTTACGTAGCGGGCGGACAAATCCGCCTCGATAAACCTAGGCGCGGTGCCAGTCGGTCAGGCAGGCATCGAGGGCGGCGATGAGCGCGTCCTTGTCCATGTGACGGCCGATAATGCACAGGCTCGTCATGCGGTCGCCCGTCTCGTCATCCCAAATCTGCATGATCTCGGGGTTCTCGTCGATAATCTTCTGCTTCTCGCCCTCGGGCGCGGAATCGACGAACAGGCCGTTCTCCATCAGGCGCATCTGGTGGCCGGCCTGCTCAAACATGTAGCACATGTCCGGGTCGCCGGTCTGCCACAGTGGGCCCTTGACGCGGATGACCTCGTCGGGCCACTCCTGCTCGACAAAGTCGGTGAACTTCTGCAGGTCAAACGGCTTGCGACGCGAGTACACAAAGGTCTCGATGTCGTACTCCAGCACCTCGGGGTCGTCGTGCTCCTCGGGATGCTCCATGGCCTCGATCCAGGCGGCGGAGTTGTAGGCGCGCATAAAATCGAAGCGGTCGGTATCGAGCAGCTCCTCCATGGGGACCTCACCGTTTTGAGCCTCGACGATCACGGCATCCTTCTGCAGGCTGCGCACGATGGCCTTGAGCTCGGCGATCTGCTCGGGGGTGACGGTGTCGGTCTTGTTGAGGATCAGCGTGGAGCAGAACTCGATCTGCTGGATCAGCAGGCTCTCGATGTCGTCCTCGTCGATATCTTCGGCCAGCAGGTCGCGACCGCCGTTGAACTCGTCGTACATGCGGGCGCAGTCGACCACGGCAACGATGTTGTCGAGCGCGAGCTTGGGCTCGCCGCCCACCTTGGCCTCGTCGCAGAAGCTCGAGATGGTGTAGGCGATGGGGATAGGCTCGCAGATGCCCGAGGCCTCGATAATGATGTAGTCGAAGTTGCCCGAATCGGCGATGCCCTGCAGCTGGTTGGCGAGGTCGTCCGAAAGCGTGCAGCAGATGCAGCCGTTAGTGAGCGGGATGAGGTCATCGGTCTCGGAAAGGCCGCCGTCGGCGATGAGGCTGGCGTCGACGTTGATCTCGCCGATATCGTTGACGATGACGGCAGCGCGAATGCCGCCGTCGTTGGCGAGAATGTGGTTGAGCAGCGTAGTCTTGCCGGCACCGAGGTATCCGGTAAGCATGATGATCTTCACGGGTTTGTTGGGCATGTGCCCTCCTTTGTTAGACATGGCTTACAGTTGAATCATATGCCAAACGCTCGCTTTTATACCCACGAGTCGGCAAATAACACAGGCTACTCCCAGGCTCCCCATACATCGGGGCAGTAGCCGACGGTCGCCTTTTTGCCGTTGCGCACGATGGGCTCAGCCAGTACTTGCTGGTTTTCGAGCAGTTTGTCGAAGCGCTGGCTGGGCGTGAGGTGCTGGATGAGCGCGAGCGTCTCCTCGTCTTTGGCTTTGGGGTTGAGCAATTTATCGATGCCGCCGACCGCCTGCATGACGCTCGTAAGCTCGCCCTTGCTCATCTCCTTTTCCTTAAGGTCGATAAACTGCACCTTAATGCGGCGTTCTTTAAAGAAGCGCTGAGCCTTCTTGGTGTCGAACGACTTCTTTGTACCGAAGATTTGGATATTCACTATGTCCTGCCGTTCTAACGAATAAAGTTGGTGCGCTCGCGATCGGCCTCGGGTGCATCGATGCCGGCGGCCTTGCCTGCCTCGATGCAGCGCAGAAGCCAGGCCATGTTCTTGCCGATGTTGCGCATGGTGGCTAGACCCTCGGCGTCTTGGGCGGCCTCGCCCGGCATGGCGCCAAAGACGTTGTTCCAGTACGTGGAGGCGACCACGGGCATCTGGTTGATAGTGAAGTACTTGTTGAGCACATCGAAGGTGGTCGACGTGCCGCCGCGACGGGCGACGGCAACGGCAGCGCCCGGCTTGTGGGCAAAGGCCTTGCTGCCCGCATAGAATGCGCGGTCGAGCGCCGACAGAATGCGACCGCTGGGGTGCGCATAGTAGACGGGGGAGCCAAAGACAAAGCCGTCTGCCTGCTCGGCGGCGGCGATGAGCTCGTTCACCACGTCGTCGTCAAAGGTGCAGCGACCGCCAAGCTTGCCGCACTGACCGCAGCCGATGCAGTCGCGGATGGGCTTGGCGCCCAGTTGGAATGCCTCGCTGTCGATGCCCTCGGCTTTAAGTTGCTCGGCGACTTTGGCGAGCGCGCGAGCGGTGTTGCCGTTTGCCTTGGGGCTGCCATTGACCAAAAGAACCTTCATCACAAACTCCCTCTGCTGTTGGTGACTTCTGCAGAGGATTATCGCACGATGGGGGAGGCGGTGCGGGCGTGGTGCTAATCCAGTTTGGTACCTGGCACCTGCACGGCTTTCCCGAGCAACACTTTGAGCTCGTTCAAAATGGAAACGGGCTGTCGGTCGACAGTATCCAGATGAAGCGTGGCCACGCGAAGGGGCGGCTGATATTCAAACGAGCCAAAGAGCACGGGAGAGCCCAGGAACCGCTCGATTTCCTTTGCGATCGCGTCGGTCTCTTCGGGATCGAATTCGTCGAAAAGCGCCACGAACATCGGTCCGGTCGAGCGGAACAGACGACCCTTACCGCGCGAACAATCCATGAGGCAGGCGGCGCTCTCCGCCAAAACGCGGTCGCCTGCATCAAAGCCAAAGCGGGCATTGACCTGAGCGATATCGTCGATTTTAATGGCGACCAAGCCCGCCTTGCGCGCGACGCGACGCATTTCGCCAATGGCGTTGACCAGGGCGTGGATGTCGCCCAGGCCGGTCACGGAATCGGTCGTATCTGCCAAGCTGCGGTTGATAATCATGCCCACGTACATGTTGGGCTCGGTATCGGTGCCGTCCAAGCGGTAGCCCGTGCAGTCGCAAAGCACGTATGCTTCGGTGGCATCCATCACGCGATACTGCATGTAGTGGAAGTGCCACGTACCGTTTATCACCATGTCGAGCTCGGCGCGTACGTTGTCGCGGTCCTCGGGGTGAACGCGGGCAAGCCACAAGTCGAGTGAGTTGTAGGGATGCTGGGAGGGCAGGTCAAAATCGCGTACGGCATTAACCGACCATTGTGATTCGCCCGTATCGAGATTGAGGATAAACGGATAGCGCGTCTCGGAGCTCATAGAGATCGCTTGGAATACGCGGTCGTTGCACGGAAGCTGCTCGGCAATTGGGTGTGGCGGCGCGTCATTGTCTTTCGGTTGCTGCACACGATGCATAAGCTTATAGCGATACATCTTGCGATCGGCATCCATCGTCATCTGGCGACGCGTGTCGCCGGCAAGTGGATTGACGCGCGAGCAGCCAAAGCTAAAGCTAGCGATCATGGGCGCCTTGCCACCTGAGCTCGCCTCGATCAGCCCGGCACGTACCTGCTCCAAGCGCTGCTCGAGTTCAGTCTCGTTTGCAGAGAGCGAGATAAGCACAAACTCGTCTCCACCGATACGGAACAGCATCTCATCGTGCTCCATGGTTTCGGAGAGCGTGCGACAGATGCTCAGAATATAGCGATTGCCTTCGGCGTGGCCAAACCTATCATTGCAATGCTTGAGATGGTCGATGTCAATATAGGCGCAGGTGAAGGGGTCGCCTTTGCGCCAGAGCTGCTCGACGTGACGGTCGAGTCCGCCACGGTTGTCCAAGTTGGTGAGCGGATCGATATAGGCGTTGCACTCAAGCAGCTGGCGCTCTTGTTGCAGGATGGCATGCGTCTTTTGCAGTTGCTCACCAACGGCGCGTAGCTCAGCAGGCAGCACGGAAACATCGAGTTCGGCGGTCGAGACACCATTCGCAAGTCGCTGAAGATAGGCAATAATCGATTGCTCGCCCAAGCGATATGACTCGTTCATGATGAATAACCTCCTTGGGCAGAACAACGGTTTGTATCATATCCCCAATTCGGTTTGAATTGGGGATATAAGTTAGCTAATGGAGACAAATGTCCCCTTCGGCGGTGGTGTTTTGCGCGCGAGCGTATCAGTTGTTTTTGCCACCATCGAGCAATGCCTCAAAATCATTCGCCGGCATGGGGCGGTAGTAGAGGAAGCCCTGAGCGTAGCGGGCGCCCATGTGGCGTAGTATGTTTGCCTGCTCATTTGTCTCGACGCCTTCGACCACGACGGGCAGATGGAGCGACTGCGCCATCTCGAGCATCGATGACACGATCTGCGCGCTGCGGCCTTGATCGCGGTCGGTGGGCACAAAGGTGCGGTCGAGCTTGATGACGTCGACGTTGACGTTCTTGAGCATCGCGAGCGTGGACTGGCCGGTGCCAAAATCGTCCATATAGGTCGAGAAGCCGCGGGTGTGCAGGTCGGCTGTCAGTTTGTCCACGGCCTCGGACTCCCCCGTATAAGCCGTCTCGGTGATCTCGATACGCATGAGCTCGGGCGGTAGGTTGTATTGGGCGGCGAGCGCCCCCATATGTTCGGCAACGTCGCAGGCAAGGATATCCACGCGCGACACATTAAGCGAGACCGGAACCACGCGAAGTCCTCGATCGATGCGCCCGCGCAGCCACGAGGCGACACCCTGCCAAATGTACTTGTCGAGCGTCACCACAAAGCCGCTTTCCTCGAGTGCGGGGATAAACGTTGCGGGCGAAATGAGAGAGCCGTCCTTGTCAATCCAGCGGGTGAGTGCTTCGGCGCCAATGATCTCGCCGGTTTCCATATCAACCTGGGGCTGCAGGTAGTAGGTGATGCGGTCGTTTGAGAGCGCATACTGGAACTCGGTGAGGGTGCGGTGAAACGCCACCTCGCGCTTGTATTCCTCGGGGCGAAAGACGGCGATGCGATCCTTAAAATCGTTTTTGGCGCGCCGATTGGTAAACATGGCCTTGGCCTGCGCGTCGATGGTGATTTCCTCGTTGGGGCCGATGGGGCAAACGCCCATGGACGGCCAGAAACCCACGCCGTCATCATGCTTGGCCACGGCGGCGCGAACGCGGTTATAGATTTGATGGACGGTGTTGTGCTCAAAGGGGATGAGAATGCAAAAGTCGTCTTGGCCCCAGTATCCTGCGACGCCCATCTCGGCATTCTCGATGTCTTTGAGGACCGTGCCCACATCGGCGAGCACGCGGTCGCCCTCGGCCTGTCCGTGCCATTCGTTGAACAGTCGCATATGACCCATGTCGACGGTGGCGATACACCAAGCGGCGTCGCGCCTTGTCTTAAGAAATGCGTTGGCACGCCGCATAAACTCGCTGGGTCGATAGAGGCCCGTGAGCGTATCGATGCGTTCGGCGACGGCGCTTTTACGCTCAATCTCGGGTATGGGGAGGCTGTCGTTGGGTGCAAGCCCGCCGGCGGCGCGAAGACGACGGTCGAGTTCGCCTAAAACAGCGGTCGCTTGATTGATTAAGCGCTCGTAAAAGGCCGGGACGACAAGACAGACGGGGGTAATGGTGTCGTTCGCGATTCGAACAGGAGCGAAAACGGCCTCTTTAAGATGATGGGTCAGTTGCTCGAATGCCTCGTGGTCCAGATCGTTGCTGAGCACGACGAACTGGGCGTTTCGCGAGCGGAAGACGCGACTTCTGCCGCGGGTGATCGATAGCATGCGGCCTGCGTATTCGGCGAGCATGTTGTCGACAGCCTCGGCCCCGTAGAGCTCGTTGAACTTTGCCGTGCCACAAACGCGGACCGCTATAAGCCCCGTCTCGCAACGGTCGCGACGGCAGGCATCGATAGCGTTGATCAGCATACGCTGCGTTCCGAGGCCCGTGGCGGCGTCGACGGTCTCGGCGAGTGAGTGGTTAACAAGTTCGCCGACATAGAGCGAGGGGGTATTTCCGTCGCCGTCGATGCGAAACCCGCGAGCGCGGCAGAGGACGTAGTCGCCCGCGGCATTGCGCATGCGGTACTGCATGACGCGGCGGTGTTTGGAGCCATTATAGATTTGGTCGATGTCGTTGATGTAGGCCTCAAGGTCATCGGGGTGGACGCGCGTTTTCCAGTAATCGTGGCAGTTGTCTACATGCTCAGAAGGAAGACCGAGATCGCGCAGGGCGCCTTGTGACCATAGGGTGCGATGTTTGTCCAAGTTCTCGATAAAGCAATAACGGCCTTCGTTGAGCATCGAAAAGGCGTCAAAAACGCGATCGCTTATTTCGAAGTCGTCGGTGTGGACTTGCGCGATATTGCGTCGATCAAGATGCATGGCATGGCGTAGCTTGTAGTCGTACATGCGATGGTCGGCATCGAGTGTCATGCGATTGGAGACTTCACCCAGGGCGGGGTCGGCGTGCGACACTCCGTAGCTAAACGAGTGGGGCATCTCGGAATCGTTGTTTTTGAGTAGGACCGTTCGGCAGTGTTCCAGGCGCTCGGCGAGGTCGTCCTCGGTCGCAATCGTAGACAGGATGGCAAACTCGTCGCCGCCTATGCGAAACGCCGCCTCGTCCACTTTCATATACAGCTTGAGATAGAGACTTACCTGCAAGATATAGCGGTTGCCCTCGTCATGCCCAAAGACGTCGTTGCAGTGCTTAAGGTTATCGATGTCGATAAACGCCATGGTCACGGGCAGTTCCTGCTCCCAGATTTCCTCTAGGGAATGGGCAAAGCCGCCGCGGTTGCCAAGTCCGGTGAGCTGGTCGGTAAAGGCCGTCCTAATCAGATCATCCTGACGCTCGAGAAGGTCACGGACGGTCTTTTCGAGCGTTTCGGTGTAATTGCTGGCGGTGTCCATGTTGTAAGCGGCTTTCTGAGGTCGGGGCGGATGGCGTCGGGCGAGCTCGTAGTGTACACGCGTCGTTGCTCGGCGCCTTGCGTGTATCCAGGCCCCCGCCTTGCTGCGTTGTTGAGTTGCTTTGCCGGCTAATGTTCGCTGTTGATAACAGCTGAGTAGTATAGACAACAGTGCACAATTATATATGGGCGCACATGCTGTGGGCGGCTATTATTCGCCAAACGGCAACGCCTGGGTGCGCATGAAAAATGCGACTGAGTCGATATATGTTGACGGGTATACTTGTCCCGTTTTAAAACGCAGGAACGGAGATGGTCACATGGCACAGCCGGATACGACGCGCACGGTGGGGCTTGCGCTCGAGGGAGGCGGCTACCGCGGTATGTATACGGCGGGCGTGCTCGACGTTTGGATGGAGCGCGGTTTGACCTGCGACCATATGGTGGGTGTCTCGGCGGGCGCGGCGTTTGGCTACAACTTTAAATCGCGCCAGATCGGCCGTGCCATTCGTTACAACAAGGCCTATTGCGCCGACAAGCGCTATGCGAGCGTGACCAGCTGGCTGCGAACCGGCGATATGTTCAATGCCGATTTTGCCTATCACGAGGTGCCTATCGAGCGCGATCCCATCGACTTGGAGGCGTATCGCGCCTGCCCCATGCGATTTACGTGCGTGTGTACCGATATCGAGACGGGCAAGGCCGTCTACCACGATCTACCGTATGGCGACGAGCGCGATATCGAGTGGATCCGGGCGTCGTCTGCCATTCCTGTGGCGACGCGTCCCGTTGCTATTGACGGGCATAAGTATCTGGATGGTGGCGTGGCTGATTCTATTCCCAGCGCATGGCTGTTTGCGCAGGGGTATGACCGCAATATCGTGGTACTCACGCAGCCGGCGGGCTTTGTGAAGCAGCCCAACAGCGTGATGCCCATGCTGCGGCGCGTGTTCCGTCACTATCCGGAGTTTGTTGCAGCGCTTGAGCATCGGCATGAGGTCTACAATGCCACGCTCGATGACCTGGCACGTCGAGAGGCTGCCGGGGAAATCTTTGTGGTGCGGCCGAGCGAATCGGTGAAGGTGCCGTCGCTGTGCCGCGAACCGGATGAGCTCGAGCGCATCTACCAGGTCGGCCGCCACGATGCAGAGGCGACTTTGCCGGCGTTGGAAGCGTATCTGGCGGGGTAAGGGTCGCATACGGAAAGCGCATCCCGGAATGGAGGCCCAAACTGGGATGCGCTTTCCATTGCTGAAGATATGAGGCTGCGAATCAGCTGTTCGGCCTATGCCTATGCCTGCTGCCAGGTGTCGACAAGGTCCTTGGCTGCGGCATGGGGGTCGTCGGCGCTGCAGACGGCGCTTACCACAAAGAAGCCGTCGACGCCGGTGGCCTTAAGCTGCGGCAAGTCGGCCGTCTTAACGCCGCCGCCCACCACGATGGGCACGGGGCTTGCCGCGTGGAGTGCGGCAAGGTCCTCAAAGCTCTTGGTGATGATAGAGCCGTCGGCCGCGCGTCCGCAGTCGCGCTTGGTCTCGGTCTCGTGGAGCGGGCCGATGCCCAGGTAGTCGACCAGGCTCATGTCGGCGGTCTTGACGTACTCGAGCATCTCCTCGCAACGGGCCGAAAGGCCCACAATGGCATCGGGGCCCAGCAGCTTGCGGCAGACCTCGACGGGAATGTCGCTCTGGCCTACGTGCACGCCATCGACGGCAATGCCCTGCTCGCGCGCGGCAAGCACACAGTCCAGACGGTCATCGATTAACAGGGCGACCTGACCGGTCTTGCCGGCCTGTGCGATTGCCTGCGCGGCGTCGTCGGTCAGCGCAATGATCTCGCGGGCGCTTGCCACCTTGGAGCGCACCTGGATGCAGGTAAAGCCGGCGTCGAGTGCCTGGGCCACCACATCGCCCACGGGGCGTCCGAGGGTGTTTTCGGGGCCGAGTACCAGATAGGCCGAGATATCAAGGTTGTCGCGGATGCTCATTGTGCTTCCTCCTGCTTTTTGATCTGTGCTTCCATGCGCTTGAGTTTGCCGGTCATGGTGTCGGTAAATCCGGGTCGAATATCGGCTTTGAGCACGACTTCGGTGCGGATGCCCTTGCTCGCCAACACAAAGGTCGCGTCGCGCACGACCTGCATGACCTCGTCCCAGTCGCCCTCGATCTCGGTGAACATCGAGGTGGTGCGGTTGGGAAGGCCGCTCTCGCGAATGACGCGCACGACCTCGGCGACCTCGGCGGACAGCTCGTCGCCGGTGCCGCATGGGGCGATGGCCACGGCGACGAGCGTGTTCATGCCGGCATTGGTTGCGGGTTCGGACATGGCTTATGCCTCCTCGAGCTCGAGTCGGTTGTCGGCAATATCCTGGGCGGTTGCGCGGTAGAGCTCGTCGATAAAGGCGACCTTAAAGCTTGCCGGGGCATCGGCGACGGCGGCGGCACGCGTGCCGGCAACGTTGTAGACGGCGGTGCCGCAGACTGCTGCCGTAAACGGATCGGTAGCACAGGCGTACACGGCCAGCACGCCGCCCTGCGAGCAACCGCAGCCGGTGATCTTGGACATGAGCGGGCTGCCGCCGTGGGATTTGGCCACGGTCGTGCCGTCGGTAATCAGGTCGACTTCGCCCGAGACCACAACGGCGCCGCCGGTGTAGCGAGCGAGCGCCACGGCGGCATCGCGGGCGGCATCGACCGTGTCGGTGGTATCGACACCGCGCACGCGGCTCAGATCGGCTGCCTCGCCCTCAAGACCCCACAGGCCGGCAAGCGCGATGATCTCGGAGGCGTTGCCGCGCACGATGGCGGGCTTGTACTGCTTGAGCTCGTTTACCAGCTGGGTGCGCAGGCTGCCGATGCCCAGGCCCACCGGGTCGAGCACCCAGGGCTTGCCGGCGTCGTGTGCCGCCTTGGCCGCGCGGGGAATCGTCTGCTCGTAGATGGGGAAGAGCGTGCCCATGTTGAGATAGATGGCGCCGCCGCCGGCAACGAGCGCCTCGCCCTCGTCGGGCAGATAGACCATGGCGGCCGAACCGCCCACGGCGAGCTGCGCGTTGGCGACAAAGTCGATCGTCACCGTGTTGGTGATGGAGCCGGCCATCGGATTGGTGGCTCGAATCTCCTCTACGGCCTTGACCATATGTTGCTTAAGCTGTTCCGAATCAATCACTGCACATGCCTCCTTGGCATAGAAAAGGGGCGCTGTGCATAGACAGCGCCCCTGTAAAGGCGGCATGCTCCCTACGCCAGCATTAACTGACAGGTTCAAAGGATTGGGCCCTATGCCCTCTCAGCCTTGTGGTTTGCACCGCCGGCACTCCCGCATCGAATCTGTTGTTCCCTATACTAGCGCACCTGCCAATATGGGACAGGTTTATTTTGGCAGGTGGCAACAGGGGCGCTGCATTTTCCCAGATAAAACCTGCCAAGATAAACCTGTCCCTTATTGGCAGGTCGTTACAATAGACGGGATAAAGAATGACCGAGGGGACCTTATGATCAAACTTGTGCTGACCGATATGGACGATACGCTGATTCCTGCTGGACACGATGGCGCCAGCGACTGCGCCATCGAGGGCATTCATGCCATGCAGGCGGCGGGCCTGCATTTTGGCCCGGTTTCGGGCCGCCAGCCGTCCGCGATGAGCTGGATGTTCCGCAATCGCTCCGAGTGCTTCTCGACCGGTGCGTTTTGCAACGGCCAGGTGATGTTTGTCGATGGCGAGGCGGTTGCCTCGCGCGCAACTGATAACGATGCCCTTATGCGCCTGGCCGACTACCTGGAGCAAGAGACCGACGATACCTATTTGAAGGTCTACCGTCTGGGTGATGACTTTTGGGACAACGACGCCTATTGCGTGACAAGCGATCCCGAGCGTGTGCGTCACGCCATGGAGTCAGGCGGCAACGCGTGGCTCAAGGGCGAAGAGGCTCCCTGTCGCCCTGTCGTTGACGATGCCCCGGTATACAAGGCGAATATCTGGAGTGCCCGTTCGCGCGAGGAGCTCGCCGAGCTGCGCGAGCGTGTTGCCGCCGAGGTGCCGGAGCTCTCGCTCGTGTTTCCCAACAACCGCGTGCGCCTGTTCGACGTTCTTCCGACCGGCTGGGACAAGGGCTGTGCTGCGCTGGAGCTGGCGCGCGCTTTGGGCCTGACGCCCGACGAGGTGGCCGTATTCGGCGATTCCGATAACGATTTGCCCATGATCGATGCCGTTCCCAATTCCGTTGCAGTCGCCAATGCCAACGAGGCCGTCACGGCTGCCGCGCGCTGGCATATCGGCGCTGCGGCAGATGATGCGGTTGCCGGGGCTCTGCATCAGATTGCCGCCTGCGCCGCGACGGGGGAGATGCCGTCGTTTATGCGTCAGATGGACGCGACGGGTTTCGACGTCACGAACGTCTAGGGAGAAAGCCATGAAGCTCCAGCAGCTCAGATATGTCGTCAAAGTTGCCGAATGCGGCAGCATCACCGAGGCCTCGCGCCGGCTCTTTGTGTCGCAGCCTTCGATTACCGCGTCAATTCGCGATCTCGAAAACGAGATGGGTGTACACATCTTTGAGCGCACCAACAAGGGCGTCATTGTGTCCGAGGAAGGCGAGACCTTCTTGGGCTACGCGCGCCAGGTGCTCGACCAGGCCGACCTGCTCGAGGGCAAGTACAAAGGCACGTCCGAGCAGGTGCCGCACTTTAGTGTGAGCTGCCAGCATTATTCCTTTGCCGTTAATGCGTTTGTCGATGTGATCCGCGAGTTCGATGCCGCGCGCTACGACTTTACCCTGCGCGAGGAGCAGACCCACGAGATTATCGAGGACGTCGCGCATATGAAAAGCGAGCTCGGCATCCTGTATCTGTCGGAGCACAATCGCGAGGTCATCGAGCGCATGCTGGCGGCCAACGAGCTCGTATTCGAAGGACTCTTCTGCGCTACGCCGCATGTCTTTGTGTGCTCCGACCATCCGCTGGCGGGTCGCTCGAGTGTGACGCTCGAGGACTTGGAAGACTACCCGTTCCTGTCCTATGAGCAGGGCAGCTACAACTCGTTTTACTATTCCGAGGAGCTGACCTCGACCTTTGAGCGCCGCAAGAATATCCGCGTGCGCGACCGTGCGACGCTGTTCAACCTAGCTATGGGCCTTAACGGTTACACGGTGTGTTCGGGCGTGATCAGCCATGAACTTAACGGCCCCGGTATTATCTCGATTCCGCTCGATGTAGACGAGTACATGGAGATTGGCATCATCACGCGCAAGAACACGACACTTACGCGCTACGGGCAGGCCTATATCGAAGCGATTCGTCAGCACATCTAGACTGCTGCGTTCTGCGCGGGTCAAATCTCTTTATGGCAGTCCAAACTGATATAGGAAGCATCTATATCAAACTGTTATAAACATATATTTTACGATGTCCATATGAGCGCTCATACTCTGTCCCAGTAAAGCAACCAATGCAAAGGGAGATATCTATGAGCACTTCGATTCAACCGAACGCGCCGTTTCGTGCCGATATCGTCGGCAGTTTTCTTCGTCCGCAGGCTGTAAAGGACGCCCGTGCCGCCTATGTCGCGGGTAAACTCGACGCTTCCGGCCTTAAGGCCGTCGAGGACGAGGCCATCCGCGACTTAGTGGCCAAGCAGAAGGCTGCCGGCCTGCAGGTGATTACCGATGGCGAGTTCCGCCGCAGCTACTGGCACCTCGATTTTATGTGGGGCCTCAACGGCATTGAGCGCCGCGCCTCGCGCACGGGTTATATGTTCCATGACGAGGAGACGACGGCCGACACCGCCGTGGTTACCGGTTCCATTAGCGGCGAGAACCACCCGTTCGTCGAGCATTTTAAGTTCGTCAAGGCGCTTGAGGGGGAGGGCCAGGTCGCACGGCAAACCATTCCGGCGCCGATCCAGACGTTCTCCGAAGTCACGCTCGACCGCTGCGACGGCCAGCAGGAGAGTCTACGCGCCGTCTACAAGACCGACGAAGAGCTCGCCGATGCCATTGCCGCAGCATACCGTACCGTGGTTGCCGACTTGTATGCCGCGGGCTGCCGCAACATCCAATTTGATGACTGCACCTGGGGCATCTATTGCGATACCGACTTTGTGTCCAAGACTGGCATGAGCCCGGTTGACCTGCAAAAGGTGTCCGAGCTGGGCGTGGCGCTCAACAATGCCGCCATCGCGGGCAAGCCTGACGATTTGGTCATCAACACGCACGTGTGCCGCGGCAACTATCATTCCACCTATGCTTTTGAGGGCGGCTACGACCCCATCGCGCCGTACCTGTTCGCACATGAGAACGTCGATGCGTTCTATCTGGAGTTCGACACACCCCGCGCCGGTGGTTTTGAGCCGCTCAAGTACGTTGCCCCCGGCAAGAAGGTGGTGCTGGGACTGATCACTACAAAGGCCGCTGAGCTTGAGGACGAGGACGTTATCGTCGAACGTATTCACGAGGCCGCAAAGTATGTGCCGCTCGAGAACCTGTATCTGTCGCCCCAGTGCGGCTTTGCCAGCTGTGAGATTGGCAACAAGCTGACCGAGGATGAGCAATGGGCAAAGATCGCGCTGGTCAAGCGCGTTGCCGAGCGCGTTTGGAAATAGCGGTAACGTTTGTAGGTGACGGCGCGTGCGAGACATGGTGCATCGCGTACAATGGTCCGGATCGTATCGTTCGGGCAGGTTATCCGATATGCCCGATCGCCCTTCCATTCGAAAGGACTTCCATGTCCCAATCCTCGACGCCCGCCGTCACCGATGCCATCTACGACGCATCGTCGCTCGGCCGCCCGCGCATGTTTTTGCTCGGCCTACAGCACCTGTTTGCCATGTTTGGTGCCACGGTGCTGGTGCCCGTGCTCACCGGTCTCTCGGTTTCGGCAACGCTTTTGTTTGCCGGCTTGGGCACGCTGCTGTTCCACTTCCTGTCGCGCGGTAAGGTGCCGGCATTTTTGGGCTCATCGTTTGCCTTTATTGCCGGTTATGCCGCCATCGCGCCCAACGGCGAGGCCGAGCTTTTGCCCTACGCCTGCCTGGGCGTTGCCTGCGCCGGTCTACTCTATCCGGTACTTGCGGCACTCTTCCGCGCGTTTGGCGCCAAGCGCGTCATGCGCTTCTTTCCGCCGGTAGTGACGGGCCCCATCGTCATTTCCATCGGCCTGATCTTGGCAAGCTCTGCTATCGCCAACTGCCAGACCAACTGGTTTGTTGCTGCTATTGCCGTTGCCGTGATCATCATCTGCAACATTTGGGGTCGCGGCATGGTTAAGATCGTGCCGATCCTGCTGGGCGTCGTGGTGAGCTATGCCGTTGCCGCCGCGTTGGGTGAGGTCGATTTTTCGGGCGTTGCCGCCGCGCCGTGGGTCGGTCTTTCCATCGTGTGGGACAACACCGTGTTTGCACTCTTTGGGCCGCAGTTCGATAGCGGCCTTGCCACGACCGCCATCATCACCATCATGCCGTTGGCCTTTGCAACCATGATCGAGCATATCGGTGATATCTCCGCTATTGGCTCCACCTGCGAGCGTAACTACATTGCCGATCCCGGCCTGCATCGCACGCTGCTCGGCGATGGTCTCGCCACGATCCTGGCTTCGCTCTTTGGCGCTCCGGCCAACACCACGTATGGCGAGAACACCGGCGTGCTCGCTCTGACGCGCGTGTTCGACCCGCGCGTGATTCGCATTGCCGCGTGCTGCGCCATCGTGCTTTCCTTCTGCCCCAAGTTCGCTGCCGTGATCGCCGCCATGCCGCCATGCGTTATCGGCGGCGTGTCGCTCGTACTCTACGGCATGATCAGTGCCGTAGGCGTGCGCAACCTCATTGAGAACCAGGTCGATTTCCAGAACAACCGCAACGTGCTGGTGGCCGCTCTTGTGCTCGTGCTTTCGCTCGGCATCGCGTACAGCACCGCCGGCGCCATCGTGTTGGAGCTGGGCGGCGTGACGATTTCGCTTTCGGGCCTTGCCGTGGGCTCGCTGGTGGGCATTGTGCTCAACGCCATCCTGCCAGGTAATGACTTTGAGTTCGATACTTCCGAGCTTGAGGAGACTGCTGAATAGTAGCTGCGTTCAGCCAAATTAAAAATGGCGTCTATGCGTATGTACGCGTGGGCGCCATTTTTAATGCGTCAGTATCCAGTGGATGCCGCGCGCCATGCGCAGGTCAGTTTGGGCAAAGTGATTGCCGGGGTTGAGCTCCAACGTTGTTGGAACGTCACGCTCGATAAACAGCTCTTCCATCGCGCGCGTATCGTCGAGCACGTGCCGCATCATGCGGTTGGGCGTCTTGGTTTCCTTTTTGCCGAGTGACAGATAGACGGCCTGTGGGTTGCCGGCAAAAGGGGCCGTGCTGGCGCGATCGACAAAGTCGGGAAACCACAACGACCCCGATGCGCTTGCGGCGCGGCTAAAGGCGTCGGTTTGCCAGAGGGACCAGAGCGCGAAGAGGCCCGCGAGCGAGTAGCCGGCAATGCCGCGCCAGGTGGGCGGCTGAGGAAGCGACGACTCGGCCTCTGGGATTATCCAGTTCAACAGCTCATCGAGAAATCCGGATGCCTGACCGCCAAAGGGCTCGGCATCGCGCACGGTTCCGTCGCATCCCCAGGGGCTCAGCTCGCGATTCCAGTTGAGACTGCCAATGCCGACAAGCGTGAAGGGCGGGCAGTTGAGCTCTCGGCAGCGTTCATAAACCTCCGTGCCATCGCCCATGACCACGGGAAGATAGATGACTGGTGCGCTTTCGGCATGCTGTGCATGAACGGTTATCTGCTTTTGATGCGCTTCCATGACGGGCTTCTCTCGGCGTTGTGATATCGACGGCCCCCATTGTCGCACGCCGGCTCATGCAGGTTGGGCTAGACCAAAGACAATCTCGTGCATACCCTGCGGACGCATATGGAAAACGCCACCGCCGGAGGGGAGCTCGGCGGTGGCGTTGTTAAACGGTGCTGGGACTCGGGGCCTTCGCGGGAGCTGCCATGTGCGCAGAGGCGTCTAAGAGCGCTTGCGGCTCGCCATGGTGCCTGCGGCGATAGCGGCTGTTCCCGCAAGGACGGTTGCCACGATGGCCGCACCCGAGGTGTCGCCGGTTGCCGCGAGCACGCCGGTAGTCTTGGCTTTCGTGATTGAAGCCGCAACGGCCTTGGTCGGCTTTGAGCCCTCAGGCTTGGGGTTCTGCTTGGACTCCGCGGGCTTGCTTTCTGCGGGCTTGGTCTCGTCGGGCTTGGGGTCTTCCGGCTTGGCTACCTCGGGAGGTGCGATGACCATGCTCTTGGCGACAGCTTCGTTATAGGGGGAGTCGATCACAGCGTCGCCCGTGCCGATGGCTTGGCCTGCCTCGTAGATGCCGTCACGGAGCTTGCGATAGTCAATGACCTTGCCGCCTTCGGGCGTCTGGATGGCGGCGTTCTCAATCTTGATGGTGCCGATTGTCTTGCCGTCAGCGCTCATGGCACGGGCAAAGATTGCCGCTGTATCTCCTTCGGCCGTTACCTTGCTGCGGATGATCGAGATGACTGCGGGTGTGACGCCCTCGCTGGTCTGGGCGATGATGCCGATGTTCTCGCCTTGGGGCTCGGGGCTCGTCTCACCATCTTGGTTTTCGCTGTAGGGGATGGAGCCGTCGCCGTTCTCGACATAGCGGGCTATGGCCTTGACAACGGAGTCGCTGATGTAGATGTGGCCACCCTCCTCGTTGGGTCGATCGTTTCTGGTGGAGAATGCAGCCGAAACCTCGCCTTCCGCAAACGCGTCCACGGTGGAGCCGTTCTTGACGACGATATCGTCTTGGTAGGTGAAGAGGGCAATGGCGCCACCGTATCTGCCTTTACTTGCGCGGACTGTCACGTTTGCATGATCGAGTGTGATGCCCTTGTGGGCATAGACGCCATATTCAACACCGTTTGCGTTGAGGGAGGCGTTTGTGGCTGCGAGGCTGCCCTTGGCCTCGACGGCGGCGTCTTTCTCGGAGCTCGCCTTGACCTGGCTGCCGTCCGAGATATTGATGTTGCCGCCGCTCCAAATGGCCTCACCATCGGCTGAGCTTGCCTCGACTGTGCCGCCACCCTTGATGGTGAGGTTCTTGTCGGTTCCGATACCCTTGTCCTTGGTAGCCCTGGCGGTGACGGCCCCGCTGTCGTCAATCGTGATATTGCCGTTTGCCCTGATGCCATCCGATACGCCCGTGGCGTTGACGTTGCCCGAACCTTTGATAGCGAGATCGCCCTCGGCGTCGATGGCATCAAATCCAGCGCTCGTGGCGTTGACGGATCCGGCTCCGTCGATGTTGATATTACCCGTGGAGAGGATAGCGTCCTCAGTAGATGTCACGCTGAGCGTGCTGCCCGCGTCGCCTTGGATATTGAGCTCGGCGTTCTCATTCTTGCCATGAGAAGCCTTGATGCCTTCGATCCAGTCGGCAGTGACGATGTTGTTTCCCGAGTAATTCACGTTGAGCTTGCCTGCGGCCTGGATCTCGCCGCCGTTATAGTTGTTGAGCTTCAAGTCGTCGGCGCCGTCCCACGACCAGGTGCCGGTCTCGTCGCCCGCCGCAGTGCCGGCGTTGTATTTGGTTTCGCCGACCTTGACCCATTCCGCCGCGAGCGAGACGCTCGGCATGAGCAGCGAGCTCGCCGTGAGCGCGCACACGGCGCCTACGACGATGCGGCGCGTCACGCGGCGCCAGCTGCCGTGCGCGAGTCCTATGCGACGGCGAACGTCGGGTTCGGCAACATGGGTTCCGGCGGTAGTGTCATTGCGTTTGGGGGTCGTGAACAAGGCTGCCATGGTTGCTCCCGTTCTCATAGGGCCTATACGGCTAGGTTCAGCGTATCTGCTGGATGTTGCCGGCGGTAGTGCCGTTTGGAGGGCAAAATGTCCAAAATCCGGAAGAGGAATAAGCTGCGCACCTACGCGTTGTCGGGCATTAATCACAAAGCGCGGAGCCGCCTGTTGCGACTCCGCTCGCGTGTGCACCATACGAGTGCAAACAGGAAACGCCACCGCCGGAGGGGAGCTCGGCGGTGGCGTTGCTAAACGGTGCGCGGACTAGGCGGCTTTAAAAGTGTCGGTTCGTGTATGAAGGGCGTCTATGAGCGCTTGCGGCTCACCACGGCGCCCGCGGCGATGGCGGCTGTTCCCGCAAGGGCGGCTGCCACGATGGCTGCGCTCGAGGCGTCGCCGGTCGCTGCGAGTTTGCCGGCGATCTTGGCTCCCGTGGCTGCAACTGCAACGGTCTTGGTTGTCTTCGCGCTCTTAGACTTGGAACCCGGCTTGGTCTCGCCGGGCTTTTCCCCGGGTTTGGTCTCTTCGGGAGGCGCGATGACCGTGCTCTTGGCGACAGCTTCGTTATAGGGGGAGTCGATCACAGCGTCGCCCGTGCCGATGGTTTGACCCGCCTCGTAGACGATGCCGTCGCTGAGTTCTTCCTTGTTGCGATAGTCAATGACCTTGCCGCCTTCAGGCGTCTGGATGGTGGCTCCTTCGATTTCGATGGTGCCAATCGCCTTACCATCCGCGCTCATGGCAAGGGCGAAGATTGCCGCCGTGTCTCCCTCGGCCGTGACCTTGCTGCGGAGAATCGAAATGGTTGCGGGCGTGATGCCCTCCTTGGTCTGAGCAAAGATGCCGATGTTCATGCCTCGGGGCTGAGGGTTAGTTTCGCCATCCTGGCCTGCACTGTAGTGGCCGGGGCCGTCGCCGCCGGTCTCGGCATAGCGGGCTATGGCCTTGACAACGGAGTCGCTGATGTAGATATGGCCACCCGCTTCGCCGGAGTAGAAATTACTGGTGGAGATTGCAACCGAGAACCTGCCTTCTGCGAGCGCATCCACAGTCGAGCCGTTCTTGATGACGATGTCGTCCTCATCGGTGAAGAGTGCGCTGACTTCCCCGCCATCTGAGCTTGCGCGGGCCGTCACGGTCGCGCCATCGAGCGTGATGCCCTTGTAGACATAGATGCCATACCCAACGCCACTTGCGTTGAGGGAAGCGTTCGTGACCGTGAGGCTGTTTTTACCGTCGATGGCGGCGTCTTCCTCGGAACTTGCCTTGACCTGGCTGCCATCCGAGATCTCGATGTTGCCGTCGGCCCAAATCGCATTGTCTTTGATAGAGCTTGCCTCTACCTTGCCGCCGCCCTTTATGATGAGGTTCTCGTTAGCATCGATACCCTGATCCTCGGTGGCCTTGGCGGTGACGGTTCCGCTGTTGTCGATCGTGATGTTGCCGTCGGCCCTGATGCCATCCGAATCGCCCGTGGCGTTAACGTTTCCCGAGCCCTTGATGGTGACATCGCCCCCGGCATCGATGGCATCGTGCTCGGTGCTCGTGGCGTTGACAGTGCCAGCGCCGTCGATGTTGATGTTGTCGACGGAAGTGATGGCGTCACGAGAAGATGCCACGTTGAGCGTGCTGGACGCGTCGCCCTGAATATTAAGCTCGGCGTTCTCGTTCGCGCCATCCTTAACCTTGATGCCGCGGCCGTCGTCGTTAGTGACGGTGTTGTTGCCCTCGTAGCTCACGTTGAGCTTGCCCGCTGCCTCGATCGCACCGCAGTTGTAGCCGTTGAGCTTCATATCATCGGCGCCGTCCCATGACCAGGTGCCGGCGGCGTCTCCCGCGGGCCCCGCGGCCGCTTCGTGGCGGACGCCATCGACGTCCACCCACTCCGCCGCGAGCGAGACGCTCGGCATGAGCAGCGAGCTCACCGTGAGCGCGCACACGGCACCCACGACGATGCGGCGCGTCACGCGGCGCCAGCTGCTGTGCGCGAGTCCTATGCGACGGCGAACGTCGGGCTCGACAAAATGGGCTCCAGAGGTTTTGTCATTGCGCTTGGGGGTCGTGAACAAGGCGGCCATGGCTACTCCCATCCTCATAGGGCCTATGCGATTACGCCCAGCATATCTGCAGGATGTAGCCGGCGGTAGTGCCGTTTGGAGGGCAAAATGTCCAAAACTCGGGAAGCAATACATCGCGCGTCCGTGCGTTGCCTGGCTTTAAAAGAAAAGCGCGGAGCCGCTTGGTGCGACTCTGCGCCTTATGGTTTTGCTTTGGCAGGCTGTGCCGTTACGCCACGAAGAAGTAGACGAGGAAGGCAAGGGCTGCGATCCACATGAGCGGCTTGATCTTGGAGGCCTCGCCCTTAAAGAGCGCGACGATCACGTAGGCGATAAAGCCCAGGCCAATGCCGGCAGAGATGGAGTAAGTGAAGGGCACGCCGGCGACAATCATGAACGCCGGGAAACCCTGCGACACGTCGGACCAGTCGATCTCGGAGGCCTCGCTCATCATGAGGTAACCGACGTAGACCAGAGCACCGCAGGTGGCGGCGCTGGAAACGATGGTGACGATGGGGGAGAAGAACGCGGCGAGAATGAACAGCACGCCGGTGGTGACGGAGGTGAGGCCCGTGCGGCCACCGTCGGCAGCGCCAGAGGTGGACTCGACGAAGGTGGTGATGGAGGAGACGCCCATAAAGCCACCGGCGGCAGCGGCCACGGAGTCGACGACCAGGATGGGACGGATGTCCTCGACATTGCCGTCCTCGGTCAAGAACTCGCCCTGCTTGGCGACGGCCATCGCGGTGCCCATGGTGTCGAAGAAGTCACTCATGAGCAGCGAGAACGAGATGACGAGGAGCGCGGGGTCGGTAAGGACCTTGACGATGGCGGGCACGCCGCCGGCGTCGGCGATGGGGCCACCGATGCTCGAGAAGTCGAGCGGGGCGATGATACCGGTCGGAGCCTGGGTCACACCTAGGGGGATACCGGCGATGACGGCGACGACGATGCCGATGAGCAGCGAGCCGGGGACGTTGCGGCAGGCGAGGGCGACCGTCACCAGGATGGAGATGATGCCGACGATGAAGGTGGGGGAGGTGATGTCGCCCAGACCGACGAGTGTACCGGCGCCAGCGGTGATAATGCCGGCATCGCACAGGCCAATCATGGCGATGAACAGGCCCAGACCCACCGAGATGGCGTGACGCAGGACAACCGGGATGGCGTCCATGATGGCCTCGCGCAGGCCACAAAGCACGAGCAGCAAGATGACGATACCCTCGAGGAAGATGACGCTCATGGCCACGTGCCAGTCACCGCCGCAGACGGTGGTGGCGATTCCAGCGATCATCGCGTTGACGCCTAAGCCCGACGCGCAGGCGAGCGGGCGGTTGGCGAAGATGCCCATGCAGATGGTCATGATGCCGGCGCCCAGGCAGGTGGCGCAGGCGAGCGCTCCCGCATCGATGCCGGCGCCCGAGAGCACCGCGGGGTTGACGGCAATGATGTAGGCCATTGCCAGGAACGTTGTCAGTCCAGCGCGAAGTTCGGTCCCGATTGTGGACTTGCGCTCGCTGACGTGAAATAGTTCGTCCATGCATACCCTTTCCTTGTTCGGCCCCGAGTTTAGGCCGATTGACACGAACTCACCCACTATAGCCCCTTTACGACGCTGTTGTTCCTCGCATGTTGATGTTCGGCGCTTTGTAGCAGACGGACGGTATTTTTCGCATGAAAATGTGTGGGTACCGTATACTTAAGCGGTTACAACGACCCCTATGGAGGAACGTATGATTAAAGAGCTCTGCCACGACGAGGCTATTCTGTCCCAGCGTTGCGAGGTCGCGACCGTCGAAGACGAGTCGGTCGCACAGGACCTGATCGATACCATCAAGTCGCTCGACGATGCCGGCTGCCTTGCCGCCAACCAGATCGGCATCACCAAGAAGGTCTGCGTCTACCTGGACGATGCCGGCGAGTCCCATGTGCTCTACAACCCCCGTCTGGTGTTTGGCCTGGGTGCCAGCAAGATGGAGGAGAGCTGCCTGACGCACGAGGAGATCACCAAGTCCACGCGCTACATCAAGTGCAAGGTTGCTTTTGACCAGATCGTCGACGGCAAGATGCGCGAGCGCAAGCAGGACTTCGTCGGCTTCGAGGCACAGATGATCCAGCATATGATCGACCACTGCCTCGGCAAGTTGGTCTAAGGGGATCAAAGCACCGCACCTTGCCGCTCAATCGTCGCTCGCGTACCTTAAGTACGCTTCGCTCCTCTTTCGTGGCAATCTGCGGCACTTTGACCCCTTAGACGACCTGCGGGGTTAACTTGGTTGAGTTTATCCTGCTTGAATAGCCCGGGCGTGACATTGTTGTCATGTCCGGGCTTTTGTGTTTAGCCCCTTTTTGTTTGGAGACAATAACCTTAGCAAGAACGTAAAGCTAGGAGGCGCCATGTGTACGAGCATTCGATTTACCGATAATTCTGGCCACATGTATCTAGGCCGCAACCTCGACTGGAGCTTTGACTATGGCCAACAGGTTCGCGTGATGCCGCGCGGGTTTCACATTCCGTATTCGTTTATCGACGACGCGACAGCGGCACACGCGGTGATCGGTATGTGCATCGATTACAAGAACTACCCTATGTTCTTCGACTGCGGCAACGATGCAGGCCTCGCCGTGGCGGGTCTCAATTTCCCGGGTTATGCCGAGTATGCCGAGGACCCTGTCGACGGCAAGACCAATATCGCAGCCTATGAGTTTCCCCTGTGGGTGGCAGCGACGTTCTCGACGGTCGACGAGGTCGAGGCTGCGCTGCGCGATACGGTGATTGTCGCCAAATCTGCCGGAGAGGGGCTGGGCGTGTCGCTGCTCCATTGGATTATCGGCGACAGCCAGCGCAGCATCGTGGTCGAGATGATGGCTGACGGCCTGCATGTATACGACGATCCGGTCGACACCCTTGCCAATCAGCCCACCTTCCCGTGGCACATGGAAAACCTGCGCACCTATATCACCGCCACAAGCGATTTTCCGCAGACGGCGACATGGCGTGGCGCCGAGCTTAAGCCTTATGGTGCGGGTGCCGGCATGCGCGGTATTCCGGGTGACTGCTATTCGCCGAGCCGTTTTGTAAAGGCGGCGTACCTCAATGCCAATTACCCGCAAAAGGAGAGCGAGACCGAAAACGTCGTTCGCATGTTCCGCTCGCTCGAGGGCGTGGTGATGATCGAGGGAGCGTCCAGGATGGGCGATGGCAAGTTCGAGAAGACTATCTACACCGGATGCTTTAGCGCGCGCACGGGCAATTATTACTACGCGATGTATGGGGATCCGTCGATTCGCTACGTGAGCCTGATGGATGCCGAGGGCGCGAGCCCCGATAGGCTCGTGGTTCCCGAGCCGCGCCGTTCGTAGCTCACTGGTCCGTTGCGACATAAAACGGCCTCGCACCTCTTATGAGATGCGAGGCCGTTGTCGTCAATGGCTGGTGGCGTGTTAGAAGTTGGCGTCGTTGAACTGGGTGCTCTCGAGTCCGTCGAGTTGCTGTTCGGGCGTATCGGCGACGCTCTCGAGCAGCTCGGTGGGATCGACGTTCATGCTCTTGCCGGCCTCGTTGCCGTTGACCAAGTCGTCCGAGAAAATGTCGACCTCCATTTCCTCGGCCTCTTCGATCTGAACCTCGAGCGGCACCTGGGTGCGCACAAGTTTGACGGCCGGGCGCATGCGGGCAAAGAGCGGTACGTACTCAATGATGATGGCCGAGTTCTCGAGACCGTACCAGCGTGCCGGGCTTCCGCAGGCGCGGCGGACGGCGTACTTGATGGCCATCACGCGGTGGTCATTGCGGTTGATGTCCGTTTCGGGGGCAAGCATCTTGCGCAGCATGCAAAAGCGGAAGTCACCTACGTTGCCGCGCGTCTCGTAGATGGAGTAGGTGTGATGTTGCGGCGGCAGCTCGCCCGATGCCATCAAGTCGCCGACGATCTGACGCAGATAGGCGTTGACGCGCTGGTTGACCTTAAAGCCCAAGTCCAGGCGCACGCGGAACAAAAAGTCCGTGCCAAAGGTCTCGACGGAATACTCGTGCGTATAGGGTTCGTCGGTAACGTGCACGTTGATGAACCAATATGCCTTGGCGCGCTTGGGGTGCTTGTCCAGGATGGAATAGAGCACGTCGCGGTCGAGTGTGAGCGGGTCGGGGCTGTTGGTGAGAAATACCAGATTGTCGGCGAGCACGGGATAGGTCTCGTCATTGCGCAGGCGATTGAGCTGGTCGATGTACTTGGAGACGGGCAGCAGAATCGTCTGCGTGCGCTCGATGGCGGTGCCGCGACGCCACACATACATAAGGCCAAACAGCAGTGCGGCCAAGAAGATCATCACATAGCCGCCGTCAAAGAACATGGTGAGGCACGAGGCGAAAAAGCACAGCTCAATGGCGCCGAAGAGCAGGGCGAAGACGCAGGCGCCCAGCTTGTGCTTGAGAATGCCGGCGATATAGCTCGTCAAAAGCGTGGTGGTCATAAGCATGGTCACGGTAATGGCGAGGCCGTAGGCACTCTCCATGCGCTCGGAGTTTTGGAACAGCAGCACGATGAAGATGCAGCCGACCCACATGATGTTATTGACGAGTGGAATATAGAGCTGCCCCTTGGTGTCGCTGGGGTAGTGGATGCGCAGGTGCGGCATAAGGTTGAGGCGCGTTGCCTCGGATACCAGCGAGAACGAGCCGGTGATGAGCGCCTGTGAGGCGATGATGGCCGCCACGGCCGAAAGTACGATGGCAAAGGGGCGTAGGGGCTCGGGGAGCATCATATAGAACGGGTTGACGATATCCATCGCGAGCATCTGGGGGTTGGAGTTATTGGCGAGTAGCCAAGCTCCCTGACCCAGATAGTTGAGGATAAGGGCCGCCTTAACAAATGGCCAGGATGCATAGATGTTTGCCTTGCCCACGTGGCCCATGTCCGAGTAGAGTGCCTCGGCACCGGTTGTCGACAGGAAGACAAAGCCGAGCACCATGATGCCCGAATGGTTGATGGGTGAGAACAGGAACATAATGCCGCGGATGGGGTTGAGCGCGCGCAAGATGGACAGGTTGCCGAGCATGTTGAACAGACCGGCGCCTGCCAGGAACAGGAACCACAGCGTCATGAGCGGGCCGAAGAGCTTGCCGATTGACGAGGTGCCGGCGCGCTGCATGGCAAATAGGCCGCAGATAATGATGATGGTGATGATGATGGCGTTGGTCTGGCCGTCGCCCAGCAGCGCATGGCCCCATTCGATGGTGCGCAGACCCTCGATGGCTGTGGTGACCGTGACGGCGGGGGTGAGGATGCCGTCGGCAAGCAGTGCCGCGCCGCCGATCATGGCGGGGAGAATCAGCCATGGTGCCACCTTGCGTACGAGGCTGAACAGGGCGAAGATGCCGCCTTCGTTGTGGTTGTCGGCCTTCATGGCGATTACCACGTACTTGACCGTGGTCACGAGCGTCATGGTCCAGATGACGAGCGAAAGCGCGCCCAGGATCATGTCCTCGCTGACGGTACCGATGCCGCCGTTGTTGGCGACGATCGATTTCATGGTGTACATGGGGCTCGTGCCGATGTCGCCATAGACGACGCCGAGCGTTACGAGCAGCATGCCAGCGGAGAGGGGGATGGCTCCGTGCCCGCCTTGCCCGCGCTGGTCTTGGAGGTTTGCCTCCAGTTTGTTGTGTGCCACGAGGACTCCCTTAGACATCCGGTTATCTGTCTAGGACAAAAAACTTTATGCCGTCTTTATACATACAAGAGCAGTTTGGCACATCGGGTTATTTTAGACAATAATCCTCAGCTGGGGATTATTTATCTACGCAGGTAGCATTTCAAAGCAGGGCATATCCGTTAAATAGCTTGCTGCAATGTGATAACCGCAGATGCGCTCCTGCTTCGAAACTGAAGAGGGGCTTTTAAGCACGTGCCGCCTGGGCGATGCCCGCTTTGGCGCCTGTGCGTTTGCCGGCGAGTTCGCAAAAGATCGCGCCGCCGATGATAAGTGCGGCGCCCATCAGGCGGACCGGTGTTATGGCTTCGCCCAAAAGGACGGCCGAGAACACGACCGCCGAAAGCGGCTCGAGGTAGCCGACGACGGCGACGGTCTGGACTGGCAGCTTGGCGACAGCACTAAAGTAGAGCAGGCAACCGATGCCGGTGTTGACGACGCCGAGCATGACGACGGCGCGCCAATCAATACTGGCGGCGGCACCGGCGGACAGGAATGAGGGAACGCCCTGCGTGATGAGCGTGAGAACTAGTGCGGTCACAAAGGCGGCGCTCACCTGGAGCGTGGAGTTCTCGAGGCCTTCGATGTGTGGCGCACCCTTGCTAGCGATGACCATCAGCGCGTAGCAAAATGCCGAGGCGATGCCGCAGGCGATACCAGCAATGGGCATATTGCCGCCTAGACCTTGCGCTGCAATGAGAAAAGCACCGCAAGCGACGGCGGTAAACCCGGCGATTTTGCCGCCGGTCAATTTCTCGCCAAAGATAAACGGCGAGAGGGCCATGACGATGATGGGGCCGCAGTAATACAGCAGCGAGGATACGCCGACGCCGATCGTCTGGTAGGCTCGGAACAGAAAAATCCAGCTGGCGCCCAGCGCGGCTCCCGAGAGGAGGAGGGCTGCGGCTTCGCGGGGGCGGGATGGCGCCTGCAGCTTATTGCGTTGGGTGATGGCGAGGATGGTGACAAGCGAGAGTGCGCCCAAAAACGTGCGCAGTAGCACGATATCGGAGCTCGGCAGCGCAATGGCAGCGGCGATGATGCCGTTGGAGCCAAACAATAGCAATGCTGCTAAGTACGTAAACAGTCCGTTGTTCATGCGCTGACATCCCCTCTATATCCGAGCATGTTCACTATGGGTGAACTGGCTATAGAAGAAAAGCGAATATAATTCATGGATGACATGACAAAAACTCATGTAAAGGTGGAGGTGTGTCGTGGAAACGAATATTCAAAAGATGCAGGTGCTGCTGGAGACCGTGCGCGCCGGCAGTTTTACGCGCGCCGCTGAGCGCCTAAGCTATTCGCAGTCTGGCGTGAGCCGCATGGTGGCCGACCTTGAGGCGGATTGGGGTTTTAAGGTGCTTGACCGCAGCCGTGAGGGCGTGGTGCTTTCTGCTGACGGGCGGCAGGTCATGCCGGCAGTCGAGGCGTTATGCGAAGAGTTTGGCCGCCTGCAGCGACGCGTGGACGAGATGCGAGGGCTCATGCGCGGCAAGATCTGTATCGGTACGTTTTCGAGTGTGGCGACTCATGTACTGCCGCCGGTGATCGCGCGCTTTCGCGCCGATCATCCGGATGTCGATTACGAGCTGCTGATGGGCGATTACTCAGAGATTGAACAATGGGTGGCTGAGGGTCGTTGTGACCTGGGCTTTATCCCGCGTGAGCCACACGGTGCCGGCATGGCGTCGCGGCCGTTGGTGCAAGACGAGCTGATGGCCGTGGTGCCAGCGGACTCCTCGCTTGCCACCGCGGAGGTCGTTTCCCTTGCCGATTTGGCCAACGAGCAGTTTATTCTGCTGGAACGCGGTAGCGACGACGAGATTACGCCGCTGTTTCGCCGCGCGGGCCTGACGGTGCGCTCTAAGCTGTCGACCTGGGATGATTATGCGATTATGGCCATGGTCGAGGACGGTCTGGGCGTGAGCATTCTTCCGGCGCTCATCTTGCGGCGCTGCCAGTTCGATGTTGCCGTGCGCCCGCTCGAGGGACATCCTCATCGGCAGATCAACGCCATATGCCGCACCGCTGACGTTTCGCTTGCGGCGGCTCGTTTCCTTGAGTATCTCTAAAAGCGCGCACCCGTTGTCCACTTTGGGACAATTCCCGGGGTTCGGTACATTTTCTTGTGAAATTGAACTTTCGGATAATGCGCCGCGCTATACTGCTGCCTAAATTGAACTCTGGTTCAATTCGTGTTCGATAAATTGAACTTTGCCAGCAAGGAGGTTCGTGTGGCCCAAGAGACGTTTAGCGATCGCCTGCGACAGACCATGTCCGATCGTGACGTTCGCCAGTCGGACGTAATCCGCGCATCGGAGATGCTCGGTAAAAAACTCGGCAAAAGTCAGATGAGCCAATATGTGAGCGGCAAGACGATTCCGCGGCGCGATGTGGCAGAGCTGCTCGCCCGCATTTTGGAGGTCGATGTTACCTGGCTGCTTGCCGGTGACGCCGATCAAGGCGAGGCATCATCGCCCCGTAACGTTTCCAAGCCCGAACCCCATCCCTCAGCTCAAATTCCAAGGAGCACCACCATGCGTACTTTTTCTAAATCCACCAAGCTTGATAACGTCCTGTATGATGTGCGCGGTCCCGTCGTCGACGAGGCCGCCCGTATGGAGGACGAGGGCGAGCGCATCCTCAAGCTCAATATCGGCAACCCGGCGCCCTTCGGTTTCCGCACGCCCGACGAGGTCATCAAGGACATGCGCCAGCAGCTGCCCGACTGCGAAGGCTATTCCAACTCGCGCGGCCTGTTCTCTGCGCGCAAGGCGATCATGCAGTATTCGCAGATCAAAGGCCTGCCCAATGTTCAGATGGAGCATATCTACACGGGCAACGGCGTGTCCGAGCTCATTCAGCTTTCGATGAACGCGCTGCTCGACAATGGCGACGAGATTCTGATCCCCAGCCCCGACTATCCGCTTTGGACGGCATGCGCAACCCTTGCCGGCGGCCATCCCGTGCACTATCTGTGCGATGAGCAGGCGGATTGGTATCCCGACCTGGAGGATATGGAGTCCAAGATCACGAGCGCGACCAAGGCCCTCGTCATCATCAATCCCAACAACCCCACGGGCTCGGTCTACCCGCGTGAGGTGCTCGAGGGCATCGTTGAGGTTGCGCGCAGGCACCAGCTCATGATCTTTGCCGACGAGATCTACGATCGTCTGTGCATGGACGGCTACGAGCACGTCTCGATTGCCTCGCTCGCCCCCGACCTGCCCTGCGTCACCTTTAGCGGCCTTTCCAAGTCGCACATGATTGCGGGCTATCGTATTGGCTGGATGGTGCTTTCGGGCAACCAGCGCTGCATGAGCGACTTCATCATGGGCATCAACATGCTCTCCAACATGCGCCTGTGCTCCAACGTGCCGGCTCAGTCGATCGTCCAGACGGCGCTTGGCGGCCATCAGTCGGTTAACGACTATATCCGTCCGGGCGGTCGTGTCTACGAGCAGCGCAACTTTGTGTATGAGGCGCTCAACAAGATTGACGGCATCTCGGTGGTCAAGCCGCGCGCGGCGTTCTATATCTTTCCCAAGATGGATGTTAAGAAGTTCAACATCACCGATGACGAGCAGTTCGCCCTCGACCTGCTGCACGAGAAGAAGATCCTCATCACGCGCGGCGGCGGCTTTAACTGGGCCGAGCCCGATCACTTCCGCATCGTGTACCTGCCGCGCATGGAAGTGCTCAAAGAGTCCCTCGAAGACCTCGCCGACTTCTTTGACCATTACCGTCAGGCGTAACTAGTTCCGCCGTCCTACCGAACGGCGGACCGCTTGACGCTGCGCGAGCCGCATTCACACCAATCTGACGTTCAACTTCAAGGGCGCGACCAGAAGGTCAGCGCCCTTTCGTTTCACGTCACCTTGGTGCAAATGCGGCTCGCTCGCTGTCGTGTGCTCAGCCTGCGTCGTTACCATGGTCCATTAGGGACGGAGGAAAACAGATCATTTTCCTTGACTCGCGGAACTAGATCACGATTCCGCAGCAATGGTCGATTTCGTGCTGGATGATCTCGGCGGTGTAGCCCGAGAAGTTTTTGATGCGGTGAACGAAGTTCTCGTCCAAATACTCAACCTTAATGCGGCGATAGCGGGTACAGGGACGCTCGCCGATCAGCGAGAGGCATCCTTCGCTCGTCTGATAGGCATTGACCTGCTCAAGAATTTGAGGGTTGTACATCAGGAGTGTCCTGCTGCCGTCCTTTACGCAGATGATGCGTTTGCGCACGCCGATCATGTTGGCGGCGAGGCCCACGCACTCGCGCTCATGCTCGTGGAGCGTATCCAGGAGATCCTGCCCGGTTGCGGCATCGTCGGGTCCCGCGTCTTCGGAAGGCAGACGCAAAAAGAACTCGGATTTCATGATGGGCTTAATCATGGCGGGCTCCTCATGTCTCATGCTTTCGTGGGCTTTTAATAATAGCGCGGAAGGAAAGCCGCGCGTCCGCGTTACAATCTTTCGATGTTGGACCATGTTGCCAGACTCGTCGTGTACGGCGTCTGGCGTAAGTCTAGGGCTCATTTTCGCCCTGGACTGTTCCTCTGGGGCGATGCGACTGTCGTTTCAAGAGGAAGGAAATGCATGGGGACCAAATCCCAAAAGCAAACTCAATCACCGTCGACAACCTCGGCAATTCTCGTCGTAATGTATGTTGCAGCTTTTGTTGCTGCGTTTAACGAGAACATCATTAACGTGGCGTTGCACGACATCATGGCGGCCTTTTCGGTGAGTGCCACCACGGCGCAGTGGCTTGTTTCGGGCTACATGATCGTGACGTCGATCTTTACGGCCGTCATGGCCTTTCTTTCCGGTCGTTTCTCGACGCGCAAGCTGCTGTTTTTCGCATGCGGATGCACGGTCGCCGGAGAAGTCCTGTGCCTGGTCGCCCCGTCGTTTACTGTTTTGCTGCCAAGTCGTATTTTGCAGGCTGCGGGATCGGGCATCTTGTTTCCGCTCATGATGAACGTGGTGCTGTCTTGCGCCCCGCGTGAGAAGCTCGGTCTGTACCTGAGTCTGGGCGGTGCCTGCATTACGCTAGGGCCGGCGTTTGGACCTGTGATCAGCGGTCTTATGTGCACGTTGTTTGGCTGGAGAGCGGTGTTCGTAGTGCCGTTGGTGGGCGGCATTGCGGTCGCTGCGGCGGGCGTAAAGCTTGTTCAGAATGTCGGAGAGCGCTCGAACACCACGCTTCATATTCTGTCGGTTGTTTTGCTCGCTGCCAGCATTACGGCATTTGTGTATTCCGTAGGCGAGTTCTCGACCAATCTGATTTCCGGCATCGTGACACTCTTCGCCGCCCTTGTGCTGCTCGGCTTGTTTGCGGCCCGTCAGCTCAAGCTCGAGCATCCGGTGCTTAACGTGCGTCCCATGGCGAGCGTTCGTTTTTGGCCTGCGTGCCTGCTTGTGGTGGTGTCGATGATGACGACGTTCTCGATGAGTGTTTTGTTGCCACTCTATTTTGAAGGTGCCTACGGCATGACCGCACTTGTTGCGGGCCTGCTCATTTTGCCGGCGATTGCCTGCAACGCCGTGACCTCGATTGTGGGCGGACGCGTGATGGACGCCCGTGGCGCATGGCCGCTGCTGCCGGTCGGCTTTGCCCTGATTGCCGTGGGGCAGACTGCAATCTCGATGACGGCGGCAAGCATGAACATCGGCGTCGTCGTGGCGCTGACCGTTGTGGTGTATGCCGGAGTCGGCCTGGTGCTGAGCCCCTCGCAGACGGCCGGCTTGGAGACGCTTCCTGCCGCTGAGCATCCTCACGGAACGGCATTGCTTAACACGTGGAATATGATTGCCGCATCGTTTGGCCCGTCGCTGTTTATCGGTCTGCTCTCGAGTTCTGCTGCGACCGCCGGCGCCGCTGGCGCTGCGACAGACGTTGCCCAGGCGATTGGATTTGCAGCTGCCGTGCGTGTAGCGGCTGTAATTGCCGTGGTCGGGTTCGTGGCGTCGCTGGTGTACGCTCGTCGCGAGTCACACATGTCGCATTAATGTGTGCACATAGATTCTGCAGCTAGATTGGATGGCGACACCATAAACTAATGGACGTTTTGCCGAGAGGCATGAATGTTTAAAGCGCAAAGAGTGCGCGACGGGCCCCGCGAATGGGGCGATGATGCCCGAGAGGGCCAAGAAGGAGTCTCATGTCCGAGAACGAAGAGATCATGAACGAGACCGAGAACGAGACCATGGCTGCCGAGGTCGAGGCAGTCGAGACCGTGGAGACCGAAGCTGCCGAGGTTGAGGCTGCTGACGAGGTTTCCGCCGAGGAGGAGGCCGAGGTTGTCGAGGCCGCCGTTGATTACGATGACGAAGAGCTGATGGACAAGATGCAGAAGGCCGCCCGCCTGCTGCGTAGCCGTCGCTTTGCTATTTCTAAGGAGGAGGAGGCCAAGGCCGAGCGCATGGCGAACATCGAGCGCGCCATCAAGCTTCTTGACCTCAAGCCCAAGATGGAGCAGAAGGAAATGTCCGACCTGCTGGGCATGCGCCTTCGTGAGCTCGATGGCCTGATGGCCGAGGCCGAGGCCGCCGATCTGGTCGGCCGTATCGACGACGCCGAGGGCGATATGCGCAAGATCGTCGTCTTCGCTGCCGAGGATGCCGCTGAGGGCCTGGTCGAGCTTGCCAACAAGAAGGAGAAGCTCCTGCCCGAGCTTTCTTACGAGGAGGCCACCGAGCTGATGGCCGCTCTCGATAAGGTTATCGCTCCGCTTGTCGCCATGGGCCTGGACGAGGACCGCGGTCCTCGCGGCGGCCGTGACGACCGTGGCGGTCGCGGTGGCGATCGCGGCGGCCGTGGCGGCTTTGGTGACCGTGGCGGCGACCGTGGCGGTCGCGGCGGCTTTGGCGGCAACCGTGGTGGCTATGGCGATCGCGGCGGCAACCGTGGTGGCTTCGGCGGTAACCGTGGTAACGACCGCGGCGGTCGTGGTGGCGACCGTGGCGGCCGCAACGGCGGCGGCTTCCGCGGCAACCGTTTTTAGGGGTTACGCGGTTCTACGAACCGCGTAACTAGTTGACGCTGCGCACCGCCCAGGGCGACAATTTGTCATTCAAAAGGCAAGGCATGACCATAAGGTCCATGCCTTGCCTTTTTCATGCCAACTTGTTCGCCCTGGGCGGCGCTCGCTGGCGTTACCAAAACATCGGCGTTCCCACAGTCCAAACCTGCCAAAAAGGGACAGGTTTATTTTGGCCGGTTTTATCTGGGCAAACGTGGTCGTCTATCGCTATGCGTCCGAAAATCCACGCTCGTTTGTCTTCTGCCTACATTTGGAGGAAGAACTCGTGGAGGCGCGTGTCGTCGTCGAGCTCGGGGTGGAAGGTGACACCGAGCTGTTTGTCTTGACGGGCGGCGACGATACGGCCATCGACTTCGGCCAAGGCCTTGGCGTCGCCGTGGACCTCGACGATGCGGGGCGCGCGGATAAACGTCAGCGGCACTTCACCGTCGATGCCGGCTACCTGCCCCTTGGTTCGAAAGCTGCCGAGCTGTCTGCCGTAGGCATTGCGCTCAACGAGCACATCCATGGTTGCCAGGCGCGGTGTCCCCTTATCGTCATGGGCGGCAAGGTCGTGAGCCAGCAGAATCAGGCCGGCGCAGGTGCCCAGGACGGGCATGCCTTCAACGATGCGGGCACGAAGCTCCTCGAGCATACCGAGTTCGGCAAGTAGCTTGCCCTGAACGGTGGACTCGCCGCCGGGGAGGACCAGGCGGTCAAAGTTCTGCTGCAAATCGGCCGCCTGCCTCAGCTCAATACAGTGCACGCCCAGTTCGGATAGTCTTGCCTCGTGCTCGGCAAAAGCGCCTTGGACCGCCAGCACGGCGACCGTCTGGTCTGCATAATCGCTCATGTGCGATCCTTTCTGCCGGACTAGCGCCCGCGCTCCTCCATGATGATCTCGATTTCGTCGGCGTTGATGCCCACCATGGCCTCGCCTAGATCCTCCGAAAGCTCGGCGATGAGCTTGGCGTCGGTGAAGTTGGCCACGGCCTTGACGATGGCGGCTGCGCGCTTGGCGGGGTCGCCGCTCTTAAAGATGCCCGAGCCGACAAAGACGCCTTCGGCGCCCAGCTGCATCATCAGCGCGGCGTCGGCGGGGGTCGCTACACCGCCGGCGGCAAAGTTCACGACGGGGAGCTTGCCTGCGGCGTGGACATCGCGTACCAGCTCGACCGGAACCTGCAGCTGCTTGGCTACCTCAAAGAGCTCGTCGTCACGCAGGGCGACAACGTCACGGATCTGCTTTTGGATCTTGCGCATGTGGCGCACGGCCTGGACCACGTCGCCCGTGCCCGGCTCGCCCTTGGTGCGAATCATCGTGGCGCCCTCGGCAACACGGCGCAGCGCCTCGCCCAGATCGCGGGCGCCGCAGACAAACGGCACGTCAAACTGGGTCTTGTCGATGTGATAGACGTCATCAGCAGGGGAGAGAACCTCGGACTCGTCGATGTAATCGATCTCGATGGCCTGAAGGACCTGCGCCTCGACAATGTGGCCGATGCGGCACTTGGCCATAACGGGGATGGAGACGGCCTCCTGGATGCCCTTGATCATCTTGGGGTCGCTCATGCGCGAGACGCCGCCTGCGGCACGGATGTCGGCCGGGATACGCTCGAGTGCCATGACGGCGCAGGCGCCTGCCTCCTCGGCGATGCGTGCCTGCTCGGGCGTGGTGACGTCCATGATGACGCCGCCCTTGAGCATCTGCGCGAGCTCTCGATTGAGTTTGACGCGATCGGCCTTGCTGGTCTGTTCTGCCATGGTTGCTCCCTTGGTTGGCATGTGCATTGCTTGACGGAACATCCTATCGGGGAGCTGGGTATGGCGAAATACTCAGTTTTCGAGATAATAACAAGGTCAGACTAATACCAGATTGAATGGCCTAATAAGGTCAGGTGATAGGCTCATGCTTGACTACAATTTGGAAAAACGCGGCGAAGCATCGCTCTATGAATATGTTTACCAGCAAATTCGAGACGATATTGTTGCTGGGCGCATTGCGGCGGGGGAGCATCTTCCGTCTAAGCGCGCCTTTGCCAGCCATCTGGGAATCAGTGTCATTACCATCGAGAATGCATATAGCCAGCTACTTGCCGAGGGCTATATTTGCTCAATGCCGCGTCGTGGCTACTACGCTTGCGAGCTTCCGGATGCACCAGTTTTGCCTTTGGCTACGGGGAGTATCGACCGAGATGCCGTCTCTGTGGGCCCCAGCGCGCATGATGTCAACAGACAGGTCGAGCGATTCGACGCACTTTCTCCTTCCGCTTTGGAGGCGGCGCGGCTTTGGCAAAGCGCGCTACGGGCGACGCTGGCAGCCGAAGACGAACGCGAGATCTTTTCGCCCGCACCGGCACAGGGCACCGCTCGGCTACGACGCGCAATTGCTCACCATCTGCGCGGGACAAGGGGCATGAATATCGATCCTAATAACATTGTTATCGGCGCGGGCGCCCAGCTGCTCGATACCATGTTGGTTCAGTTGCTTGGCGCTGACAAGGTGTATGCCGTTGAGGACCCGGGCTATTTGCGTCTGACGCGCATCTATCAGGCTATGGGCTGCAAAGTTCGACATATCCCGCTGGATGATGAGGGCGTGGACTTGAGCGCTCTGCAGAAAACCGGGACCGATGTCCTTCACCTGATGCCGTCTCACCAATATCCAACCGGCCTGGTGACGAGCATCGCGCGCCGATATGCGCTGCTGAGCTGGGCTGCTGAACGGCCGGGTCGATATCTCATCGAAGATGACTTTGATTGCGAGTTTCGTCTGGCCGGCAAGCCGATTCCCGCGCTCGCGTCGATCGATGCCGCTCAATCGGTCATCTACACCAACACGTTTTCGAAGAGCCTTTCATCGGCGTTGCGTCTAGCGTACATGGTGTTGCCTGATGAGCTAATGGAGCGGTTTAGGCGCAACCTTGGTTTTTACGCCTCGTCGGTGAGTTCTGTTGACCAGGTCGCTTTGGCGCGTTTGCTGGAATCGGGTGATTACGAGCGACATGTGAACCGCGTGCGCGTTCGTGCTCGCGAGGCGCGTGATGGCCTGGCGTCGCTTGTGCGGAAAACGTTTCCAGCAGGGGAGGTCTCGATCGAGCATGCGGACGCGGGCCTTTACTGCACTGTGGTTGCGGAGCGCGGAACGGGCGGAAGCTCTTTTGCGCGGGCTCTCACGCGCTCGGGCATTCCGTTCATCGATATCAGTGACTGTTATTGGTGCGCCGATGGCGCATTTGTTCCTGAAAACTCAACTCAAATTCTTGTCCAGTATGACGACCTGAGTCCGAAAGTGCTTAATACCTTGGAATTGCAGCTAATGGGGGAGCTCTGCAATCTAAGTGAGTAGACTTTTGGCACTTTGGTGACCGGGTCGTTTTGAAACAAGCTATCTACCTGTGGTTTTGAGAAGCAGGATGACTGGCCTGCGCGGCAAGTTCGAAAAAGTCTACTCACTTGCCGCGCAAAGTTCCCGCATGTGAAAAAATGGGGTTTTCAACAGGGCTTCGTCCAGCTCTTGGCAAGCTTTTGGCCAGTTGGGGAGGGCTGTTGAAAACTTAGCAGTCCGTTCGGCGCCATTTTTGGTGCGTTCGCGCCAATGCGTGACTGGCTGGGGTGAAATTCGTGTTTTCCTGTGCCTATGAAGGATCTAGTTTGTGACATATCGGCTTTTAGGTACTGGCGTCTGCCCCCTCAGGTCCGCGCTTTGTGTCCGCCGCTTCCACGGCCGGAAGAAGACCGGCAGCGATATGACCTCGCCCGTAACCCGACGGCTGCGGTTGTGCTCGGCTTTCCCTTGTATACATTGGTTCGGACGAGAAACAAGCGGACTTGTCCTGCCAGCATTAGGCAGCGGCTCTTTCTTGGTGAGCTTCCCAGGGAATCCGTGCTGGAAACGGAACAAGGATTTTTGGTTACGTCTCCTCTACTGACGGCATTCATCATGTCGCGGCATCTGACGGATCTTCAGCTTCTTTTGGTATTGGCGGAGATGTGTGGCTTGTTTGCGGTGTGCGCTCTGCCGGTGGCACTTGAGGCGGAGCTTACGCGTGCAATTGATTCGGGCGCGATTTCGACAACGTTCGGTTGGGTGCGCTGTCCGTCCGAGGACGGCACCGCTTCATATTTATGGCGTCGAGACGCTTTGGTTTTGGGCAGAGACCTTGACCGTTTTTGTTCAGATGTTTGCGGGATGCGTTACGGCAATAGATTTATGGCGGTATCGCAACTTGTTCCACTGGGCGCCGCGTCGCCTTTTGAGGTCGAGGCGTATTTGTTGCTTGCACTGCCGCGAGCCCTGGGAGGCGAAGGGTTTTGCGGCATAGAGCTCAATGTCGAAGTGACGCTAAGCACAAGTGCTCGAGCGATTGTGGGAAAGTCCCGTGTATATATCGACCTACTTCTTTCTTCGCCGGACGGCAGGCGACAGGTGGCCATTGAATGTCAGGGAAAGGCCTCGCACGGACGCGCAGGGGATGGTTTGCGTGACGCTGACCGCATGACGGCCCTTCAGGCTATGGGCCATGATGTACTTCTCCTGACACACAGACAGATATCCGATGAGGATAGATTCCGCGCCGTCGTTAAGGCCGTATGCAGGATGCTCGATGCTGAATATCGTGATAAAAGCTCAGATGAGCAAAGGGCTGAGACATTACTCCGGTCTGAACTATTCGTTGACTGGACAAAATTGGGAGTAATCGACGGAAAGATGACCGTTAGACGCAAAACAGCTCGATCGTGGACGGCTGCGGTTCTAAGTGAGTAGACTTTTGGCACTTTGGCGACCAGGCCGTTTTGCAACAAGTCATTTAGCTGCGGCTTTATAAAGCAATATGGATGGTGTGCTCGGCAAGTTCCAAAAAGTCTACTCACTTAGTTTTTGACGAGAAGCCGATGCCTAAGGTGGTCCTATTTCAGGGCGTTAACGAGCCCTCGAGACGCAAAAAGGCCCGAACCAATACGGTCCGGGCCTTATAAAAGCTAGAGAATGTCTCTCAGGCGGTTGGCTTAGCCAAAGTAACGCTTGAGCAGGCCGGCGAAAGCCTTGCCGTGGCGAGCCTCGTCGCGTGCCATCTCGTGCACGGTGTCGTGGATGGCATCGAGACCAGCGGCCTTGGCGCGCTTGGCAAGATCGGTCTTGCCGGCGGTGGCGCCGTTCTCGGCCTCAACGCGCATCTCGAGGTTCTTCTTGGTGGAGTCGGTCACGACCTCACCCAGGAGCTCGGCGAACTTGGCGGCGTGCTCGGCCTCCTCGTGGGCAGCCTTCTCCCAGTACAGGCCGATCTCGGGGTAGCCCTCGCGATGAGCGACGCGAGCCATGGCCAGGTACATACCGACCTCGGAGCACTCGCCCTCAAAGTTGGCGCGCAGGTCGGCAACGATGTCCTCGGAGACGCCCTCCATCTTGGCGACGCCCACGACGTGCTCGGCAGCCCACTCGAGCTGGCCCTCCTCCTGCTTCAGGAAACGAGAACCGGGAACGCCGCACTGGGGGCACTTGAAGTCCTCGGGCAGCTGGTCGCCGTCGAACTCTTCCACATAACCGCAAACGGGGCAAACAAACTTCATGATTCGATCCTTTCGATCGATGGCGATTGTGCGCTCGTCCGGTCCCGTAAGGGCCCTCTCCGGACGTGCGTCTTGACGAGTTCTATTATCCATAAATGCAACCAAATGTGAAGCCTATTAGGAATGATTTTTAATAAAACAATTTTGAGATATGAAGATGTTGATTGATTAACGATTGGCATACCGTCTGCGATCTCCGCTGAGTACAATCGGTCGAGCAAATGTTGACCTATCAACAAATGAAGGAGTTTCCTTTATGCATCTAGCCCGTCGTGCCTGGTGCCGAACATATCAGACGGTTTTTCGCATTGCATTGCCGATTCTGCCCTATACCGAGCCGCGCATTTTGGAGCATGCCGAGGATGTGCCCGCGGTGCTTCAAAAGCGCTCGATCCAGAAGGTCCTTATCGTGACAGACCCTGGTATTGCACGTTTGGGGCTCACGGCACCACTCGAGCGTGCGCTTACGGCTCAGGGGATTGGCGTTACGGTCTATGCCGAAACGCGTGCGAACCCCACGGTCTCGAATGTGGAGGAAGCGGCGGCGCTGTATCGCGAGAACGACTGCCGGGCCATTATCGGCTTTGGAGGAGGATCAGCCATGGACTGCGCCAAGGGTGTGGGGGCGCGCATTGCGCAGCCAAACAAGCCCATCAACAAGATGCGTGGCCTATTGCGTGTCCACCGTCTCCTGCCGCTACTTATTGCGGTTCCCACTACCGCCGGTACGGGAAGCGAAGTCACGCTCGCGGCGGTAATTACCGATGACGAGACGCACTATAAATACCCCATTAACGACTTTGTGCTCATTCCGCGCTTTGCGGTGCACGACCCCGAGTTTACGCGCGGCCTGCCCGCCTCCATTACGGGGCAGACGGGCATGGACGCCCTGACGCATGCCGTCGAAGCCTTTATCGGGCGAAGCACCACGCCCTATACGCGTAAGATGGCGCGACAGGCGGTGCAGCTCATCCGCGACAATTTGCTCGAGGCCTATGAGCATGGCGAGGACATGCGTGCGCGCCGCAATATGCTTTCGGCGGCGTATAAGGCGGGCGTTGCGTTTACCCGCTCCTATGTCGGATATGTTCATGCCATCGCGCACAGTCTGGGCGGCCGATACGGAATTCCGCATGGCTTGGCCAACGCGATCATCCTGCCGCACATGCTTCGCGCTTATGGTGACGCCGCCGCCCCCAAGCTTGCCGATCTTGCTCGCATGGCGGGCATTGCGCCGGCTACCGCGCAGGACAGTCTTGCGGCCGAGGCCTTTATCGATTGGGTCGACCGCATGAACGAGGCCCTGGGAATCCCCAAATATGTCTCGGGTATTCGCCGCTCCGATATTCCGCAAATGGCGGCCCATGCCGATGCCGAGGCCAATCCCCTGTACCCCGTTCCTCTTTTAATGGACCGCCTGGAGCTCGAGCATATGTACGAAGTTGTTGCAGGTGGTATGTTTGAGGACGAGAACTAGGAGGGTCCATGAACACCGAGGAAATTGCGCGCATCGTCGGCGAGCAGCGCGCCTACTTTAAGATGCACGCTACGTTTGATGTCGATGCTCGACGTCGTGCGCTCGTGAGTTTACGCGATGCGGTGCGGGCGCACGAGGCCGATATTGCCCATGCGCTCAAGACCGATTTGGGAAAGTCGCATGACGAGGCATATATGTGCGAGATCGGCACGTCGCTTTCCGAGATTCGACATCAGATTGCGCATGTGGCTCGACGGAGTCGTCCGCGCCTGCGTCCGTGTGACCTCGCCAACGCCGTGAGCGTGTGCAAAACGCAAGCCGTGCCCTATGGCGTCACGCTGATCATGGCGCCCTGGAACTACCCGTTTTTGCTGACGCTCGAGCCGCTCGCCGGCGCGCTCGCTGCGGGTAACACCGTGGTCATCAAGCCGAGTGCCTATGCGCCGGCTTCGAGCGCGGTGCTCAGGCAGATTTGCGAGGAAGCATTTGATCCGCGCCTGGTAACGGTCGTCGAAGGCGGGCGTGCCGAGAACGAGGCGCTGCTCGATGAATGCTGGGACAAAATCTTCTTTACCGGAAGCGTTCCGGTCGGCAAGCTCGTCATGGAGCGCGCAAGTAAAAACCTTACGCCCGTGACGCTTGAGCTGGGCGGAAAGAGTCCCTGCATCGTGGATGCGACGGCAAACTTGAAGGTCGCGGCACGGCGTATCGCCTTTGGTAAATGGCTCAACGTGGGGCAGACCTGCGTGGCGCCCGACTACCTGCTGGTCGATACGCGCGTGCACGATGAGCTGTTGTGCCTCATCAAGGAGGAGGTCCGTGGCATGTTTGGCGAGCACCCGCTCGACAACGAGGACTACGGTCATATTGTCAACGCCAAGCATTTCGCGCGCGTGCGCGGGCTGATCGACCCCGATAAGGTTGTGCTGGGAGGAACGGCGCGCGAGTCGTCGCTCAAGATTGAGCCGACGATCCTAGACGACGTGGCGCCTGAGGACGCCGTGATGCAGGAGGAAATCTTCGGCCCCATCTTGCCGGTGCTGACGTTTGAGAGCCTAGACGAGGCCGAGGCGTTCATCACGAATCGTCCGACGCCGCTGGCCCTGTATATCTTTAGTCAGGATCGCGCGGTTCAGCAGCGCTTTGTGCGCTACGTGCCCTTTGGCGGCGGCTGCGTTAACGACACGATCATGCACTTGGCTACGAGCCATATGGGCTTTGGCGGCATGGGTGCGAGCGGTATGGGGCAGTACCATGGCCGCGAGAGCTTCGATACGTTTAGCCACAAGAAGAGCATCGTGAACAAGGCAACGTGGCTGGACGTGCCATTCCGCTATGCCCCCTACGCAAGCTGGAAGCACAAGTTCGTGCGCATGTTTGTACACTAGAAAAGAGCGCGGGTAATACGAACAAGTGTTCCTATTACCCGCCATTTACGTTAGACTACTGCTATGGGGTACGGATGGGCCAACTCCCTTTAGAAGGGAATTGGTATGAACGTAAGCGATGTTATTTCGTTACTGGCGTTGTTAATCGCGGCTATCGAACTCGGCCTGTTTATCGGCCGAATGAAATAGCCGCCCCCGCGTAAGCGAAGACGGCCACTTCTCACGATGAAAACGTGTATCGGAGTTGGCAAGACCCGCTGCAACGGGTGCCATCCGTGCCTCTATCTTATCTGCAAGCGCTCTGTCTCGCAAGCGTTGCGGCAAATGGTTGAAAGGTGCGGGCGGGTGAATCTGTGTCCGTACGGGCTCGTAGACTTCTCAATAAGGTTAAGCGCCGGTTTATCCGGCCGTTAGAGGAGCTGCCATGTACGAGCCTTCACGTGTGCTTCTGTCGTTTCATATTGCAGGATTTCAATATGCCGACGGCGCTTTGGTCCTAGGCGATATTAAAGCGGGCGATAAGCTGACGCTGTGTGCCGAGCGCGATAATCCCCATGACCCCGAGGCAGTTGCGATCTACTACGGCAACACCAAGCTCGGTTATGTTCCGGGAAACGAGGTCGGCCCGCTGTCCTTGATGATGTATTACGGCCACGAGGACGTATTTGAGGCGCGCGTGCAGCAGGTTGCCCCCGAGCGTAGCCCGTGGCACCAGGTGCGCGTTGGCCTCTATGTGGTGGATGCCCGCTAGTCGGTAAGGGGGCTGCCATGTTTGATGACGATGACCTGTTCGATTTGACAGATGATCCGTTTGAGTGGGATATGCTGCTCGACGATGATGAACTGGAGCAGGATCGTAAGAAGCGGCAGGACAAGAGCGCCCAGGGTGACGCGTCGAAAAAGAAAGACAAACGCCGCCGAGGTCTGTTCGGCGGGCTCTTTGGCTAACCGACGCGCCAAAGCGTCTGTATACTAGGCACGTGTTAGACGCGTTGCGAAATGAGGGCATAGACGATGATGTGGTTTACCGCCGACCTGCACCTGGGCGATACGAATATCCTGCACGATATGGATCGACCGTTTGGCTCGGTCGAGGAGATGAACCGCAAGGTCATCGATGCCATCAATGAGTGCGTGGCTGCGGACGACCGTCTCTATATTCTGGGTGACTTTACCTATCGTTTGCCCCTAGCGGAGGCGGTGCGCCTGCGCGAGCGCATCGAATGCCAGAACGTGACGCTCATCCGTGGTAACCATGACGGCGACTGGGAAGATCCAGACGCGCCTCAAATCTGGGATGACGTACGCGATTATCTGGAGGTCGCACCCGGTTACGCCAAGGGTCATCGCCTGGTGCTGAGCCACTACCCCATGCTTAGCTGGAATGGCAAGGCGCGTGGCGCCATCATGCTGCACGGGCATATCCACAGCAGGGGAGACCGCACCAACGCGCGAAACCGCGATCGCGAACGCCCTATCTTTCGCTATGACGTTGGCCTTGATGCCAACAACTACAAGCCCGTAAGCCGTGATCAAATCCTTGGCTTTTTTGGACTGTAATTCTCGAACCACCATAAAGGGGACAGGCACCTTTGTGGTGGTTCTGGCGCCGTTGCCATTATGGCGGCGGCGCCTTTTTTGTCCGCGTGCCGCGGTAGAGTGTAGGCAGTTGAAATGTGCGTCAAGCAAGGAGCTGCTATGAACGAGATCAAGTGCCCGCATTGTGGCGAAGTTTTCAAGGTCGATGCGTCCGGCTATGCGGATATCGTCAAGCAAGTGCGCGATGCCGAGTTCTCGCGCGACCTGGATGAGCGTGTGAAGGCAGTCCAGCGCGAGGGCGAGCAGGCGCTGGAACTTGAGCGCTCGCGTTCGACGGCTGCTTTGCAGGAGGCAGAGTCTCAGCGCAACGCTCAGCTTGTCGAGCAGAAGAACACTGCGGATCAGAAACTGGCGCAAGAAGTCGCCAAGCGCGATGCTGAGCTCGCCGAGCTGCGCGCCAAGCTCGAGGCCGCTGTCGCAGAGCGCGAGAGTGCAAGCCAGCGCGCGGCGGTTGAGGCCCGTGCGGATGCGCAGAAGGAGAATGCCGAGCTTCAGCGCGAGATCGACAATTTGCGTGCGCAGCTGGGACGCAAGGATGACGAAGCCAAACTTGTCGAGTCGGCGGCGCGCAACGCTGCGCAAAACGATTTAGCTGCACGTGATGCTCAGATTGCCGAGCTGCAGGCCAAGCTTGCCGCGGCGGACAAGGCCCAGGAGATGGCGCTTGCCGCCGCGGCGGCCGAGTCGCAGCGTGAGCTCGATGCCGCTCGCAGCGAGGGCGAGCGCGCGCTTGCTGACTACCGCGCGAAGGTACAAGAGAAGTTTTCCGCCGCAAAGGCTCAGTCCGAGCAAGAGGCCGAGGGTCTGCGTGCCCAGCTGCGCGAGAAGGAGCTGAGGGCAAAAATGAACCTGTCAGAGGCGGTCGCCGCGGCGGAACGAGAGCGCGATGAGGCCCGCGCAAAGCTCACGAGTGAGCTGGCGGTGCGCGATTCTCGCGAGGAACAGGCCAAGGCAGCCCACGAGCTTGAGCTTGCGCAGGCCAAGCGCGCGAGCGATGACCTGATTCGCTACAAGGATGAAGAGATTGAGCGCCTTAAGGACATGAAGGTCCGCCTGTCCACCAAGATGGTGGGCGAGTCGCTCGAGCAGCACTGCGAGACCGAGTTCAACCGTCTGCGCATGACGGCGTTTCCTAACGCGTACTTCGAGAAAGATAACGATGCATCCGAGGGCACCAAGGGTGACTTTATCTTCCGCGAGTGCGACGCGAGCGGCAACGAGGTCATTTCGATTATGTTCGAGATGAAAAACGAGAACGATGAGACCGCGACCAAGCATAAAAACGAGGACTTCTTTAAGAAACTCGATCACGATCGTCGCCAAAAAGGCTGTGAGTACGCGGTGCTCTGCACGCTGCTCGAGCCCGAGAGCGAGCTCTATAACGCAGGGATAGTCGATGTGAGCTATCGCTACGAGAAGATGTACGTGATTCGTCCGCAGTTCTTTATTCCCATGATTACACTTCTCCGCAACGCCGCCATGGGTTCGCTGCGCTATAAGCAGGAGCTGGCGGAGTACAAGCAGCAGAATATCGATGTCACGAACTTCGAAGCCAAGATGGAAAAGTTCAAGAATGATTTCGGTCGCAACTACGAGATCGCGAGCCGCAAGTTCCAAACGGCGATCGATGAGATCGACAAGACGATTAGCCATCTGCAGAAAACCAAGGAGGCGCTGCTGTCCTCCGAGAACAATCTGCGCCTAGCCAACAAGAAGGCCGATGATCTTACCATTCGCAAGCTCACGTGGGGCAACAAGACCATGAAGGCAGCGTTTGACGAGGCGCGCGGGGCTGCGCCGGAGACAAATGATGAGCCAGCCGAGGCCGATTCGTATGAGGTCGAGGATGCCGAGTAGGGCATAGCGGATAGCGCAAAAGTGGGGCCGCTGGCGATGTTGCCAGCGGCCCCACTTCGTTTCGTTCCGGTAAGTTCGGCTAGTCCTCGAGCAGGTCCTCGATAAAGCCGACACGGTAGTTCTTGAAGATGACCTCGCCGCCGTCTTGCGTGGCGTCCAGATTGACATCGCCCATGATGCCAAAGTCGTGGTCGGCATCCTCGTCGGCAAAGATCTGGTGCACGTGCCACACGTGATCGGTCTTCTCGTCGCTCTCGTCGATGGTAAACATCGCGGCGCTGCGGGCGTCGCCGTTGGTGAGGATTTCCTCGTGTTGCTCATGATAGGCGTCGAGCGCCTTTTGCCAGCGGATCTCGCTCATGCCCCAGTCCTCGTCGAGTTCGCCCAGGTCGCGAACGTGCTCGCGGGCGGCAAGGGTCACGCGGCGGAAGAGTGCGTTGCGCACCAGCAGCGTGCAGCCGCGACGGTCCGCCACGACCTCGTCGATGCCCTGTGGCGGTGCGGCGTCGAGTGCAGCGGGGTTGCCAGCGTTCTCCCACTCGTCCACCAGGCTCGAGTCGACCGAGCGCACCACAAAGCCGAGCCACGAAATGATGTCGCGCAGACGCTCGTCGCGCTTCTCGATGGGTACGGTGCGGTCGAGCGAACGGTAAGCCTCTGCCAGGTAGCGCAGCAAAATGCCTTCGGAGCGGGCGATGCCGAGCTTTTGAATATAGCCCTTAAAATCGCTTGCGCTTTCCAGCATATCGCGCAGGACGCTCTTGGGGGAGAGCTGGTAGTCGTTTGCCCAGGGCACTTCCTGGCAGTACTTGTCAAAAGCGGCATCGAGCAAGTCCTCGAGCGGCTTTTCGTAGGTGACATCCTGGATGCGCTCCAGGCGTTCCTCGTATTCGACGCCATCGGCCTTCATTTCGGCCATCGCGCGGTCGCGTGCGGCGCGCTCCTGTGCGCGCAATACCTGCTTGGGGTCCTCGAGCGTAGCCTCGACCATCGAGATGAGGTCCATGGTATAGGTCTCACTCTCGGGGTCGAGTAGCTCCAGCGCGGCAAGCAAAAACGGCGAGAGCGGCTGGTCGAGCGCGAAGTCCTCGGGCAGATCGACCGTCAGCGCGTAGTCGATGTCCGCTGCGGCATCTGCGGGAGCGTCGGACGCAGGCGGCACCTCGGTGCGAACGACGACGCCGGAATCGATGAGCGTGGCGAAGATTTCGTCGGCACGAACCTCGAGCTTTGCCTTTTCCTCGGGGGTCTGCAGGCTTGTCTCGATGAGGTCGTGTACGCGGGCACGGGCGTCGCCGCCCTGCTCGACCACGCTAATCACCATGGAGTGTGTGATGCGAAGGCGCGGCTTGAGCGTTTCGGGCTGCGTCTCGATCAGGCGCTCAAAGGTCTGCTTGTTCCAGGTGACAAAGCCCTCGGGGGCCTTCTTCTTTTTAATCTTGCGGAGCTTCTTGGGGTCGTCGCCCGCCTTGGCCATGAGCTTGGCGTTCTCGATCTCGTGCTCCGGGGCCTCGGCGATGACCATACCCTCGGTATCGAAGCCCGAGCGGCCGGCGCGACCGGCGATTTGATGGAACTCGCGGGCGCGCAGGCGACGCATCTTGTAGCCGTCGAACTTGGTGAGCGCGGTGAGGACCACGGTGTGGATGGGCACGTTGATGCCGACGCCGAGTGTGTCGGTGCCGCAAATGACGGGTAGCAGGCCCTGCTGCGCCAAGCGTTCGACCAGTAGACGATAGCGCGGCAGCATACCGGCGTGGTGCACGCCGACGCCGCAGCCGAGCAAACGCTTGAGAATCTTGCCAAAGGCCGTCGAGAAGCTCGTCCCCTTTGCCGCGTCTTTGATGGCTTCGCGCTGCTCCTTGCTGGCGATGCCAAAATTGGCGAGCGACTGTGCCGTCGCAAGTGCGGCATCCTGGCTAAAGTGCACGATATAGAGCGGGGCCTCGCCGCGGCGCATCGCGAGCTCGACTGTGCCCTCGAGCGAGGTCGTCACGTAGTCGTAGCTCAGCGGCACGGGGCGTGGGGCATCGACGACCATGTCGCAGGTAGCACCGGTGTGTTCCTCGAGCGAGGCGGCGATCGCGGTGACATCGCCGAGCGTGGCGCTCATGAGCATGAATTGCGTGTGAGGTAGGGTGAGCAGCGGCACCTGCCAGGCCCAACCGCGATCGGGGTCGGCAAAGTAGTGGAACTCGTCCATGGCGACGCAGCCAACATCGGCATCTTCGCCCTCGCGCAGTGCGTCGTTTGCAAGGATCTCTGCCGTGCAGCAGATGACGGGCGCCTTGGTGTTGATATGCGTATCGCCGGTGATCATGCCGACGTTATCGCGGCCGAGTACCTGTACTAGGTCGAAGAACTTTTCGCTGACCAGAGCCTTGATAGGAGCCGTGTAGTAGCAGCGCTTGCCCTGCGCCATGCCCATAAAGAGCATGCCCAGCGCGACAAGCGATTTACCCGATCCGGTCGGTGTGCCCAAAATGACGTGATCGCCGGCGGCAAGATCCATGAGGGCCTCTTCTTGGTGATCCCACAGTTCAATGCCGCGGCTGCTCGTCCATTCAAAGAAGCGTTCGAAGGCCTGATCGGGCGTGAGCCATGGCTCGGGCTCGCTACCATCCTCGGGCTCCCACCAGGCGGGGGAGAGCGCGCCGAGCGAGCCAAACTCGGCTTCGGTTCCCGTGCCGCCCGAGAATGAGCTGGCGGCTCCGGCGCCGGAAACGGTGCTGGCGGTGGTGTCTGTCGTGGTCTGTGCCATGTGGTTGCTTTCTCTCGCGTTTGTCCGCCAACTATTATGGCGTAGCGTCGCATCGATGCGTTCGCAGGCAAGAAAATGCAGGAAATGGGCGTTCTGCCCAGCCGTTTGGTGCAGTTGCCAGCTAAGTGAGTAGACTTTTTGCAATATCGCGAGCACATGGCTTTTGCGCAAGGGCTCTACCTGCGGTTTTAGTATTGGTTATGCGGGTTGTGCTTGGCTATTGCAAAAAAGTCTACTCACTTAGATTTGAGGGTCGTTTGTTGGCGCCTATTCGCGCTTGTTTGCCGACGTCGCGACCATCAGAAGCCCCTAGGATCCTGCGGTAGGCGCTTCTTGCCCTTGCGGGCACGGTTTCTAAAGTTCTCGACGGCCTCTTCCATGCCCAGAGGCACATAGGCGAGCTCATCGAGGTTATCGGGCAGGTAGCAGGCTAGGCTTTGCTCCTGCGCGCGCCCCGCCGCGAGCTGTTCATCGCTGGGCTGCGCTCCAGGTGTGGCGCAAATGCCATAGACGGCGGCGCCCATCTCGCGCGTGCGGCGCTCGTACTCGGTCTCGGGATGCTCGGGATGGTCGCGGCGGACGTTGTCGCTTACCCAAAGCGTGTCGTAGCCGGCCGCGGTAAACTGCCCTAGGGCGTAGTCGCGCAATGGCTTGCTGTCGGTGCGCAGCGTGACGGTGGCGCCGGCTGCAAAGAGCGGGCGGTAGAGCATCAGATGGTCGACATGGACGAGTCGTTTTTTGGCGTACTTGGCCTTGGGCTGCGGCGTGGGAAAGTTAATGGTGATGACATCGAGCTCGCCTGCGGCAAATAGCTGTGGCAGCGATGCGGCGCCTCGGGGCAGGACGAGTGCGTTGGTCAGTTCCTGCTCGCAGATTTTCTGTGCGGCATAGGCGATGCAGATGGGCTCCTGGTCCATACCGATAAAGAGGGTGTTTGGCTCGTGGACCGCGCGCTCTACAAGGTACGTTCCCTTGCCACAGCCAAGATCCAGATGAAGGTGTTCAAAGGGCTTGCTGCCTGCGGGCGCACAGGCCTTGCGCCAATCTCCGGCATAAGCCTCGGGGTTTGTCTCAATCGCATCGGCGTAGCGTTCCAGGCGCTCCTCGAGCACAAAGTTCTTAGGCGTGCGAACGTGGATGGCTCCCATGAGGCTCCTTGGTCATAAGTATGGAACGCATAGCTGCACGTTCCGTCAATGGATTGAAAAAGGGCGGGCATAGTTTGCCCGGAAGATGCGGTGCGGCTCGGCGGCGAGTCGTCGATGCCTACAGGCGCTTGAGAATCACATAGCGGTTGAGCTCGCCGCTACGACCGTCGGCATGGAAGCGCTCAAGCTCGCGCACGGGGACCTCGCCGCTCTTGTAGAACGTACGGACGCCGCGCACCAGGTCGGTGATCTGCTGATCGTCAAAGTGATGGCAATAGCGGTAGGCGTGGCGGTCGTTTTGCCAGCCGATGAGGTGGTCGCCGGCTTCAAACTGTGCGGAATCGTAACCCTCAAACGGCGGGGTGAGCTCGGCGCGGGCTTCGGCTCGAACGGCCTTGCGCGCCATGCGCTCGTCGTTCATAAACTCCCAAAAGCTGATGGCGATGATGCCGCCCGGGCGCGTCTGCCGCACCAGGGCGTCGAGTACGCGTACGCGGTACTCGCACGACGGCACGTGGTGCATAAAGCCAAAGCAGACCGAGATGTCGGCGAGCGGGGCGTCGAAAAGCACGTCGGGCGTCTCGGCGGGGTTGAGCTTCATGAGGGCGTCGAGCACGTCGAGCTCCTGGAAGTGCAGGTTGGGAATGCGCAGGGCGTGGCCATGTGCATCGATAGCCAAATCTTGACACGAGTCGACACCATAGAACTCAAACGGGCAGCTGGCATCTGCCGAGGGGTTTGCGCCGTCGACGCCCTTGGCGGCAAGTGCGCCGCCGGCGGCAAAATTCTCGAATCGCATATTGCCGCAGGCAAGATCGAAGACGCGGACGGGATGCTCGATCGTGGCGACGTCGAGCTGCCCGAGCGCGATGTCCATGGTGCGCACCCAGCCGGGCCACGGGGCCTGGCGCGTATCGGAAAAGGAAGCGGAGTGCTCGCGATAGAACGTATTGTTGAGCTGGATGAGCGATGAGGCGAAATCGCGGTTCACGGCGCGGAACTCCCTCCGTTGGCGGTGCGGAATAAACAGTACGACCATACTACCGTTAACGCCGCAACGGGGACAACCGAGCCGTGGGTCATTGCTTTGTTTGGACACATTTCCGCAGCTCATATGTGCCCGCAACCGCCGGTTGTCAAAAATCTCACTAGAATAGGTGGCATGCTTTTGGCGGTGGCGGATAGATTTTTAACTGTGCAAGGCGCCTTAAGAACAAAAACGGTCCGGCGGCACGGCTGGCATCACATAGGAGGAACCATGAATGTAGAAACTGCGCAGCGGCTCGCCGACCTTCGTCGCAGCAAGGGTTTTAGCCAAGAAGGGCTGGCGCGAAAGCTGGGACTGTCGCGCCAGGCGGTCAGTAAATGGGAGCGCGCGGAGAGCTCGCCCGATACCGAGAATCTGATCTCGCTCGCCAAGCTCTACGGTGTGAGTCTGGACGAGCTGCTCAATCCGAGCGATGAGATCGAGGACGATATCGAGTTTGAGAACGAGGACCGCGCCCGTCAGCGCGAGGCCGAGGCGGCAGAGCGTGCCCGCACCCATGAGGCAGCGGCGCGCGCTACCGAGGCGGCAACGCAGGCGAGTGATGCTGCGGCCAAGGCGGCGCAAGCGGCAAGCTGGAGTGCACAGGCCGCCAATGCCGCTACGGCGCAGGCGACGAGTGGCGGCGCGGTTGGCTCGACTCCGGTGAAGGGCCCGTTCCAGTCGTTCCCGTATTGGGCCGTGTGCTGGCTGCTGTTCTTTTTGCTGATGTTCCTTTTTGGTGCCGGCCCCTTTGCCGCGCTGATCTTCTTTACGATTCCCATCTATCACTGGGTGGCGCGTGCGCTCGATGGCGATTGGGCACGCGGGGATATTCAGGTTGGTCCGGCACCGGCGGTCGCTAGGGCTCAGAATGTTTCCGCTCCGGTTGATACTGACGTGGCTACCGCGACTACCGCTGAGCCGATTGCCAAAGAGGGTGGTGAATGATGAAGCTTTCGCATGAATCCAAGGTACGCTTGGGCGTTGGCATCGGAGCGTTTGTACTGATTATCGGACTTGTTTTTGGCATTTCGCGGCTATTGGCTCATTCCGATATGGTGCGTACGACCGGTATTCTATCTGGCCATTTGTCTGATTTTGACGATATGTTTGACGATGACGATCTCTTGGACGACGGCAGCTATTCCGCTCGGCCTCAGCAACTTTCGAGCATGACTTTTGATGCCGATGAGTTCCGCTACCTCGATTTCGATATCAATGCGGCTTCGGTGGACGTCAAGGTTGTTGATGGCAACAAGGCTCGCGTTATCGAGCGGGGGCGCGTTGCCAAGGGTATGGATGCCTCCAAGGCCGCGACGCAGAACATCGCATCCGTCGAGGACTCGACGCTCAAGGTTTCCCAGTTTGGAAGTGATGACGGTAAGGCAATTGACCGCTCGGTTACGGTCGAGCTGCCGCGCCGTGTTGCCGAACATCTGAAGGGAGTCAACGCACACGTGGGCTCGGGTAATCTGCAGATTGCCGGTGTCACCTGTGATGGTTTCGACCTTTTCCTGGGTGCGGGAGATGTAGAGTTTACGGGCAGCGTGACTGATGCGCTCAGCGCTGAGGTCGGGTCGGGCGATGTAACGTTCGAGCTCTACCAGGCCCCCGCGAAGTCGATGGACGTGAGTGTGGGCTCGGGCGATGTGGAGATGACGGTTCCGAACTCTACAGGCTTTAAGGCGAGCCTCACCTTGGGCAGCGGCGACTTCGAGAGCGATTTCCTTCCGCTTGACTACGACGGCGAGACCATTTTGAATCTTGAATTCGATAACGGGGATAAGTCTGCTACGTATCGTTTTGAGGTCGGTTCGGGCGACATGTCGTTTGATCCGGAGTGACATGCGGTTTTCGGAGATCGGTACATATAGGCATGCTCTTTGATGGAGGCGCCGGGGCCGTGGTCGGCTTCGGCGCCTTTGCCTTTACAATGGGGGCATGGAACAGATTATCTTGAACATACTTGAGGCCCTGCGTCGCGGCGAGACCGTGGACGACAAAGCGCTCGTCAAACTGATACATGCCGAGGCGCGCCGTGAGGGTGCCGACAAACGCGATTTGGCCAAGCGCCATCTGCTGCCGTTCTACCAGCGGGTTAAACGTGAGGAGCCGGCTCGGTGGGCTGCGTGGAATGTCGATTCCGATCTGGAACGCCAACTGCTGCAGGTGCTACGCATGAAGCCGCGCCGCACGGCTTCGGGCGTGGCGACCATTACCGTCATCACCAAGCCCTGGCCGTGCTCGGGCGATTGCCTGTTTTGTCCCAATGATCTGCGCATGCCCAAGAGCTATCTGCACGCCGAGCCGGCGTGCGCCCGTGCGGAGCAAAATTGCTTTGATCCTTATCTGCAGGTGAGTGCTCGTCTGACGGCGCTTTCACAGATGGGACATGCGACCGACAAAATTGAGCTTATCGTTCTCGGCGGCACATGGAGTGACTATCCGCAAGAGTATCAGACATGGTTTATGTCGGAGCTCTTCCGTGCGCTCAATGACGATGCCGTGGCGGGCGTGGCGGCCAACCCCATGCTGGCGCGCCCGGGCATCAGTCGTGCCGAGGCGGGGCGCCTGCTCGACGATGCTCCCGCCGATGCGCTGCCGCCCGTGGTGGCCGAGCGTCGCGAGCGCTATCGAGTCGCTGGCATTGCGACCGACGAAGTTGAGCTTGCTGCCGGTGTTGCCGACGAGCAGGGGCGCGTGGATGCTGCCGTGGGCGGCTACAACCGTGCGGTGCGTCGCCTGTACGGTTCTGGCACACCCTGGGGCGCGGTCGCCGAGTGGCAGACGGCCACCATGGAAGAGCTCGAACGCCAGCAGCGCATCAACGAGACGGCGAAGCATCGCGTGGTGGGGCTTGTTATCGAGACGCGACCCGATGCCGTGACGCCGCAAGCGCTCACGCTCATCCGCCGTCTGGGTTGCACCAAGATTCAGATGGGCATCCAGAGCCTTGACCAGCACCTGCTCGACATGAACGAGCGTCGTATCACGGTGGCGCAGATTGAGCGGGCGTTTTCGCTCGCGCGTCTGTTTGGCTTTAAGATCCATGCGCATTTTATGCTCAACTTGCTGGGCGCCACGCCCGAGGGGGACAAGCGCGACTACGAGTGTTTTATGACCGAGGGCGCCTTTATGCCCGACGAGGTCAAGGTCTACCCGTGCGCGCTCATCGAGGGTTCGCGTCTGGTGGGCTGTTATGAGCGCGGCGAGTGGCGCCCCTATACCGAGGACGAGCTGCTCGATGTGTTGGCCGACGACATCGTGGTGACGCCGGCGTTCTGCCGCATCAGCCGTATGATTCGCGACTTTAGTTCCGACGACATTATGGTGGGCAATAAGAAGCCTAACCTGCGCCAGCTGGTCGAGAATCGCCTGGCGGCGCAGGGCGAGGGCGCCGAGGTGCGCGAGATTCGCTATCGCGAGATTAGCACGGCGGGCGCCGACTTGGGCGAGTTGACCCTTGACGAGGAAGTGACGTACGAGACGCCGGTGACGGGCGAGCGCTTTTTGCAGTGGGTGACACCACAGGGCAAGATCGCCGGCTTTTTGCGCTTGTCTCTGCCCGACCGCGCATTTGTTGCCGCCCATGCGGACGAATTGCCGACGACGCCGGACGAGGCGATGATTCGCGAGGTACACGTGTATGGTATGGCGGCGCGTGTGGGCGATCAGGGCCAGGCGGCGCAGCATCATGGGCTGGGCCGTTCGCTGGTGGAGCGTGCGTGTCAGATTGCTCGGGATGCGGGCTATACGCACATTAACGTGATTAGCGCGATTGGTACGCGTGAGTACTATCGTCACCTGGGTTTTTACGATCATGACCTCTATCTGCAAAAGGAGCTCTAGATGAACAAGCCGAGTGTTTCTGCCGGGGTTGTTGCCGGTGTGGCCTTGGGGGCTGCTGCGCTTGGTGCGGCCGCTGTCGCTGTTCGCGCTGCCTGCTTGCAGGTCGCGCGAACTCGTAATGGGCTGGCGCGCGTAAAGCGCGTACGCGATACGAACGGCGATGAGGTTCGCGTGCTTGTGCAGGGCGGCGTTTACCAAAGTGCGAGCTATGTTGGCGATCGCTGGGCGGAGCCGGTCTTTGCGTACTATCGTGCGTTTGACGATGTGTTTGAGGCCCAGGATGCGATGCGCTCGACTTACGGACACGGCATCGACCGCATGCTCATGCTGGGCGGTGGCGGGTTTGCTTACCCCAAGTTTGCGCTGATGTCGCACGAGGGCCTGCGTATGGATGTCGTCGAGTACGATGCCGAGATTACGCGTCTGGCCCGTCGCTGGTTCTATGTGGACGAGCTTGAGCGCGCGGTAGGCGATCGCCTGCGGGTGATCACCGCTGAGGCGCGCTCGTACCTGGGCGTGACGAGCGTGGGGCATCGCCGCTACGACGTTATCGTGAGCGATTGCTTTGGCGGCGCCGAGCCTGTGCGCGAGCTGGCGACCGTCGAGGCTCTGCGTTTGGTGCGGGGCGGCCTGAACCCTGGCGGTCTCTATGCGGCCAATATCGTGAGCGCGAGCGAGGGGAGCGATGTGACGTTCCTACGCGATTGCGTTGCCACGGCATTTGAGGTGTTTGCCCATGCGTGGGTTGTCCCCTGCGGAGACACGGAGTTTGGCGGCGAGGAAAACTACCTGCTCATCGCCAGTGACGGCGACTATGCCTTCGCGGACGCCGTGCCCTTCGATTCTGACTTCCTCGGCACCGTTCTTCACGATTAGCAAGTCTCCTTGAGACCAGTCTTTTGGGACGGCTATTTTAGCTGCCCCAAAAGACTGGCCTTATGCGTGGTCGCGCCAGCTAAGGACGCGCTGCTTCATGCCTTCGATGTCGAGCACGCCTTCGGCAAAGCCTTTGCGTACGAGCTCCTCGGGAACGTACTCGTCGTAGCGATCGAAGTAGGGAACCTCGCCCGGATACACGAGCTCGATGGGATCAAAGTCCTTTTCGGCCTCGGAGGCGAGCACCTCAAAGAACGTCTCCTCATCGGCCTTCATCTTAAACTGCATAAAGTACGGTCGCGACGGGTCGAGTCCGCGAAGACCCAGCTCTGCGGCGCATTTGATTTTGAGCATGCGCTCGAGCGCCAAGAAGGCATAGCTCCCCAGCCAGGGGAAGAGCACCCACGTGTCGCCGCCCAGGTTGATGAGCGGCTTGGTCCCTGCGCCCGAAATCTCAGCCGTATGGCGTGCTTGGGCCAGACGAGCCCGCGCGTTACCCATGAGGTATGGATACGCCGCATGCTCGTTGAGCGCCTGACGCATGCGCTCGAGCACATGCGTATTGATGTCTCCGGGGCAGTCGCCAAAGTAGGCGGGAACACGGCCTTTTACCTGCGTGGCAAAGACGGTATGACGCTTCCAGTCTACTTCTTCGACAATCCAGCAGTGACCGGCGATGGCAATACGCTCCCCGGGCGGTGGCGGGTTGACGATGGTGCCCAGCTCGGCCGATTCGCTGCGGACCGTGAACTCCTCGTTTTCCTGAAACACGGCGTAGAACTTAAAGTTGTTGATGATGCGCTCGCCCGCGAGGCCTACGATAAGCCCGCCGCCCTCGGTGACCTGGATGTGGTCAATCTTGATGAGGTGGCGCAGCAGCACGCGGTAGTCGTCGGCCGAGACACGATGAAAGTAGCTGAGCGTGAGCACGCGCTGGGCAAGCTCTGCCGGTGTGAGCTCGCCGGTGCTGGCGAGCGTCGACATGGTCTGGTGATAGAGCAAGCTGTAGGGGAGTCGATCGAGCTCAGGCGGCTCGACCCACTTTTCCTCGCGATAGAGTTGTACGAGCGCGATGCCTTGCAAGAGCTTCCAGGGAATCGTCTCGGGCATCATCGTACGCGGCTCGGGTTCTTCCTCGCGCATGACAAACCACATTTCGGGCGGAAGATCGCGGCGGCCCGTGCGCCCCATGCGCTGCAAAAAGGAGCTGACGGTAAACGGTGCGTCGATCTGAAACGCGCGCTCCAGGCGACCGATATCAATGCCGAGCTCAAGCGTGGAGGTGGTGACGGTTGTCTGTGCCTGCTCCTCGTCGCGCATGAGCTCCTCGGCGGTCTCGCGTAGCGATGCCGAGAGATTGCCATGATGGATCAGGAAGCGGTCTGGCTCGTGCCGGTTCTCGCAGTAGCTGCGCAGCATGGAGCACACGGCTTCCGCCTCCTCGCGCGAGTTGGCAAAGACCAGGCACTTGCGGCCGCGGGTGTGTTCAAAGATATAGCCCATGCCGGGATCGGCGTTGTCGGGTGCGGTATCGGTTGGGTTGAGCAGCGCCTGCTCGGCTGCCTGTGGGATGTCGACTTCGCCCTCGGGGGCCGAGGAGGCGCGACGGTCCTTAGGGGCGGCCTTGCCCCGTGCCTGCTCGCGACGTTGACGGCGCTCCTCCTGTGTAAGCTGTCCGCTATGGCGCATGTCTTGGGCGCCGTCGGTCAGTGCCGCGGGCGCCGCCACCTCAATGCGCTCGCATGCGAGCACCTCGGCTTCCTGCGGACCTGTGCTCATAAATCCTCGCTGCTGCGCCTGGGGACCCGAGTTGTAGAAGTGCTCCATGGAGATGCGCCACACGCGGCGCGGCTCCTCAAAGCGGGGAATGACGCAGTCGCGCCCTGTTCCCTGCGACAGAAAGGCACCCGTGCGTTCCGGGTCTCCGATGGTGGCCGAAAGGCCAATGCGCCGGGGCTGCACGCCCGCCATGCGCGAAAGGCGCTCGATAAGGCAGAGCGTCTGCCCGCCGCGGTCGCCGCGCATGAGCGAGTGGACTTCGTCGATGACCACATAGCGCAGGTCACAGAACATGCGTGGGATGGCCATGTGCTTGTGGATCAGGAGCGCCTCGAGTGATTCGGGCGTAATCTGCAAAATGCCGCTTGGCTTTTTGATGAGCTTGGCCTTGTGCGATTGCGAGACATCGCCGTGCCAGTGCCAGACGGGGATATCGGCCTCTTCGCACAGATCGTTGAGGCGTACAAACTGGTCGTTGATGAGCGCTTTGAGAGGACCAATGTAGAGGGCGCCTACGCTCGCGGGCGGGTTCTCCCAAAACTCGGTCAGGATGGGAAAGAAGGCCGCCTCGGTTTTGCCGGATGCTGTGGATGCCGTTAGGAGCACATTGTCCTGCGTGTTAAAGATTGCATCTGCTGCCGCAACCTGGATAGAGCGCAGGCTTTCCCAATCGTGGGAGTAGATGAAGTCCTGGATAAACGGGGCATAGCGGTCAAAAGCGTTCATGGGCCTCCTCTCATCAACGGGCTGATCAACGCAACGGGCAACGGCTCGATATCTTGCAACATCGGCGTTTGCCCAGATAAAACCTGCCAAAATAAACCTGACCTTTTTGGCAGGTTAGATGGTGAACTCGGCGAAGTTGCGGTCGTCGCCTGCGGTGCCGGTGTCGTCTGTTGCGGCTGTCGGCGCCAGCGCGTCGCCACCGACGCTTTGCAGCAACTCGGCCACGTTAGCATCGGGGTTTTGACACAGGATATCGAGCAGTTCGATAAAGTCGCGGATGACTTCGCGGGGCGTCAGATGCGTGTCGGCCCCCACGCGGCCAAACTCAATTTTGAGGAAGTCCACCAAGTCGTTTTCGGTAAGCGTGGGCGTCCAGCCAAAGTAGCCGGCATGGATCTGCATGAGCTTTTCGATGAGCACCAGCAGCTCTTCGTAGGTGAGCGGTTGCAGGCGGATGATGGGCGCGAGCATGTCTTTGAGATCATCGCGCGCAAAACGGCCCTGAGCGAGACGGCTCCGAAGGGCCTCGTAGGAGAACACGCCGCGGCGGCGGTCTTCGATGGAGGTTGGCGTGCCGCCCATGATCATGCCCAGGTACTGCGCCTTGCCCTGGAGCGTGTCGTTGTACATGGTCAGGATCTTCTCGTAGTTATATTGGCGCGTGATCGCGTTGGGAATCTTGTACAGATTCACGAGCTCGTCAATGAGCACCAGCATGCCCTTGTAGCCGCTGCAGACCAAAAAACGTGCGATGAGCTTGACGTAGTCGTACCAATCGTCATCGCTGATGATGGTCGAGGAGCCCAGCTCGGCGCGTGCTTCGCTCTTGGTGCGATACTCGCCGCGAATCCATTTGGTCACCCGGCTCATAGCCTCTTCGTCGCCTTCGGATATGGCCATGCGATAGCGGCGGAGCATGCGGGTGAAGTCGAAGCCGTGGACCATCTCCTCGAGCGGGGCCAGTTGGGCATTGACGACCGACTCGTCGGCGTCGGCACACGAGGCGACCCAGCGATCCAGGATAAGGTTGAGCGCGCCGCCCTCGGGGCGCGTCTTGGTCGATATGTTGCGGATAAGCTCGCGATAGGTGGCGAGGCCCTGGCCCTGGCCACCCTGCAGGCGGCGCTCGGGCGACAGATCGGCATCAGCGACGACGAATCCCTCGCCCATGGCGTGCGTGCGGATGGTCTGGAGCAAAAAGCTCTTGCCGGCGCCGTAGCGACCGACTAGGAAACGGAAGCTTGCGCCGCCATCGGCGATGAGGCTCAGGTCGGTGAGCAGAGCACGGATCTCGACCTCTCGCCCCACGGTGATATAGGGAAGGCCAATGCGCGGGACAACGCCGCCCTTGAGCGAGTTGAGAATGACGGCGGCGACGCGCTTGGGCACGCGGGGTGCTGCGGATGCGGTATCACTCATGGTCTAGGTATCCTCTCACGTCTGCTTCGTAGTCCTCGATAATTTGCGGTCCTGTTGAGCCAAATTCAATAACGGTGTCGCCCACCAGGTCAAAGAGCGCTTCGTTGATGCTATCGACGAGCATGTCCTCGCTCTTGCCCGACTGTGCTACCGCCGATGCCGTCTGCGCTGCGTTTTGCTCGAGTAGTGCTCGAAGATAGGCGTCTGCGGCGGGATCGAGTGCGGACGCGGTGTCGGCGGGCGTGGGCGCTGGTGCGAGGAGCGGGGCTACGATGCCAAACTGCTCGGTGGAGATGGTCGGCTCGCCAGCCTCGTCCCGCTGTATGGTCGTCACGACTGGTTCGGCGATCGTGTCAGCCACGGGCTCGGCTTCCCGTCGCTCGGCAACTGCCACCTCGGCATCCGCAAGCGTGCCGTCCTCGCGCTCCTCGTCGATCAAAAGCGCCTCGCGCGTTTGTGCGGCGGCGCTCCGAATGTGCCCCAGCTGGCTCAGGTCGATATCGATCTTGACGGGCTGATGTGCGGCATCCCATGAAAGCCATGCCGCGATCTCGTCATCGATAATCTTAGCCAGGTATTTGGGGACCTTCTCTTCCTTAAGGGGATGGCCGGGATCCAGTGCCAAGCGCAGGCGCTGATCACAAGCGCACATCATCTCACCGAGCTTGCTACTTTTTTGTCTGCTGCCGTGGATGCGCATGCATTCCCAAAAGCCATTTTGGCAGCGGTAGATGTGAATGGGGTCCAGGCGATATTCGCAGTCCTCGTGGCGCTCGGGCGCAAAGAACACGGCCGAGGCAAACATGGTGTAGGGCATGGCCGTCTCCTCCCCAAACAAGCTCGCTACGATGCCGGTCTTTCGGTGCGTGTCATAGTAGCGCGCCATACGGACATACACGGCGCATGCCACGTGGCGAAGATCGCGATGGTGGGAGCGGTCGAGCCTTGAGTTATTGAGGTTGTACGTGGAGAGCGCGTTGATGGCGGCCATGAGTCGCTCCTCGCGCGTCTCGTCAGGCGGAAGGGGGAGCGTGGGCTCTGAGGTTTTGCGACGCTTGGCGGTTTGACCGGACGGCGCCGGCGCGGGTACAAGGTCTCGCGCTGCGCGGCGCAGCTCGATGAGGGCGTTGTCGAATGCGACGGTTTTAGAGTCGCGAAGCAGCTTGGGATCGAGCTCATGGAACACGGCGTAGTCCTGCAGCCACACGCGTGCGAACCGGTCGATGCCGGGCTCAAAGGCGCGATAGGCATCCCAAAATGCTTTGATCTTGTCATAGCCGTCACGCGGATTGTCGACGCCAATGCCGCAGATCAATTCGTAAAGATACAGAAAAGCAAACGAGGTCGATGTCTCCTCGATATTGCCGCGGCGCACTTGGGCACGCCAGGTAAAGTAGCCGCGCAACTGTCGATCGCTCATGGCATTGTAGGTGGGAAAGTACGACTTAAAGGTGCCGTTGTAGGGGCAATCGTCCTCGAAGTCGGCCATCAGCAGGCCTTGGCGGTAAAAGAGCTCCGCCTCCGATAGCCAACGTCCCGCGCCGCCTTTGGGATCCTCTTGCCAGCGCGATATCTCGCGCATCTTGCGGTACTGGTCGGGGAGGTAGTTCTGCATCTGACGACCGGTCTTGAGAATCGGCTCGTCAGCATAGATTTCGTTTGAGAAGCGGGCGGACTGATGGGTTCGGGCCTCGGCCATAATGCGCTCGATGAGCATCTTGACGTCCTGGTCGGCCACCGCCCTCTCCTCTCCCTATATGGTGTCGGTGACCTCATATCATAGCACAGCATCAAACAGATGTTCGAGATACCGCTGCGTAGATAGATTTAGAACAGGAGGGCGTAGATGACGGCGATGACGACGGAGGGGAGCATGTTGGCCGTGCGGAAGGTCTGAGGACGGATGAGGTTAACGCCAACACAGAAGATGAGCATGGAGCCCACAAGCGAAAGGCTGTCGAGGGCCGCGGCGGTCATGATGGGGGAGAGTGCGCCGGCAAAGAGCGTGATCGTTCCCTGGAAGACGGCGACGGGCAGGGCGGAGAAGATACAGCCGCGACCGAGCGAAGCCGTCATGGTGCAGACGATGATGCAGTCCAGCGCGCCCTTCAGGGCAAGCGTGGACCAGTCGCCGAGCAGGCCGTCCTGAATTGATCCTACGATGGCCATGGCGCCGATACACACGGTGAGCGATGTCGAGACAAAGGCGTTGGTGAACTCGTTGTCGCCTTCGCTGCCGGTTTTGCGCTTGAGCCATTCGCCGAGGTTCTCGATGGCGGCCTCCAGGTTGATGGCCTCGCCGATGAGCGAACCGAGGGCAAATGAGACGATCAGCATGGTGGTGCCGGTGGTCGCCAACGCCTCTCCATCGATAACGAGCATCTTTTGCATGGTGCCGCCCAGGCCGATAAACAGGACGCACAGCCCTGATGCTTTCATGAGCGTGTCTTGGATGCGCGGTGTAATGAAGCGGCCGCCCGCTAATCCCAAAAGACCGCCCGCAACTAAAAGCACAACGTTGATGATTGTTCCCAAGCCCGGCATGAGCCCTCCTGTATTGATGCCAACGTGGCAATCGTAGCAGAACGAAATGCGAGGCACATCGCGACTCATCTAATACGTTATATAAGTGGTGTTAGGAATGATGCGCAGCATTTAAGCCTCAGGTGGTTGTCGGGACATAGGGATAGTATTCAAAGCGCAGTGTCATAAGCCGCTGTGGGGATTCAATAGCCGCGGCGATGATATTGGCATCGCGGGCACGATCAAACCCTTCGAGTTCGATCTGATACGAGACGTCTTGCATAATGTCCAGACGTCGCCAGGCTAGGAGTGTGTCGCCATCGAATTCTAGGGTCTTGCTTCCGTTTGCGGCAACGGCGTATAGACGCAGCTTGGCGGTGGTTGCAGGGTCGACAACCGTGACCTTTTTAATTTCGTTTCGAGTATTCTTGGCGCCCAACAAGGTGAGCAGTGTTGGGGCCACGACCTCGCCCGATGGCAAAAAGACGACTTCGATGGATTCGGGAAATGCGATGATAGCCGACTTGCGGACGGGCTGATTGGCGGCGGCAACTTCAATGTTCGCAGCGTCGATGACCTCTATGTGGTCGAGCGCGGCAAGCACGCAGCAGTTACCTTCATCGATCTCTTGAGGATCAGCAAGCCCCAGACTGTCCGCGAACTCGGGATCGTTTGGATCGGTAGCGGGCTCATTCGGTGCTTCGAAAGAAGCTGGGACGCTGTTTGTCGGCGACGGCGTGTCGCCCGCACCTGCTTCTTTATCCGTGCTCTCTTCTTGTATGGTTGCGTTGATGGGTTCGTCGTTTGAGGGGAGCGTCTTGGCGTCAAGCGCGGAGGGGAGAATTCCGATGGCTCCGGATCCGTTCCACTCCATTTCGAGAAGCGCCGGGTCGGCAAGAATGCGTTGCCTGCTTTGCGCGTGGGCATCGATTTCAATAGGGCCTGCCTCTATCCCTCGTGTAAGGCTGAGTGATCCGGCTGGCTTCTCGAAATGAGCGTCTGTGTCTTTGGCGCTGACGGCGTAGAACAGCAGGGACGCTTCTCCCGCCGCGATGGCATCGGTGCCGGCTTTGGTCAGCCGCAACGATGCCGTGAATGAGAGGGTGGGCTGCGTGTCGTCTGCATTCGCGGCGGCGCAGCCCAGACATATACCGCCTCCTTTCTCGAAAAACGTACCGTCGAAGGCGACCTTCGCTCCGTTCGCCGAGTCATCGATCGAAGCGATGTCGATGCGCAGCTCTAAATTGCATGGATCGCCATCTGCATCGAGCACAACCGAGCGCCACGTGCAGACGGCGCACCCCGCCTGGGAGCCGTTTGCCTTGTTCGAACGATTGATATCCACGACTATCGAGCCGTCCGTATTACGACGAAGGCATCCCGAGGTCGAGATTGCGGCCTGTGCGATCGAAAAACGCTTGCACGCAATGGCGCTCGACGGATTTGGTGCGGAGCTTAGGGCTGCTGGTAAGGAGTCTGCCATGACGGGAGTCGCCCAAGCGGCGACAGGCGTTCCGGTTGCGAGCGCGCCGCAGAGTGCGACGACGGGCAAAAGGTTCTTCGATGCCATGGGGTCTCCTTAGCTAATTTAGTGCGGCCTGTCCGTGTTTTGTTTCTGGCTGCGTTTGATGTGCAGCCCGAGGCCGGCGGTCCCCGCGCCTGCTGCTGTGGCGCCTGCTGCCAAGAGCCATCGTCTGTCGCCTGTCTGCGCCAACGGTTCCTCGCGGTCGCCGCGGTCGAGCTCCGAGAGGTCGACCGTCACTTGCGTGGCGGCCTGCGCCTGTTCTTGCTGGGCAAAGGCCATGGCTGGCCCAAACGCTAGGATGCTGACGGCGGCGGCCAGGGCGACGGCCTTATGCCGTGTGCGCACCGGGCTCGACCGTCCAGGTGATCGTTGCAACCTGATCGCCTTCGCCGGTTACGCGGAAGATGTCGCGCGTGACGCGGGCGACGTTTCCGCTTGTCTTGAGCTTAATTTTGTCCGTGCCGCCGGCAATGCCCTGGTAGCCCATGTCGAAGGCTGCGTTCTTGGAAAGATCGAGGCCCGTCTCCTGCATTGCGGCGCTGGCGTTCTGGAGTGCGCCGTCGGGGCCGACCTTAAAGTCGATGGAGTTCTGCGCGGTTCCGGCCTTGGCGTCGGCAGCAATGGTCCAGGTGTTCATGGCGTCGATCTTCATGTTGGTGACATGGATGCCGTAGGCCGAATGATTGTCGATGGTGGTCGCGTCTTCTGAGGGGCCCTGAAGCGTGCCGTCGGCCTTGGCGACGAAGGGAATAACCGTCGGAACTTTGAACTCAACGTTGTCGATCTCGGTCCTGACCATTACTTTCGTGGTTCCAACGCGCCCGGCCGCCATAGCTGGCGTCGGGGCGGCGCCCATTGCGAGCGCGAGCGCGAGCCCTGCGCCCACGACGAGCGCTCTGGCTCCGTTCATGTTCCTGGTGATGTCCATGGTCGTTCCTTTCTATTCGCCGCGGGCCGTCCCCGCGATGATTGGACGAATGCTGGTGAATTGCGTGCGGTGCCGCGTCGGCCGGAAAAGCTAGTTCTCGGCTTGCTCAACCCGCACCTTGACACGTGTCGGATTGCCGTGGCTGTCGAGGGTCTTGGCATCGAGTGCCTGGATCTCGATGTACGCCTCGCCTTCTTTGATGTCGCCGGCGGGGCACGTTTCGATTGTCTTGCCGGTCTCGACCACACCGGATTCGTACATGGTCTCGTCGTTTTGGATGACGCGGAATCGCTGGGGAAATTTATTGTCTTGGACGTTTTGCACGTTGACGCGCAGCTTGCCGTCCTCCTGCAGCTGAGCGACCGGTGCGACCGAAATCGTCATCATGTTGTCGCGGACGATGGCGTCGAGCTCATCTTGGATTTCCTGACGCGTTTTGCCCTCGGCCGTCGTAACCGAAGCGCCCGCCTCGGGTACGGGCTGCGACTGCCAAGCGTATAGTCCTACGGCGACAAGGGCACAGACGATGGCCAAGCAGGCAACGATGAGCTTCTTGCGACGACCCGGGCCTGCAAAGTGGGGTGGCTTCTTCGCGCTCATGCGGCATCCTTGGCGGTATAGATGCGCGCAAAGGTGGACGGGTTCGCTCCAAAGAGCATGTGAAGCATCAGGCGGCGTGAGTAGACAAGCTCGTCGAAGTCGGGAGGGAGCTCGATGTCGTGGATATGCGCGATGCGGTGGGCGAGCGCCGAGAACGACTCGGGGTCGCAGATCACGTCGGTGGTAACGTGGTAGACCGTCGTATCGGGGAATGCCTCTTCGTCGAAAGGCAGGAGATGGGGATCGTCGTCGACTTCGATGGCGATGCCGTACTGGGGCCAGTAATATGCCATGGGAACCTCCCTGCTTCTGGGGCCAAAACTTCTGTCGGTTTTGGCTGTCGATGCCGACGGTATCAGCCACTACTTGACCAATTGCTGACCAAATGCTTGACGGATTGGTGTCTCCGCAGGTAAAAGGCGGCAAAAAATACTCCAACTTTTTTCAAGCGACAATCGCGCGGTCGGCGACGGCGGGGCCATATGTGTCAAAAGCATCGTCTGCCGAGGAAATCAAGCCGCTCGCCGAATTGCACGAACGTAAAAATCGCCAATTATGGAGACGGTCTCGAACACGTCGACGAAACGATGCGCTAACATCTCCCTGCAAACACTGTAGTTAGCTAAAGGGGGAGTTCGCGTGTCTGCAACCATCAAACCCTTCACCGACGAGTTCGAAGAGTATGGTCGCGATGAGTCTCGCGCATCGGGCGAGGCCTCGAGCATCTCGTTTCCGACAACGGAAGACGAGGTCCGTGCCATTTTGGAAAAGCTCCATGCCGAGCGTGCCCCGGTAACGGTTCAGGGCGCCCGAACCGGCCTTGCCGCCGGTGCCGTGCCCCACGGCGGGCATATCCTCAATACTTCCCGTATGAATCGCTACTTGGGCCTTCGCCGCGATGAACAAGGCCAATTTCTGCTGCGCGTGGAGCCGGGCGTTGTGCTCTCGGAGCTGCGCAAGCAGCTGAGCAAGAAGGTGCTGCCGACTGCTGGTTGGGACCAGGCATCGCTTGAGGCCTACGAGGAGTTCCAAGAGGCCCCCGAGCAGTTCTTTCCCACCGATCCCACCGAGACGTCTGCCTGTCTGGGCGGCATGGCGGCATGTAACGCCTCTGGTGCCCGCAGCTACGCCTACGGTCCCATGCGCCCACATATCACGGGACTCCACGTCGCACTGGCTGATGGCGATTTGCTTGAGCTTCAGCGCGGCGAGGCTTTTGCCCAGGGCCGCCACCTGTCGCTCGTGACGGCAGCGGGCCGTACGCTCGAGCTCGATCTTCCCGGCTATACCATGCCCAAGACAAAAAATGCCTCAGGCTATTTCGTTGCGGACGAAATGGACGCCATCGACCTCTTTATCGGTGCTTGCGGCACGCTCGGCGTTATCACCGAGCTCGAGATTGCCCTGCAGGCGGCGCCTGCGGTCGTTTGGGGTGTGAGCTGCTTTTTCGATAGCGAAGACAAGGCCGTGTCCTTTACCGATTCCGTGCGTCCCGTCCTGTCCCATGCGGCTGCCATCGAGTACTTCGACGCTGGCGCCCTGGATATTCTACGTTGCCAGCGCGAGCAGTCGACGGCGTTTGCCTCGCTGCCAGCGCTCGACAAAGAGGCCAAGGTCTGTGTCTACGTGGAGCTCGACTGTGACGACGAGGCGCAGGCGACCGAGGAGCTGTACCACCTGGGATGGGTTTTGGAGCTTGCGGGTGGCCGCGACGACGCGACCTGGGTTGCGCGCACCGAGGTCGATCGCGAATGCCAGCGGTTCTTCCGCCATGCGGTGCCCGAGAGCGTCAACATGCTCATCGACGAGCGTCGCCGCACGGATCCCGCCATCACCAAACTGGGCTCGGACATGTCGGTGCCCAACGCACGCTTGGCCGATGTCATCGCCCTTTATCGCCGCACGTTGGCCGAAAGTGGGCTTGAATCTGCCGCCTGGGGGCACATCGGTAACAACCATCTGCATGTGAACATTCTGCCGCGCGATGCGCAGGAATACCGCCGCGGCGGAGAACTCTTTGCCCGGTGGGCTTCCGAGGTCACGGTCATGGGCGGCGCCGTCTCCGCCGAACACGGTGTCGGCAAGATCAAGGCGGGCTTCTTGGAGACGATGTACGGTCACGAGGCCATGGTCGAGTCGGCGCGGCTCAAGCTCCAGCTCGATCCCGACGGGCAGCTGGGTCGCGGCAACCTGTTTCCGGAGAAGCTCTTGGATGAGCTCGTCCAGAAAGGGGGCGCGTGAAGATGAGCGATTTCCATATGGTGGTGTGCGTCAAGGCCGTGCCGGGCAGCACTGAGGTCAAGATGGACCCCAAGACCAATACCATCGTGCGCGATGGCAAGCAGGCGGTCATTAATCCCTTTGATGCGAGCGCTTTGGAATGCGCGCTGGCGCTGAAGGACGACTTTATCGGCTTTGGCATGGATGTGCGCGTGACGGTGGTGTCGATGGGCATCCCCGCGACCGAGTCGCTGCTGCGCGACTGCATCGCTCGAGGCGCCGACGACGCGCTGCTGCTGACCGATCGCGCCTTTGCAGGTGCCGATACCCTGGCGACCACCTATGCTCTCAAATGCGGCATCGAGGCGCTCGACGAGGACTTCGACCTGCTCATCTGCGGCAAGATGGCGGTGGATGGCGATACGGCCCAGATCGGTCCCGAGCTTGCCGGAGCCTTTGAGATTCCCTGCGTGACCGACGTGAGTTGCGTGCAGAGCGCGGGCTTTACGACCTGTGGCTCGCTGACGCTCATTCACGGCTGCGATGCCGGCGAGGAGACGGTCTATCTTGAGATACCGTGTGCGATGACGACCGCCAAGGAGATCGGCCAGCTGCGTATGCCGAGCATTGCCGGTATTCGCGCGGCGGAGGAGGCGGACGTGCGCGTGGCCAGTGCCGCCGACGTGAACGCCGATCCCTCGCGTTGCGGCCTTGCCGGATCACCGACACAGGTCGTGCGATCGTTTGTGCCCGACCGCGACCAAACGTGCGAGGACGTTGACGGAACGGCGTCCGAGCAGGCGGCAAAACTTGCCAAGATTATCGAGGGGATGGCATAGATGAGCGGACTGATTATCGATAGCGAAGCCTGTATCGGCTGCGGTCGCTGCGTTCGCGCCTGCGCCTCGGGCGGCATTGTGGTGGAGGGCGAGCGTCCCAATCGCTGCGCCCGCGTGACCGAAGGCTGCATCTTGTGCGGCGGGTGCGTCGATGCCTGTCCCGTCAACGCTATCTCGATCGAGCGAGACGAAGCTGCCGGCGCGGCAGACCTTGATGCATATCGAGACATTTGGGTATTCGCGCAGACCGACGAGCACGATACGGTGAATCCCGTTACCTATGAGCTCATGGGCAAGGGCCGCGAGCTTGCCGATGCTCGCGGCTGCCGTCTGGTGGCGCTGGTCGGTATGGGCTCCGAGGGTTCTCTCGGTGACCTGGAGCATCTGGTTTGCGCGGGCGCCGACGAAGTCCTGGCCTGTCGCGACGAGCGCCTGCGCCAAAACGATGCGGAGGTCTACGCCCGCTTGATCTGCGATTTGGTAGCCGAACGCAAACCCGAGGCCATCCTATACGGCGCGACCGCTTTTGGCCGCGAACTGGCACCCGGCGTTGCCGTGCGTTTGCAGACGGGCCTTACGGCTGACTGCACCGTACTTTCGATGGATGCGGAAACGGGGCTGCTGCAACAGACGCGTCCGGCGTTTGGCGGCAACTTGATGGCCACCATCGTCTGCCCCAATCATCGTCCCCAGATGGCAACGGTTCGTCCCGGCATCTTTAAGGCGCCCGACTTTGACTACGGCCGCTCCGGCACGATCACCCAGATATCACTTGCTGATGATGCTAGGGCTCGTGTCGAGATCTCGATTCCCGCCGAGGAGTGGGGACAGCGGGCTTCGATCGCCGATGCCGAGCGCCTGGTCGTGGTGGGTCGCGGCATTGGCTCCAAGAAAAACCTGCCCCTGATGCGAAAGCTCGCCGAGGCTCTGGGATCCGAGCTTGGCTGCACGCGACCTGTCGTGGAGGCCGGCTGGTTGGAGTATCGCCATCAGATTGGCCAGACGGGCGTATCGGTTTCGCCCAGGCTTCTCGTGAGTATTGGTGTTTCGGGCGCCATCCAGCATCTTGCCGGCATCGGTGGGGCCGAGTGCATTATCGCCATCAACGAGGACCCGGATGCCCCCATCTTTGGTGCTGCCCAGTACAAGGTTGTTGGGGACGCCGTCGAGGTCGTCGAGGAGCTGCTGGCCCAGCTTGAGCGCTAGGCGCGCGCCAGCCAGTCGCGCATCTCGTCCTTTAGGCGGCTCCAAGTTGCCTGCGTGGCGGGGTCGGTAAAGGGCCGCGTAATGCCAAAGGGCGCGTCGAGCAGGCGGTGGATATCGCCCTGTTCGCGCGCCAGCGCGCGGCTTGCTGGATAGACGAGCTCAAACATAAAGCAGATAAGCCCCACCAAGAAGTCGGCGGGCTCATCGCGCTCATCGCGTGCGACGCAGCGGTGCTCGTCAAAGGCGGCAAGTGTCGGCGACGAGAAGTGGCTGGCGAGAAATGCGTCCTCATCCACCTTAAGGATGGTCTCGACGGTGCTGTCGGCGATGGTGCGCATAATGTCGATCTTGTCACCATCGCGCACGATATCGCAGAAGCACCGTGTACGCTCGTCGAGCTGCGCGGGTAGACGGAAATCGCTGTGATAGGCGATGCTCGCTCGGATGAGCTCGTCATGCGCACCGGTTTCGATAAAGTCACGGATGTTTGTCGTGGCGGGTGCATCGGCGGGATTCTCGCCAAAGAGGACCTCGATGCCCAGCGCCGCATGGCTCATGCTCTCGGCGTCCTTAAAGGTGTCCCAGCGCCGAAGTTGCTCAAAGCGGCCCATATCGTGTAGCAGGCCGCAAAGCCATGCCAGGGCAATATCTTCTGACGACCAGCCCTGCTCGCGCGCTACGGCATCGCATGCCTCGGCCACGTGGTACGTATGCTCGATTTTGAGCGCGATGCGTGGGTTGGTGGCGTCGTAGGCATCGGTGTAGCTTTTGAAGGCCGCGCGAGCCCGGTCTCGATCGATAGCTGTCATAATGACTTCCTAAAAAGTTGTGTCTTTCGATCCGGTGGCAATTGTAGGTGAACTCGGTTGCTGTCGGATGATGATTCTGCCGTGTCGCTACATGCGGCTCGGAGACCTTGTCAGGATGAGAAGCGTATGGTGCTCAAAATCGTTAGAACCGTCTGGCCAGTGATGCTTACCTATGTTGCAATAGGCGCGCCGTGCGGAATGATCATGGGGCAGACGGGAATGAAGCCCTGGATGGTCTTTGCTCTGAGCAGCACGTTTGTGACGGGCAGCGGGCAGTTTATGATCTGCAATCTTTGGCTGGCGGGCGTACCGGCACCTTCGATTATCGCGAGCGTTGCTGCCATCTCCTCGCGTTTTGCGCTTTACTCGGCATCGATCGCGCCGCATCTGAAGAATGCCTCGAAGCGTCAGACGCTGGCTGTTGCCGCGACACTTACCGAGGAGGCATATGGCATCTCGCTTGCCAAGCTGATTGAGGGGGAGGATTGGGGCCCGCTCGAGTCCTTCGTGCTCAACGTGATCCTCATCGCAACATGGGGCGTTACGTGTACGATGGGCGCCATCGTCGGCGCCGTTGTCGATGTTCCCACCGCCATTGCAGCCTTTGTCTGCACCTCGCTCTTTATCTGCCTGCTCTTTTCGCAGCGACTGTCGAGCGGCAATGTCGTAGCTGCCAGTTTGGCTGCGGTGTCCGTTGCCATATGCAAGTTCTTGGGGTGGACGAATATCGCCGTGCCGGTAAGCGTGCTCGTCGGCGTTGCCGCGGCGCTTGCGTGCGATGCTCTCGCCGAAGGAAGGGGTGCTCGCGATGCCCGTTAATGAGTTTTTGGTCCTGTGGCTGTCGTCGTGGGCGGCCATCGCATTTTTCCGCATTGCCCCGGCGTTTGCGTTGCGCGGGAGAACGCTGTCGCCCCGCGTTACCGAGGCCTTGGGTTATATTCCGTCCGCCGCCTTCGCGGCGCTGGTCGCTAATGATTTGATAAACCCCGGCGCTTTTGACGCCGGCTTGTGGCGAGGCTTGATTCCCTGGATTGCGGCCGCCGGCGTCGTGGCGGTGGCAATCAAGACAAAGTCGATGTTGTGGTGCTGCGTTTCGGGCATCGTGTTCTATATCGTTTTGAGCCTCGTATAGGAGCAGGACGCGTTATCGTCCCGGCCTAACGAATCGAATTTCTCACCGAGGCGGTCTGCTTCTTCTGGTACCATGGTCAAACTTTACTGTAGCAAAGCGTGACGTGGGCTTTTGTTCTGCGTCAACGGAAATGGGGGTTTCATGGCACAGGAAGCGACCGCCAACGAGCAAAAGAAATTCAAGGTCCCGCGTATCCCGGGCGACATCATGATCTATCCGATGATCGTCGGCCTTTTGCTCAATACCTTCTGCCCGCAGGTCTTTGAGGTCGGCGGCTTCTTTACGGCTGCCTGCCGCGGTGGCTCCAACACCATCGTTGCCGCGATCTTGCTGTTCGTGGGCGCCGGCATCAGCTTTAAGTCCACGCCGGGCGCCATCAAGACCGGCATCGTCGTGCTGATTCCTAAGCTTGTAGTGGCAGCCGCGCTGGGTCTGGGCGTCGCGTACTTCTTTAACGATAACTTTTTAGGCCTGAGTTCGGTTTCCATCATCGGCGGCATTACGTTTTGCAACATGGCGCTCTATACGGGCATCATGGGCGAGTTCGGCGATGAGTCCGAGCAGGGCGCTGTCGGTATCCTGTTCTTTACGGCCGGCCCCGCCGTCACGATGATCATCCTTGGTGTTTCGGGTCTCGCCAACATCCCCGTCGGCACCATCATCGGATCCATCCTGCCGCTCGTTATCGGCATGGTCCTGGGCAACTTGTTCCCGTTTATCAAGAACATGCTGGTCCCCGGCGCCAATCCCGCGATCGCCGTTATCGGCTTTCAGCTCGGTGCGTCCATGAGCCTTTCGAGCTTTATCACCGGCGGTATTTCGGGTATCCTGCTGGGCCTCATCACGCTCTTTATCGTCGGTCCCATTACCTTTGCCTTCGAGCGCTTGTGTGGCGGCAACGGTAAGGCGGCTGTGGCATGCTCCACCATTGCCGGCACGGCCATGACCACGCCGGTCGCCCTCGCCGAGGTCGCTCCGCGCTATGCCGAGCTTGCGCCCACCGCGTATGCGCAGATCGCCACCGCCGTCATCATCACGGCAATCATGGCCCCGATTCTGACCGGCTGGGTCGATAAGAAGTTCTGCCAGGGCAAGGAAGACCTGTCGCCTGCCGGTGTCGAGGCCATCGAGGAGGCTGTCGCGGCCGACATCGATGGCGAGTAGCAATCGATACCCATCAATGATTCCGGCGTGCAACTCGCGCCGTTTGAGCGCCCGAACGAGAGCTGTCTTGCAGTGACGTTCGGGCGCTCTGCTATTATTCCCCTTACCCCTGCGGAGAAAGGGGCGTTTATTGCCCAGACACGAATCGGGCGATTCTGACCACTTGGATATTGAAGGGAGGGCGTCTAGTGGTTAAGGCACTCAAGATTGAGATATTCCTGCTATGCATGATTGTTCTTATCGGGCTTGCCGTACGAAGCCGTCGCTCCCTGTTCTCGAGCACCCAGCAGCTTTTGTTTAGCATGCTGGGCTACACGTCTGCTGCCTACATTTTCTTCTATATGATCTGGACGCTTTCGGATGGTGTGGACGGCACGTTGGGCATTGCAGCCAACTGGATTTCCAACGCGGTTTCGTTTTCGCTCTTCGCCATCGCGTGTCTCATTTGGTTTATCTATTCCGAGACGATGCAGGGCTCTCACCTTGTGACCTCGCGCTATAGGGTGGTGCTTGTAACGTTGCCTACGGCTCTGGTGGTCGTGCTGGCTTTTACCAGTTACTGGACGCACGCCCTGTTCTATATCGATTCGCAGGGCGTGTATCGTCGCGGCTTTGCCTATATGATCCAGCCCATTGTCAGCTACTGTTACGTTATACATACGTCCCTGCATGCGTTTGTGCAATCTCGCAGGGTCGAGAGCCTGCAGACGAAGGCTATCTATCGAACCTTAGCATTTTTCGCCATTCCGGCCCTGGTGGGCGGTACCTTTCAGATCGTATACTCGGTGCCTGGCCTTTGTGTCGGCATAATGATTAGCATGTTGCTGCTCTATATCATCTGCCAGGAGCAGTTCATCTCGACCGACCCGTTGACTGGCCTCAACAATCGCAACCGTTTTGAGACCTATATGCTGTCGCTCTTCTCAAATGTTGGTCATACGGACGATGTGTATCTTCTCATGATGGACGCTGACGGCTTTAAGCAGATTAACGATCGCTATGGACATGTGGAGGGTGATCATGCTCTTCAGGTCTTATCTGCTGCGCTCAAAAAGGTCTGCACGGCGTCTGGCAGCTTTATCGCACGTTATGGCGGCGATGAGTTCGTAGTCCTTCAAAAGGCGGCAGCGGAACAGGACATCATACGTCTGTGCGCGGCAATCAACGACGAGCTCGCGCGCGCCGAGGTGCCGTATCTGTTGCGGATGTCCATCGGCTACGCACGGGTCGGTGACGGCGTCGATACCTGGCAAGACTTGCTTCGCGCTGCCGACGCGGAGCTCTACCGCGTCAAGGCCGAGAAAAAGAAGGCCGGCGTCCAGATACGCTAGGAAAAGGGGCACACGACCGTGGTGGTCGTGCGCCCCTTTTTGCGTTTGTGGGGGCCACCGGCCATAATGCCCAGGCGCGGTGCGGCAAGACGGGCGTCTGCCGCCGCGACTCGGTACGAAATCAACGAGAACCAGTGTGCTCCATTAAGCTAAAGTTTGCGAACACCCTCTCTAAAAAGGTGAGCTCGCTAGGCCTTTTTAGGTTTGTTGACAATGATGATGCCGCTGCAGACCAAGAGCAGGGCAACAAGTACGGTGACGGGGCTCGTGCCAGCGCCCTCGCCGAGCAGCAGCGCGCTCAGCACCACACCAAAGACGGGGTTCATAAACCCAAAGACCGAGACGCGGCTGACGGGGTTGACGGCAAGCAGGCGCGACCACAGCGAGTACGCGACGGCGGAAATGAGCGCCATATAAATGATGAGCGCGATGGCGGGGGCGATTTCGGTGGGGGACAACGTGCCGCCCATCAAAAACCCGATGGCGGTAAGGACCACGCCACCGACTAAAAACTGCCACCCGGCAAGCAAGACGCCGTCGTGCTCGCGCGAGAAGATGCCGATCAGGCAGGTCGATAGGGCGCCTGCAACAGTGGAAGCCAAGATAAAGCCCTCGCCGTCGAGCGTAAAGCCAAAGGTGCCGTCCGCGCCCGAAAGGTTGACGAGCGCGACGCCGGTAAAGCCCAGCACACAGCCAAGCACCTTGGCCGTATTGAGCTTCTCGGTGTGAAATGCCAAGGCGGCAAAGAGGATTGCGAGGAAGTTGGCGCTGGCCTCGATGATGGAACTCGACATGGCGCTGGCGCGCGAGAGTCCCAGGTAGAAAAAGAAGTACTGCCCGATAGTCTGGAAGAGCGACAGGACAAAGATGGGCTTGATGTCGCGAGCCTGCGGAACGAGTGGACGGCGCTGGGCCGCACTCATCCCAACGATAACCAGGGCGCCGGCAAGCGTGAAGCGCAAGCCCGCAAAGAGCAGCTGTGAGGCGCAATCGTGCGCGGGGATGCCAAAGAGCCCGTAACCGATCTTGATGCAGGGGAAAGCCGACCCCCAGAGCGCGCAGCAGACGAGGCAGCCCAGGATGAGTCCGGGCAGGGTGGCGAGATACGGCTTGCGGCTTTCCATGATGTCCTTCCTGTATGCGCGAAGCAAAAAAGAACCCGCCACCGGGTGTGCCGGTGGCGGGTGTTATTACCCGAGGGGATTGTACCCGATGGGACGCATTAAGCGAAGTAGGCCACGCCGCTCTCAAAGATCGGCATGAACTTATCGCCGGGGACATGCTCGGGCACGTTGCGGTACAGGTTGTCGCCGCGGCGCTCGGCATGGCCCATCTTGCCCAGAACGCGGCCGTCGGGGCTCGTGATGCCCTCGATGGCCAGTGCGGAGCCGTTGGGGTTGACGGAAAGGTCCATGCTCGGTTTGCCGTCCTCGCCCACGTACTGCGTGGCGACCTGGCCGTTTGCGATCAGCTGTGCGAGCACCTCGTCGTTGGCGACAAAGCGGCCCTCGCCGTGGCTGATGGCGACGGTGTAGGGGTCGTCCAGGCTGCACTGCGACAGCCACGGGGACAGGTTGGACGAGATACGGGTACGCACCAGACGGCTCTGATGGCGACCGATGGTGTTGAACGTCAGCGTGGGGGCATCGGGCGTGGCATCGACGATGTCGCCGTAGGGCACCAGGCCAAGCTTGACCAGGGCCTGGAAGCCGTTGCAGATGCCCAGCATCAGGCCATCGCGGACCTTGAGCAGGTCGCGGACTGCCTCGGTGACCTCGGGAGCGCGGAAGAACGCCGTGATGAACTTGGCGGAGCCATCGGGCTCGTCGCCGCCCGAGAAGCCGCCGGGGATCATGACGATCTGGCTTGCACGGATGCGGCGGGCAAGCTCGTGGGTGCTCTCGGCGACGGCCTCGGGCGTGAGGTTGTTGATCACGAAGGTGTCGGCCTCGGCGCCGGCGGCACGGAAGGCGCGGGCGCTGTCGTACTCGCAGTTGTTGCCGGGGAACACGGGGATGATCACGCGCGGGCGGGCGATCTTGGCGCCGCCGTACACGTGGATATCCTTGGCGCGGAAGTCGATGGTCTCGACCTCGGCGGTCTCGCCGGCGCTGCGGTAGGCAAAGACGCCCTCGATGCCGCTCTCCCAGGCCTCCTGGAGCTCGGAGAGCTCGATGACCTCGGAGCCGGTATCGATGACATAGCCCTCGACGGTGGTGCCCAGGGGCTCGACGACAACGCCGTCGGCGACCTCGGGCAGCTCGGCATCCTCGGCGAGCTCGACGATAAAGCTGCCGTAGAGCGGGGTGAAGAGGCTCTCCACGTCCACATCCTCGGCAAGCTCGAAACCGATCTGGTTGCCGACGCACATCTTAAAGAGGCTCTCGGCGCCGCAGCCGTAGCCGGGCGTGGAGACGGCCAGGGCGTCGCCGGTGGCGGTGAGCGCCTCGACGGTGTCAAACGCGGCGAGCAGCTGCTGAGCGTCGGGACGGTAGTCCTCGCCATAGGTGGCGGGGGCGATGCGGACGACGCGGTGCGTGAGGCCCTTGAATTCGGGCGAGACGGCACGGGCGGCCCTGCCCACGGCGACGGCGAAGCTGATCAGGGTCGGCGGAACGTTGAGCTCGCCGGCCTCGTCCTCAAACGAACCGCTCATGGAGTCCTTGCCGCCGATGGCGCCGGCACCCAGGTCGACCTGGGCCATGAGGGCACCCAGGACGGCAGCCATGGGCTTGCCCCAACGCTCGGCCTCGGTGCGCAGGCGCTCGAAGTACTCCTGGAAGGAGAGGTAGGCGCGCTTGTGCTCAAAGCCGGCGGCAACGAGCTTGGCGATGGACTCGACCACGGACAGGTAGGCGCCCGCAAACTGGTCGGCCTCCATCAGATAGGGGTTGAAGCCCCATGCCATGGCACTCGCCGTGGTGGTCTCGCCGTCCACGGGGAACTTGGCGACCATGGCCGAGCTCGGGGTGAGCTGCGTCTTGCCGCCAAAGGGCATGAGCACGGTCGCGGCGCCGATGGTGGAGTCGAAGCGCTCGGAAAGGCCCTTGTTGGAAGCGACGTTGAGGTCGGTGACAAGCGAGGTCATGCGCTCGGTGAGCGTGGTGCCGGCCCAGCTGGGCTGCCACACGCTGCGGGCGCACACGTGGGCGACCTGGTGCTTGGGTGCGCCGTTGGAGTTGAGGAACTCGCGGGACAGGTCGACGATGGCGACGCCGTTCCAGGCCATGCGCATGCGCGGCTCGGCGGTAACCTCGGCGATAACGGTAGCCTCCAGGTTTTCCTCGGCGGCGTAGCCCATGAACTCCTCGACGTCACCGTCGGCGACGGCGCAAGCCATGCGCTCCTGGGACTCGGAGATAGCGAGCTCGGTGCCGTCCAGGCCGTCGTACTTCTTGGTCACGGTATCAAGGTCGACATACAGGCCGTCGGCAAGCTCGCCCACGGCGACCGAGACACCGCCGGCGCCAAAGTCGTTGCAGCGCTTGATCAGACGGCAGGCATCGCCGCGGCGGAACAGGCGCTGCAGCTTGCGCTCGACCGGGGCGTTGCCCTTCTGGACCTCGGCACCCGAGGTCTCGATGGACTCGGTGTTCTGGGTCTTGGAGGAGCCGGTGGCGCCACCGATGCCATCACGGCCGGTGCGGCCGCCCAGCAGGATGATCTTGTCGGTGGGGGCGGGGCACTCGCGACGAACGTGGTTTGCCGGGGTAGCGCCCACGACGGCGCCAACCTCCATGCGCTTGGCCACGTAACCGGGGTGATAGAGTTCGTTGACCTGACCGGTGGCAAGGCCGATCTGGTTGCCGTAGCTGGAGTAGCCGGCGGCGGCAGTGGTCACGAGCTTGCGCTGCGGCAGCTTGCCCTCGAGCGTCTCGGAAACCGGGACGGTGGGGTCGCCGGCGCCGGTGACGCGCATGGCCTGATACACATAGCTGCGGCCCGAGAGCGGGTCGCGGATGGCGCCGCCCACGCAGGTGGCGGCACCGCCGAAGGGCTCGATCTCGGCCGGGTGGTTATGGGTCTCGTTCTTAAAGAGGAACAGCCAGTCTTGGTCCTCGCCATCGACATCGACCTTTACCTTGACGGTGCAGGCGTTGATCTCCTCGGACTCATCGACATCGGTCATGACGCCGGTCTTCTTGAGGTACTTGGCGCCGATGGTGCCCATGTCCATGAGGCAGACGGGCTTGGCGTCGCGACCGAGCTCATGGCGCATCTCCATGTAGCGGTCGAAGGCCTGCTGCACCACGGCGTCGTCGATCGTCACGTCATCCAGGGCGGTGCCGAAGGTGGTGTGACGGCAGTGGTCGGACCAATAGGTGTCGATCACGCGGATCTCGGTGATGGTGGGGTCGCGGTCCTCATCGCGGAAGTACTGCTGGCAGAAGGCGATGTCCGCCTCGTCCATGGCAAGGCCGCGATCGGCGATAAAGGCGGCAAGGCCGGCCTCGTCGAGCTCGCGGAAGCCGTCGAGCACCTCGACGGGCTGGGGCTCGGGGGTCTCCATGTACAGCGTCTCGGGCAGGTCGAGCGAGGCGATGCGTGCTTCGACGGGGTTCACCACGTAGTGCTTGATGGCCTCGATGGCGGCTTCGTCCAGAGTGCCCGAGATCATATAGACCTTGGCGGAGCGCACGGCGGGGCGCTCGCCCTGGCTGATGAGCTGCACGCACTCGCTGGCGGAGTCGGCGCGCTGGTCAAACTGGCCAGGCAGGAATTCGACGGCAAAGACGGCGCCATCGCTTGCGGGGAGCTCGTCGTAGGTCACATCGACCTGGGGCTCGCTAAAGACGGTCGGCACGCAGGAGCGGAAAAGCTCCTCGTCGATGCCCTCGACGTCGTAGCGGTTGATGATCCTCAGGGCCTCGATGCCCTTGATGCCGAGAATTTCGGTCAGCTCGCCCTTGAGCTGCTGAGCCTCGACGTCGAACCCGGGTTTCTTCTCCACGTAGATACGAGAGACCATTGGTTCCTGCCTTCCTGATCGGTTGGGCGTACGGTACGGTATGCGGCAGCGGTCGGTTTACGGGGCAAGCCTCGCGGTCGCCTTGAGCCACATGTTTGTAAACCTCACTATGATACGACAGCTCGCGGCGCGTTGAGGACGGCGAGGGTGCTACAGTGAAGCGCAAACAAGAGAAAGGCATCACATGGCATTCGTTTCGCTCGCCATCATCGCACTCGTGGCCTTTGCGAGTCCTTTTATCGCCTCGGCGATTCCCGGGAAACCCGTTCCCGAGACGGTCTTTTTGCTCGTGTTTGGCGCGGTGCTGGGACCCCATATGCTCGACATTATCCATGTAGATGCCGAGGTCGCGCTCGTGTCCGAGCTCGGCCTGGCCTTTTTGTTCCTGCTTGCCGGCTTTGAGATCGACCCCAAGAGCATCACGGGCGTCGAGGGGCGCTACGGCTTGGCGACGTGGGTCGTCACGTTTGGTATCGCCTGGCTTGCCGTGCGCTTTACCCCGTGGTTCTCAGTCAGTCATTTCGACGGTATCGCCGTGACGCTTGCCCTCACTTCGACGGCGCTCGGCACGCTCGTGCCCATCATGCGTGAGCGCTCGCTCACTGGCACGCGTGTGGGCGACTCGATTCTCGCGTATGGCACCTGGGGCGAGCTCGGCCCTGTGCTTGCCATGTCGGTGCTGCTGTCTGCCCGCACTGGCATCCAAACGCTCGTAATCCTTGGCTTGTTTGCGGTGGTTTGCGTGTTGCTGGCCGTGGTCCCAAGCCGCTCCAAGCGCGTCGGCAGCCGCTTCTTTGCGTTTGTCGAGGAACGCGCCGATACCACGTCGCAGACCTTCGTGCGCCTGACGGTGCTCATCCTGGTCACACTCGTGGCGTTCTCGGCCGTCTTTGATCTCGACATCGTGTTGGGTTCTTTTGCCGCCGGCTTTGTCTTGCGCTACATCATCCCCGAGGGCAACCATACGCTCGAGACCAAGCTCGACGGCCTGGCCTACGGCTTTTTGATTCCGGTGTTCTTTACTGTATCGGGCGCAAAGATCGACCTGACGGCCGTGGCGTCGCGCCCCGGGCTGCTCGCAGGCTTTATCGTGGCGTTGCTGATCATTCGCGCCGTGCCCATTCTCATCTCTATGAGTATTTGTCCTGCGACGCGCGATGTGTCGGCGTATGGTCGCATTACCGTGGCCCTGTACTGCACCACGGCGCTACCGATCATCGTTGCCGTTACGAGCGTTGCCGTCAACGCGGGCGCGCTGTCGCAAGACATCGCGTCGGTTATGGTTGCCGCCGGCGCCATCACGGTGTTCTTGATGCCGCTGCTCGCACAGCTCTTCTACCGCGTGGTGGATGCTGCGCCGGTCGCCGCCGTGGCAGAGGTTGCCGAGCATCCATCCGATGCGCTCGACATCCTGCGCGCCCATCACGACCTAGCGAGCTTGCTCGCGCGCGAGCATGAGCTGCTGACTTCGCATGGCCATGGTCGCGTATTCGAGGGCCTGCCTACGCTCGATACGATTGCCGAGCGTTTTTCCGCCGAGGCAGCGAGCGACCACATCGATGCCCGCATCGTGGACGCGGCGCACCTGCTTGCCGATAAGACTTACGGCGACGAGATCGACCCCGGCAAGCTCACCCCGCTCGAACGCCGCCGCCTGGAGCGCGCCAAGCTCGCCGTGCGCGAATACCGCCGCCGCATGCTGGAGCTCTATGCGCGCGATGAAGCCCAGGACGACGACGGCAGGTAGCCAACGCCGTCGCGGAAAATGCATCCCAGAATCCGCGTCCAGAGTGGGACATAGTTTCCGAAAGAAAGCCCTGAGGGAAGCTGCGCCCCGTTCTGAGCTGAAATACCGGGACGCAGCTTCCCCTGCAAGCAGAACAAGGCGCGCTGCCTGCGGTTGACGCAGACAGCGCGCCTTTTGCGTTGGGCCTCGTTGAGGTTCGAAGTCGTGGCTTGCGACCTTTAGGAGCGGGCGGCTCCGTCGACGGGGAGCACGGCGCCCGTGACATAGGAGGACATGTCGCTCGCTAGGAAAACGAAGGCGTTGGCGACGTCCTCGGGCTCGCCCATGCGACCCAGCGGAATGGTGGCGATGATGGGCTTGATGACCTCTTCGGGCAGGTTGGCGACCATATCGGTCTTGGTCACGCCGGGTGCGACGGCATTGACGCGAATGCCCATGGGGGCGAGCTCGCGCGAGAGCGACTGGACCATACCGTTGACGGCAAACTTGGACGTGGGATAGCCAACGCCGGAGGGCTGACCGTACTTGGCGACCATCGAACTCGTGGTGGTGATGGTGCCGCCATGACCTGCCTCGGTCATGATCTTGGCGGCTGCCTGGTGACCATTAAAGACGGCGACGACGTTGAGGTCCATAACGTTGGCGAACTCCTCGGCCGTGTAGTCCAAAAGGGGCGAGCGCTGGGAGATGCCGGCATTGTTGACGACTGTATCCAAGCCGCCCATGTCGGCTGCGGCCTGGGTAAAGGCCTCGGTCACGGCTTCGAGCGAGGTGAGGTCGCAGGAGCGGCCCCAGACCTTTGCGTCGGGATAGGCGGCTGTCAGCTTCTCAACGGCCGCGTCGGCAGTCTCCTGGCGCGAGCCAAAGACGGTGACGGCAGCGCCTTCCTCGATAAAACGGCAGGCGATGGCATAGCCGATGCCGCGCGTGCCTCCGGTGACGATTGCTTTCTTGCCCTCGAGCAACATGGTGCTTCCTCTCTTCGCGGGCGGACATTCGCAGCACAGCGTAGCGGTAGCCGGAATCGGCCGCGTTTGCATATCGGTGAACGGTAGTCCGCGTTACCGATGAGCGGCTCGCGCAAATATGCTCTGCCGTTGTGCTTAGGGCAGGTGACAAAAGGGCTCCCGTCCCACATCGGACGGGAGCCCTCAAGGCGCGTATTGCTAGGCGAGCGTTGGGCTAGTTCGCCATGACGCCTTCTGTCCAGGCCTCGACGTCCTCGATGCGCAGGACGTTGGCGACCTCGGCCACGCAGTCGACGCTGGCAAGCTCGGCGGCGGCAGCCTGGACGTCCTTCTCGAGCGCGCGGTGCGTTAGGAAGATGACCGAGCAGGCATCGCTGACGCCCGACTTGCCGTCCTCGACCTGGTTGATGAGCGAGATCGAGATGTTGTGCTTGGCAAAGATATCGACCGTCTCGGACAGGGCACCCACGCGGTCGGCGACCTTCAGGCGTACATAGTACTTGGTCTGGAGCTCGTCCATGGGCTTAAAGGCGAGGTTGTGGCCATAGGGCTCAATCTCGGGCAGCGGAGCCACGCCGCGGCTGATCTGCTCGGAGAGCGACAGGATGTCGCCCACGACGGCGCTCGCGGTGGGGAAAGAGCCTGCGCCGGCACCGTAGAACATGGTCTCGCCCACGGCGTCGCCTACCACGTAGACAGCGTTCATGGCGCCGTTGACCTTGGCAAGCATGTGGTCGGCGGGGATCAGCGTGGGATGCACACGGACGTCGACGCCGGCGTCGGTATTGCGGGCGATGCCGAGCAGCTTAATGGTGTAGCCGAGCTCGCGGGCCTGGGCGATGTCCTCGGCGCCGATGGCACGGATACCCTGCTGGTAGACATCGTCGGTGGTCACGCGGGTGCCAAAGCCGATGGAGGCGAGGATTGCCGTCTTGCTGGCGGCGTCGAAGCCGTCGACGTCGGCGGACGGGTCGGCCTCGGCATAGCCCTTTGCCTGGGCGTCGGCGAGCACGTCAGCGTAATCGGCGCTCTCGGCGTCCATGCGCGACAGGATGTAGTTGGTGGTGCCGTTAAGGATGCCGGCGATGGTCAGGATCTTGTTGCCCACTAGGTCGTGCTCAAGCGTGCTCACGATGGGGATGCCACCGCCGCAGCTGGCCTCGCACTTAATCTGCACGCCGCACGCGCGCGCCTTCTCGGCGAGCGTCTCGACATGACGGCCCAGCAGGGCCTTGTTGGCAGAGACGACGTGCTTGCCGTTCTCGAAGGCGGTGGTGAAGATTTCGGTCGCGGGGTGCTCGCCGCCGATGAGCTCGACGACGATGTCGACGGCGGGGTCGGTGACGACATCGTGCCAGTCGCTCGTAAAGGCCTCACGCTCAATACCGGCTGCCTCGGCCTGCTCCCAGGCAAGCGCGCAGGCGCGGGTCAGCTTAAGGTCGATGCCGTAGGCTGCCAGGTACTCATCGTGGTGGCTCTTGATCAGACGGGCCACGCCGCCGCCGACGGTTCCCAGACCGATGAGGCCGACGTTCACGGTGCGCAGGGGTTCGCTCATAGATAGCTCCTTCGTGCATCTTATGGATGGATTAACCGCTTAAAGGTTGAGTGCATTCTAGCGTGAACCGAGGGCGCGTGCTCGCCAGGCAACAGGAGTCGCACAAAACGGCACCCCCGAAACGCTGCGGAAACATTGGAAACATGCTCGCTACAAACGAACTTCCGTAACAAACTGTCAACGTTTGCACCATAAGGTTTGCCCTGTACCGCAAGACGGCCGCACCGCGGCCAGCGAAGAGGGGGGCACCATGCTTAGCATCAACAACGTACTTAACCGCAGGAGTTTCCTTGTCGGAGCCACGCTTATTTTTGCCCCGATCTATTTCACCCCAGCGTCCGTTTTGCTCAAGAACGCCAAGGACATGAGCTACGACATGACACTAATGGGTGCCGACGGCATGGACAGCCTATGTAATCCAGGACGGCAAGTACATCGCCGCCTAAGTGCATATACAACGAGACCGGTGGGGTCGTTTTATTCAGGGCAAGGACGCTTGTAACAGAATGGAAACATTACTTTCACACAATAAAGTGGCTAAACTGCATAAACCAATAGAAATACGCATAATTATGGATAAACGGACAAAACAAAAGAAAAGTTGAAATAATCGCCACTTTTCTCAACTAAAGCGTCTACTATTTTGCGAACGCCGAACACGGCGAAGGATGGCCTGTTGGGTAACCGAAACCCGACGAGATTTGAGAGGAGAGCCGCATGTCGAGCCTCACCGGTAAGTCATTGAACCCTGTTATGAATCGCAGGAGCGTTATCGCGAGCGCAGCAGGTCTGGGGGCGATGTCTATTCTAGCTGGCTGCTCCTCCAACGGCGGCGACAGCGGTTCCGCTTCGGGCGACGCTTCGTTTAAGATCGGCACCATCGGCCCGCTGACCGGCGCCAACGCGTCCTACGGCAAGTCCGTTACCCAGGGTGTCGAGCTTGGCTGCAAGGATTTCTCGACCAAGGAGCTGCCGCTTGCCAGCAAGGCCGAGGATGACCAGGCCGACGGCGAGAAGGCCGTCAACGCCTTTAACACCCTGCTCGACTGGGGCATGCAGGCCCTCGTCGGCCCGACCACCACGGGTGCGTCGGTTGCCGTTGCCGCCGAGTGCGGTAGCGACCCCGAGACGTTCATGATCACTCCGTCCGCGTCCTCCGAGGACGTCACCAAGGGCAAGGATTGCGTCTTCCAGGTTTGCTTTACCGATCCCAACCAGGGCGTCAACGCTGCCAAGTTCCTGGCGCAGAAGTATGCGGACGAGAAGTTCGTGCTGTTCTATAACTCCGGCGACGCCTATTCTTCGGGCATCGCAGATTCCTTTAAGGTTCAGGCCGCTAAATCCAAGCTCGAGATTGTTGACGAGGAGACCTTTAAGGACGACTCCGCCACGAGCTTTACCAACCAGCTCACCAAGGCCAAGCAGGCCGGCGCTACCATGATCTTTGCGCCGATCTACTACACGCCGGCGTCCGTCCTGCTCAAGAACGCCAAGGACATGGGCTACGACGTCAAGATGATGGGCTGCGACGGCATGGACGGCATCCTGGGCGTTGAGGGCTTCGACACCTCTCTTGCCGAGGGTCTGCTGCTCATGACCCCGTTCTCCGCCGACGACGAGAAGAACGCCGACTTCGTCAACGCTTACAAGGATAAGTATGGCGAGACTCCGGACCAGTTTGCCGCCGACGCTTACGACGGCGTGCACGCGGTGGCCGAGGCCCTCGAGGAGGCCGGTCTTGGTGTCGACGCCGACCCGACCGAGGTCGCCGAGAAGCTGCCTAAGGCTATGCTCAAGATTACCGTTGACGGTCTGACCGGCAAGCTCACCTGGAACGATAAGGGCCAGGTCCAGAAGGAGCCCACGGCGTACGTCATCACCGACGGCAAGTACGTACAGGCCTAATAAGCCGCCTTACATAGAGCGGTTTTGATCCCAAGCAGGGGAGGTTTTGGCCTTCCCTGCTTGCTTGGTATCTAGGGACAGTGTAACGTCCCTGTTTCATACATTAACTGGAAACCTATTCGAAAGGGGGATGTGGAACATGACGGTCTTTATCCAATACCTGGTCAACGGCCTGTCCATGGGCAGCGTCTACGCCATCATCGCGTTGGGCTACACCATGGTCTATGGCATCGCCAAGATGCTGAACTTCGCTCACGGCGACGTTATCATGGTCGGTGCCTATGTCTCGTTCTGCGCCACGTCGTATCTCGGCCTCCCGGGCTGGGCATCTGTAATTCTCTCTTGTGTGGTCTGTACCGTTCTCGGTGTTCTCATCGAGGGTCTGGCATACAAGCCGCTGCGTCAGGCGGGCCCGCTGGCCGTTCTGATCACGGCCATCGGCGTGTCTTACTTCCTGCAGAACGCCGCGCAGCTTCTGTGGGGCGCCACGCCCAAGAACTTCACTTCGCTCGTCACCTTCCAGGTGCCGGAGTTCTTGGCCAAGTTCAATGTAAGCGCCGTCTCGCTCGTCACCATCGTCGCCTGCCTGGTTATCATGGCCGGCCTGATGTTCTTTACAGGTAAGACCAAGATGGGCAAAGCCATGCGCGCCGTGTCCGAGGACAAAGCCGCCGCTCAGCTCATGGGCATTAACGTCAACCGTACCATCTCGATGACGTTTGCCATCGGCTCCGCCCTTGCCGCCATCGCCGGTGTGCTCCTGTGCTCCTACTCGCCGGTCCTGCAACCCACCACGGGCGCCATGCCTGGCATCAAGGCCTTCGACGCCGCCGTCTTCGGCGGTATCGGCTCCATCCCCGGTGCCTTTGTCGGTGGCATTCTCATCGGCATCATCGAGGCGATGGCACAGGCTTACATTTCCACGAGCCTTGCCAACTCCATCGTCTTTGGTGTTCTGATCATCGTCCTGCTCGTCAAGCCTGCCGGCCTCTTGGGCAAGTACGTCCCCGAGAAGGTGTAGGTGAGCGTTATGAAGTTTCTTAAAGACAAGCAGACGCGTCACGACTTTGTTACGTACGCCATGTGCCTTGTGGCGTTCGCCATCGTGTTCTTTATGCAGTCCAACCATATGATTCCGCGCATGATCGCCGGTCAGCTGGTTCCCATCACGGCCTATATCGTCATGGCCATCTCCCTTAACCTCGTCGTCGGCATCGCGGGCGACTTGTCGCTGGGCCATGCGGGCTTTATGAGTGTCGGTGCCTACACGGGCATCGTCACCGCGGTCGCCCTCGAGAGCGCCGTTCCCTCCGATCCGGTGCGCCTTATCATCAGCATTGTGGTCGGCGCTATCGCCGCTGCCATCTTGGGCTTCTTGATCGGTATCCCGGTCCTGCGCCTGAGCGGCGATTACCTGGCTATCGTGACGCTGGCCTTTGGCGAGATCATCAAAGAGATCGTCACCTGCCTCATTGTGGGTGTCGACTCCCGCGGCCTGCACGTGATCTTTAACATCACGGGCAACTCTACGATCGACGACCTGCATCTGCTCGAGGACGGTACCGCCATCATCAAGGGCGCCCAGGGCGCCTCGGGCGTGTCGACGTACTCGACCTTCCTCGCCGGTGCCATCCTGGTCATGGTCGCACTCGTGATCGTGCTCAACCTGGTTCGCAGCCGTACCGGCCGTGCCATTATGGCCGTGCGCGATAACAAGATTGCAGCCGAGTCGGTAGGCATCTCCGTCACCGAATACCGCATGATCGCCTTCGTGGTTTCCGCTGCCCTTGCCGGTGCTGCCGGAGCTCTCTTCGGCGGTAACTTCTCGCAGCTTTCCGCCACTAAGTTTGACTTCAACACGTCCATCCTCATCCTGGTGTTCGTGGTCCTGGGTGGTCTGGGCAATATGCGCGGCTCCGTCATCGCGGCGGCGTTGCTCACGGTGCTTCCCGAGCTGCTCCGTCAGTTCTCGGACTACCGCATGCTCATCTACGCCATCGTGCTGATCCTGGTCATGATCTTTACCAACAACCCGCAGCTCAAGGCGTTCTTCGCACGCATTAAGGACCGCTTTGCTTCCAAGAAGGAGGTGGCAGCCGATGCCCAGTAAGTTTGAGTTCAACAAGGGCAAGATGGTCCCGTATCCTTCTGGCGCCATCGTTCCCGACCGCGACCTGGGCCAGCGCCCGGCGCTCGAGTGCATTCACCTGGGCATTGAATTCGGCGGCCTTAAGGCGGTCGACGACTTTAGCCTAACCATCGGCAAGACCGAGATTGCCGGTCTCATCGGCCCCAACGGTGCCGGCAAGACCACGGTCTTCAACCTGCTCACCAAGGTGTACCAGCCTACGCACGGCACCATCCTGCTCGACGGTGAGGACACTTCGGGCAAGTCGGTCTACCAGGTCAACCGCATGGGTATTGCCCGTACGTTCCAGAACATCCGTCTGTTCAACACCATGACGGTGGAGGACAACGTTAAGGTCGGCCTGCACAACCAGGAGCGCTACTCCGGCTTTGAGGGCGTGCTGCGCCTGCCGACGTATTGGAAGCACGAGAAGGCCGCCCACGAGCGCGCCATGGAGCTGCTGTCCATTTTTGACATGGAGCACCTGGCAAATGAACAGGCCGGCTCGCTTCCTTACGGCGCTCAGCGCCGTCTGGAAATCGTCCGCGCGCTTGCCACTAACCCCAAGCTGCTGCTGCTCGACGAGCCTGCCGCCGGCATGAACCCGTCCGAGACCGCAGAGCTCATGGCGAACATCGTCAAGATTCGCGACACCTTCGGCATCGCCATCATGCTTATCGAGCATGATATGTCGCTCGTCATGAACATTTGCGAGGGCATCTGCGTGCTTAACTTTGGCAAGGTTATCGCCAAGGGTACGGCGGAGGAAATCCAGAACAACGACGCCGTTATCGAGGCGTATCTGGGTAAGCAGGATAAGGGGGAGAACTAAATGGCAGAGCCGATGCTTTCCGTCTACAACATCAACGTCTGGTACGGCGCCATCCACGCCATCAAGGACATCTCCTTTAACGTTAACGAGGGCGAGATCGTGGCCTTGATTGGTGCCAACGGTGCCGGCAAGTCCACAACGCTCAAGACCGTCTCGGGCCTGCTGCGCTCCAAGACCGGCTCCATCAAGTTTATGGGCGAGGACATTACCCATACGCCCGCTGATAAGCTGGTTGGTAAGGGCCTGGCTCAGGTTCCCGAGGGTCGTCGCGCCTTTTTGCAGATGACGGTCGAGGAGAACCTGGAGATGGGCGCCTATACACAGCCCAAGTCCACAATTGCTCCGGGCCTGGAGCGCGTCTACGAGCAGTTCCCGCGCCTGAAGGAACGTCGTCGCCAGGTCGCCGGCACCCTTTCAGGTGGCGAGCAGCAGATGCTCGTTATGGGGCGCGCCCTTATGAGTAACCCCAAACTGCTTATGCTCGACGAACCTTCCATGGGTCTGGCACCGATTCTGATCGAACAGATCTTCCAGATTGTCGAGGACCTGCACAAGGCCGGCACCACGGTGCTTCTGGTTGAGCAAAACGCGCAGATGGCGCTTTCCATCGCCACGCGCGGCTACGTGCTCGAGACCGGCAAGATCACCATGACCGGTACCGGCCAAGAGCTCCTGCACGACGACAACGTCCGCAAGGCCTATCTGGGCGGTTAATCCATTCAACAAAGGGGGCGCTGACCAACCCGGTCAGCGCCCCCTTTAAGTTGCGGTGAAATAGGGACTGAATACGGGCTCCAGAGGCCAAATGAGTCCCTATTCCACCGCAACTTCATGGGGATGTGTGACAATGCCCGTCGGAAAACATCTGCTGTCTTTGGGGGTCTATCTATGCTGTACGAGTTTTGTGCCGAGAACTTTGAGCGGGTGCCGGCGGCTATCGATGCCGGTGCAAGGCGTATTGAACTGTGCGACAACCTTGCCGTTGGTGGCACCACGCCTTCGGCCGGCGTTATCAGCGCTACGACCAACTATGCACACGAGCACGATGCGCGGGTGATGTGCATGATTCGCCCGCGTGGCGGTGACTTTCATTACAACCAAGACGAGCTGCGCATGATGGAGATGGACCTGGGCCTTGCCGTAAGCGCCGGCGTTGACGGCTTGGTCTTTGGCAGCTGCAAGCCCTGCGCTGGCGGATGGGCGCTCGACGAGCTTACGTTGGGCGCTCTCGTGATGGCCGCGGGCTGCGCGACCGAGGAATGCAAGCGTGAGCCCATCGACATCACCTTCCACATGGCGTTTGATCAGCTCTCGCCCGAGGCTCAGCTCGACGCGATTGACATACTCGCCGACTGCGGCATCACACGCATCCTGACGCATGGTGGCGCTGCCGGTACGCCGATCGAGGACAACTTCGAAAACCTGGCCCGCTTGATCGAGTATGCGGGCGACCGCTTGACCATCCTTCCCGGCGGCGGCATTTCCACGGTCAACCGCGATACCGTGGCGGCGGCACTGGGCGTCTCCGAGCTCCATGGCACCAAGATTGTGCCGCTGGAGGTATAACCCGTGACGCTGGTATTTGACGTTCAGCAGGCGAACGGTAAGCCCGACGACAACCGTCGTCCCGGCACCGCGTGCCCCTTTTGCGATACAGAAGGGCTCACCGACATCATTCGCCGTGATGGCGATTGCATTTGGCTCGAGAATAAGTTCAAGACCCTGCGCGCCACCCTTCAAACCGTGCTGATCGAGTCGGCCGATCACGATGCCGACCTGGTGACCTATGAGCCGGATGAACTCCACCATGTGATGCGGTTTGCCCTGGGTTGCTGGCAGCAGATGATCGATTCACAGCAGTATCGAAGCGTGCTCATGTACAAGAACAAGGGTCCGCTCTCGGGCGGTAGCCTCGTTCATCCGCACATGCAGATTGTGGGTTTGGAGCAGGAAGACGGCTATGCTTCGCTGGCTTCCGCCAATTTCGAAGGCATCAATGTCTGGCAACAGGGGAGGATCTCGGCCAACATCTCAACCGAACCCATCATGGGGTTCTTTGAGATCAACGTTTCAGCCCCGCAGGGAATCGCCGCCAGCGATGACACGAGAGATCAAGCCGAGGCGGATCTCTTCGCCGATGCAATCCAGGTAGCTCTGCGCTATATCCTGAACGAGCACCACGGTGGTCGCGCAGAGTCGTATAACCTGTTCTTCTATCACCTGGGCGGTCGGACCATTGCCAAGGCGCTGCCGCGTTGGGTGGTTTCGCCCTACTTTGTCGGCTATCGTTTGGCCCAGGTCAATGCTGAGACAACGCTCGATATCGATGCTGAGCGCCTGCGTGCGCATCTGGAAACGCTCGTATAGCAAGACTAACACCCGCGCAATGCGGACAGTCTAGCGTGCCATGGCGTCGCGGCCGGCTTCGACGCGCTTGCGCTGGGCGGCGCGCTCCTCGCCGGTCAGACGCTCAAAGAGATGCCCGATAAGCGAGGCGAGTACCTGCTGAAACAGCGTTCCGCACATGACGGGAAACACGACTTCGCCCGGAAAGTACTGCGTGGCGATGACGGCGCCCGAAGAGATGTTACGCATGCCGCAGGTAAAGCACATGGTGGTCGTCTCGCTATATGGCAGATGCAGCGCATGGGCGACCAGAAAACCGACGACAAAGCCACTGATGGCGAAGACCAAAATAAAGAGGGCGACTTCCAGGCGCACCGCGTTCATGTGCAGCACGTACTCGCTCATGGCGGTGGAGTTGGAGGCGATAACGCCCATCATCATGAATTTGCAGGCGGGCGAGAGCACGGGGGAGAGCTTCTCGTGTCCCCATCCACGCGTGAGCTCGTTGATCACGATGCCGAGCACGGCGGGGATGGCGATCATAAAGGCCATGTCTTGCATCATGCTCGGCACATCGATCGAGACGGTGGCACCCAGCAAGAGCTTAAGCGTGAGCGGAATCGTCACAGGGGAGATAACCGAGGACGTCAGGATGATGGTGAGCGCGAGCGGGCCGTTGCCGCCGAACATGCTGATCCACATAAAAGCGGTGACGGCCACGGGCACGCTGTACTCGAGCACGATGCCGCAGACAAGGTTGGGGTTGGAGCCAAAGAAGAGTGACCCTATGGCATACGCCGCGATGGGAATAAGCACTGCCGAGACCAGCAGCGCCAGAATCAGGTGCAGCGGACGGTGGAACACCTCGGCTACCTGGTGAAAAGTGTTGCTGAGCGCGCCCTGAAACGTCATAAAGGCGAAGAGGGCGGGAACAATGGGCTTGAGCACGCCGATCTGCTGGGGAAAGAGCACGCCGAGCGCCACGCAAATCGGAACGATGATCTGCATATGCCCCGCGAGGAACTTTCCCAGTCCAGCCCATTGCTTCATATGTCCCGTGACTCCCTTTATCCGCGAACTCGTTTGTATGGATATGCTAGACGCTCGTATGCGTCCGTGCGGCTGAAACGCTCGATTATTTCGAGACCATTACCGCCATCGTTTGCCGAAACCGCGGCGCACCGCGGCGTTTTGCGTCCGCGCTGCACGGTATAATAAATCCGTTCAACAGATCTGCCTGCCGAAGCGGGCATACACAGAGGACTCATCGCTATGAACCGTGAGAGGTATCGCGGCGACCTGCCCCTATCGGGGGTGGGTGCCTATGTCATCGCTTAAGACGACGCATCGCTGGGCGGTCGCTCAGCAAAACCCCGAGCTCGAAAAGGAGCTTTCGGCTGGTCTGGGCATTCCCGGGCTGGTGGCGCGCATTATGGTCGCGCACGGCATTGGCTCCATCAAAGAGGGCCAATTGTTTTTGACGCCTTCGCTCGATCGCGACTGGGCCGACCCACTCATTATCCCGGGCATGTCGGTCGTCGCCGACCGCGTCGAGCGTGCTATTCGCAACCACGAGCACATTGCAGTCTTTGGCGATTTTGACGTTGACGGTATTACGTCGACCTGCCTGTTGACCGAGGCGCTGCGCACGTTTGGCGCCGATGTTACGCCGTTTATTCCGCATCGCTTTGATGAGGGCTACGGTCTTTCGCGCGCGGCGCTCGACCGCGTTAACGAGCTCGCTCGCCCCCAGCTGATCGTGACCGTCGATAACGGCATTGCCGCCAAGGAAGAGGTTTCCTATCTGGAGAGCCTGGGGATCGATTTGGTGGTCACGGACCATCACGAGCCCTCCGACCAGGTGCCGCAGGGTGTGCCCCTGACTGACCCCAAGCTCGAGGACGAGGGCCCCTCGCGTGAGCTTGCCGGTGCTGGTGTGGCGCTCAAGCTGGTGCAAGTCCTGGGTGAGCGCCTGGGCAAGCCGTCGTATTGGCGTTCGCTAATCGAGGTCGCGGCGCTGGGCACCGTGTCCGACATGATGCCGCTCACGCCCGAGAACCGCGCGCTGGTTGCCGAGGGCATCCAGCAGATGCGCGTAACCGCTCGCCCCGGCTATATCGCGCTTGCCGCGCTCGCCAAGGCGGACCTTTCTACCATTACGGCCGACGGCCTGTCGTTTTCGCTCATCCCTCGTCTGAATGCTGCCGGCCGCATGGCTGATCCCAAGCTGGCGCTCGACCTGCTGCTTGCCCGCGATCCCATCGAAGCAAGCGCACTGGCGGCTGAGCTCGAGGAAATCAACCGCCAGCGCCGTGAGATCGAGGCGGAGCTCACGCGCGATGCCATGGCAAAGGTCGAGGAGGCCTATGACGGCGGACGCGCGATCGTCGTGGGCGGCGAAGGCTGGCACGAGGGCGTCAAGGGCATCGTGGCAAGCCGTCTGACCAACCGCTACCACGTGCCGGCGCTGCTGTTCTCGATCGAGGACGGTATCGCGCGCGGCTCTGGTCGCTCGGTGGGCAAAGTTAACCTGTTTGACGCCGTCGAGCGCTGTTCCGACCTGCTGATTCGTCGCGGCGGACATGCCGGTGCGGTGGGAGTGACCATCGAGGCATCCAAGCTCGATGAATTCCGTCGTCGCCTTTCCGCCGTGCTATCGGAGATTCCCGCCGAGGACTTTGAAGACATCGACGAGGTTGCCGCCACGGTCGACCTTTCCGAGCTGAATATCGAGACTATAGAGCAGATTTCCCGTCTTGAGCCGTTTGGCCAGGGCAACAAGGTGCCGCTGCTGGCCGCCGAGGGCGTGACGATGTGCGATCGCGCCGTGGTGGGCAAAACCGGCGAGCACATGCGCTTTGTGGCGACCGATGGCGCCGCGAGTGTGCCGGCCATTATGTTCCGCGTGCCGCAAATCGATAAGCTCATCAACTGCGATAGCGCTGTCGACTTGGTGTTCGAGGCCGTTGCCGAGCATTGGCAGGGGCGTGTGAAGCCCAAGCTCATGATCAAGGATGTTCTGGTCCGCGATACCATGCTGCCCAGCGTCGACGATCCGGCATGCGAGCTTCGTCGTGGCGTGCAGCCGGCGGATTCCGGCCTGCGCCTGGAGTCGCGCAAGCGCGAGACGCTCGCCCAGCTTTCCTATACCGAGCTCACGCGCTCGCTTATCCATAGCTTTATAGGCTCGAACCAGCCGCACCGCGCGCAGGTCGAGGCGCTCGATGCCCTGGCCGATCACCAAAGTGTTCTGGCCGTTATGGGAACGGGACGCGGCAAGTCGCTCATCTTCCATGTGCATGCCGCGCGCGAGGCGGTTCTTCGCGGGCGTGCGAGCATCTTTGTCTATCCGCTGCGCGCGCTCGTTGCCGACCAGGCCTATCACCTCTCGTCGACGATGGCCGCGCTCGGCATTGGCGTCGGCGTGTTGACCGGCGAGACCGTGGAGGCGGCGCGCGATGACGTGTTCGCCGGCCTGGCTTCGGGCCGCACCGGTATCGTGCTCACGACGCCCGAGTTCCTGTCTATCCACCGTGACCGCTTCGCGCGTTCGGGCCGCATCGGCTTTGTCGTTATCGATGAGGCGCACCACGCCGGCCTTGCCAAGGGCGGCGACCGCAGCGCCTATCTCGACATGCCCGATATCCTCAAAGCCCTGGGCGACCCGGTCGTTATGGCTGCGACGGCCACCGCGACGGCTCCGGTCGTGGCCGAGCTTGCCCGCATGTTGCCGATCACTCGCACGGTGGTCGACGAGACGGTGCGCGAGAACCTGCAGCTCGAGGACGACCGCGACCTTGCGAGCCGCGAGAACCGTTTAGTGTCGATCGTGGCGACGGGGGAGAAGACCGTCATTTACGTCAATTCGCGTGATCAGTCCGTGGCGCTTGCCAAGACACTACGCAAACGCGTTCCCGACTGTGCGACCCGTATCGCGTTCTATAACGCTGGCCTTACGCGCACCGACCGCCATCGCGTAGAAGAAGCGTTTCGAGACGGCAGCCTCAGCTGCATCGTTTCGACCTCCGCCTTTGGCGAGGGTGTCAACCTGCCCGATATCCGCCATGTCGTGCTCTACCACATGCCGTTTGGCGCCATCGAGTTCAACCAGATGAGCGGACGTGCCGGCCGCGACGGCCAGCCCGCCGTAATCCATCTGCTCTATTCGTCGCGCGACGCCCGCATTAACGAGCGCCTGCTCGACTGCTATGCGCCCGAGCGCGACGAGCTCGTCACGCTCTATCGCGCGCTGCAGACCATGTGGCGCTCCAACCGCGGCAAAACCGGGGACGATTCCTTTAGCGCGAGCGATATCGACATCGCGCAGATGTGCCTTGCCATCGATGCTCGCACGCCGGTCGACGAGCGCTCGGTGGAAAGCGGCCTGGGAATCTTCGAAGAGCTTGGTTTTTGTCGCGTTTCGGGGTTTGACGACACTCGTCGTATCGCGATGGCCGAAAACCCCGGCCGCGTGCAATTGAGCAGGTCAATTCGCTATTTGGAGGGCTTGCGCTCGCGCATGGAGTTTTCGGCTTTCCGGAGCTGGGCGCTCGATTCGTGCGCTTCTGATATGCTAGCCAAAGTTAACCGCCCGATCGTACCGCGGGCCTAGGGGAAGGGGACCTCGATGGATGCCGCAGCCCGTACCGCCCATGATTCCACCCTCCAGCCGTTTTCGGAGATGGAGCACTATAAGCATGCCGATGAGCTGCCGCCCGAGATTATGGCGGACAGCTACGACAAGCTGGAGCGCCTGTGCCTCAAATATATGAATGAGGACGACTTTTCTAAGGTTGAGCAGGCCTACTGCTTTGCCGCCGAGAAGCACTGCAACCAAAAGCGCCGCTCGGGCGAGATGTACATTAACCATCCCGTCGAGGTTGCCATCATTTTGGCCGATCTCAAGATGGACTGCGATGTGGTGTGCGCCGCGCTGCTGCACGATACCGTCGAGGATACCGAGACTTCTCTTGCCGATGTTTCCGGCCTGTTTGGCGATACGGTGGCCGAGCTCGTCGATGGCGTGACCAAGCTCACCAACATCGAAGTCGACAGCATGGACGAGAAGCAGGCGCTCACGCTGCGCAAGATGTTCCTCGCCATGTCCAAGGACATTCGCGTCATCATCGTTAAACTTGCCGACCGTCTGCACAACATGCGAACGCTGGCAGCCCTGCGCGAGGATCGTCGCCTGTTTAAGGCTCGCGAGACCATGGACGTGTACGCGCCCTTGGCCGACCGCCTGGGCATGAGCTCTATTAAGTGGGAGCTCGAGGACCTGTCCTTCTTCTACCTGGAGCCCGATGCCTACCAGCGCATCGCGCGCATGGTGGCTGAGTCGCGCGAGGTCCGCGAGCGCTACCTTGCCGAGACCATCAAGACGCTTACCGATGAGCTCAACCGCATTGGTCTGGAGGACTTCCAGATCAACGGCCGCTCCAAGCACTATTGGTCCATCTACCAAAAGATGAAGCGCAAGGGCAAGGAGTTCTCCGAGATCTACGACCTGGTGGCGCTGCGCGTAATTACCCATTCGGTGCGCGATTGCTACTCCACGCTCGGTGCGGTGCATACGCTGTGGCACCCCATGCCTGGTCGCTTTAAAGACTATATCGCCATGCCCAAGGTCAATAACTACCAGTCGCTCCACACGACGGTCATCGGTCCTACGGCTCGTCCGCTCGAGATTCAGATTCGAACCTACGAGATGCATGAGCAGGCCGAGTACGGCATTGCCGCCCACTGGCTATATAAGAAGTCGGGCGGATCGTCTGCGTCTAAGACCAATGATGCCCAGCGTCTGGACGACCAGATTAACTGGCTCAAACATTCGCTCGATTGGGCTGCGTCTGATGAGATCACCGACGCCAAGGAATACCTGCATTCGCTGAAGGTCGACCTCTTCGATCAGGAGATCTTTGTCTTCACGCCCAAAGGCGAGGTCATGGCTCTTCGTGCCGGCTCCACGCCGCTCGACTTTGCCTATGCCGTTCACACCGAGGTGGGAAACCATTGCGTCGGCGCCAAAATCAACGGTGCGGTGGCTCCGCTCACGCACGAGATTAAGACGGGTGACCGTGTCGAGATCCTGACTAACAAGAGTTCCAAGCCGTCGCGCGATTGGCTCAAGATCGTTAAGACACCTTCCGCCAAGTCAAAGATCCGCCGCTATTTTGCCGCTGCGACCAAGGACGACGACGCTGCCGCCGGCCGCGATATCCTGGCCAAGGACCTGCGTAAGCGTGGCTATGGCATTTCTACGCCGCGCTCCACGCGTGCGCTCAACGCCGTGGCGGAGCAGTTTAACTTCAAGCAGCTCGAGGACCTGTTTGCCGCCGTCGGCGCCGGCAAGGTTGCCCCGCGCGCTGTGGGTAATAAGGTCGAGCAAATCTTGGACCCCAAGCCCGAGGAACAGCTCACCAAGGCCGAGGCTATCGCCGAGGTCGTGAAACAGCCGGCCCGCGGCTCCAACCGCAAGCCGCAAAAGCGTGGCAAGAGCGCAAGTAACGGCATTATCGTCAAGGGCGAGAGCAACAGCGGCCTGCTAGTTCGTCTAGCGCATTGCTGCAATCCGGTGACGGGCGACGATATCGTCGGCTTCATCACGCGTGGCCGAGGTGTCTCAGTGCATCGCGCCAACTGCCCCAACGTCAAGGGCCTCATGGAGCACCCCGAGCGCATGATTGACGTAGAGTGGGATGGTGCTGCCGACACTCTCTTCCAGGTCGAGATCGTGGTCGAGTGCCTGGACCGCATGGGCCTGCTCAAGGACGTCACCATTGCCATTGGCGATGCAGGCGGCAATATCCTTTCCGCCGCCACCTCGACCAACCGCGAGGGTATTGCGACCCTGCGCTTTATGGTCGAGATTTCGGATGCGAGCGGCCTGGACCCGCTGCTGGCTTCCATCAGCAGTGTCGATTCGGTCTACGACGCTCGCCGTCTTATGCCCGGCGAGGGCGGAGCGCAACTCAAGCGCCGTGTGTAGGTGCGAGAGCCTCTCAGCATCATAGATATTGGTTACGCTCGAGGCATCGTTTGGTGCCTCGAGCGTATTTTAGAAGGAGGGTATGCGCATGGACGATATGACTTTGGACCTGACACCCCGAGGCACGGCTTCGATTGAGGCGCTCGTCAACGGTCCGATTCAGACCAACAGCTACGCCGTGATTTCGAATGACGAGTGCTTAATCGTCGATCCGGCGTGGGAGGGCGAGCGTCTTGTGGAGCATATCCGCACCGCGCATCCCGAGGTGCGCGTACTCGGGTCTGTCTGCACGCACGGTCATGCCGACCATGTTGGCGGGGTTGCCGGGGTTCGAGCTGTTGTTGGCGACAGCGCACTATATGAGTTGTGCGCTAAGGACGTGACGGTACCTCGCGCAAATATCGAGGAGCAGCGCGCCATGTGGGGTATCGAGACGCCCGATCCGGGTGAGCCGACGCGTTTGCTTGCCGAGGGCGATACAATCGAGGTGGGCGACGTCTGCCTGCAGGTGATCGAGACGCCGGGGCATACGCCGGGCGGCATCGTCCTGTTCGCCGCGACCGAGCAGGGAAACATCGCCTTTGTGGGCGACACGCTTTTCCCGGGCAGCCACGGTCGTACCGATCTTTCCGGCGGTGACGAGGCGGCGATTATGCGCTCGCTCTCCAAACTTGCCAAGATGCTTCCGCCCGATACCGTTTGCTTGACGGGCCATGGCGATTCGACCACGATGGCGCGCGAACTTATGCAGAACCCGTTTATGCAGATGTAGGCTCGAAGCCGTCTTTCGAACCACGAAGACCGCTCAATCGTCAAGCTATTTTCCCCAGTGGGTCGATTCTGTGGGGCAAACGGTCAATATTTGTCCAATCGGATGGTATTCGTGAACAAACGAACGTTTATGCTCGGGTATGTCGTGGTAAAATCTCAGGCGTTATCGGAGCAACCTTACAGGAGGTTTCTTTTATGCTCGTCAACGCAGCAGACATGCTCAAGAAGGCCGAAGCCGGCAAGTACGGTCTCGGTGCCTTCAACACCAACAACCTCGAGTGGACCCTGGCTATTCTTCAGGCCGCCGAGGAGGCCAAGTCTCCGCTGATCCTTCAGTGCACCGCTGGTGCCGCTAAGTGGATGGGTGGTTTCAAGGTCTGCGCCGACATGGTCAAGGCTGCCGTCGAGGCCACGGGCGTTACCGTTCCCGTCGCCCTTCACCTCGATCACGGTTCCTACGAGGACTGCTTCAAGTGCATCGAGGCCGGCTTCACGTCCATCATGTATGACGGCTCTCACGAGGAGACCTTCCAGCTTAACCTCGACCGCACCAAGGAGCTCGTTGAGCTTGCCCACTCCAAGGGCATGTCCATCGAGGCCGAGGTCGGCGGCATCGGCGGCACCGAGGACGGCGTGACCTCCAACGGCGAGCTCGCTGACCCCGCTGAGTGCAAGCAGATTGCTGACCTGGGCGTCGACTTCCTCGCCTGCGGCATCGGCAACATCCACGGCGTGTATCCCGCCGACTGGGCTGGCCTTTCCTTCGAGCGTCTGGGCGAGATTAAGGCTCAGACCGGCGACCTGCCCCTCGTTCTGCACGGTGGTACCGGCATCCCCGAGGATCAGATCAAGAAGGCCATCTCCCTGGGCATCTCCAAGATCAACGTCAACACCGACCTGCAGCTCGTCTTCGCCAAGGGCGTCCGCGAGTACATCGAGGCTGGCAAGGATCAGCAGGGCAAGGGCTTTGACCCCCGCAAGCTCCTCAAGCCTGGCCGCGACAACATCGTTGCCCGCACCAAGGAGCTCATGGAGGAGTTTGGCTCCGTCAACAAGGCGTAAGTAGCGGTTTAACTTCCCGCCGGAGGCCCCGTTTCCCCTACGCTGTTTCCCTCGCGCTCACCTGGCTTTGCCAGAAGTCGCGCGACGGAATCAGCTCCGGGGAAACGGGGCCTCCTTTGTTAACTCGCTACAGGGTTACTGGGCTGAATAAATTGCCCTTGCTTCGCCAGAAGTCGCGCCAAGGAAACAGTTCCGGGGGACGGGGCTTCCTTCGTTTAACGCCGCAGGGTTACTGGGCTGAATTCATTCTTATAGGTACCGTTTGTCGGTGTTGAGGGTTCCTTTGTTGGGGCTTTCTTTTTTATCTCGCTACAATGGGCTTCAAGAGTTCTAATGACTTGGAGTTTGGTATGGCTGTTATTAATGTGCTGCCTTCGGATGGGAAGGTTATTGACGAGGGTCCTGTTGGTTGCTCTGTTGATGTTTGCTGTGATGATTTTCGTCATCTCGATATTGGACTGCCGCCTGAGATTCTTCGTCTCAAGGATGCCGGGTATTTGGCGCAGGCTGTTGCTGCCTGCGATCGCCTTCTGGAGCAGAATCCTGAGCCTTCGCTGGCTGCTTGTGTTCGTGCCGAGCGGTATCGCATGCTCGAGACGCCGCTTCATTTTTCGGTGTCGCGTGATCGAGCCATTGCGATGATTCGCGAGGAGTGGCCTGAGTTTACCGAAGAGCAGTTTGATCACCTGATTAATCGTAAGCGAATTGACTGGCGCTTTATCGATGGCGAGCTGTTTGTTCTCGATAACTTCCTCGATTCGCTTCGCGTGTATCCCAAGGAGGTTCCGGGCCTGCGTCCCGATTCTACGGATGGCATCGCGCTGCGTAACCAGATGCTCAGGGAGATGGAGTCGCAAAACGGGTTGACTCGCGCCATCACGCTTAAGGCATCCGTGTCTGTCCCCGGGGCTCTGAAGGGAGAAGCTGTTCGCGCGTGGCTGCCCGTTGCCGCCGCCTGTCGTCAACAGTCTCAAATCGAGGTTCTCGATATGACGTCGGGGGGTACCGTTGCCTCTGAAAACGTTTCGGCTCGTACTGCCTCTTGGACATCTTCGACTGAACATTCATTCTCGGTGACCTATCGCTATCACATAGATGCCGCCTATTGCGATATCTATGGTGGCGCGCTCCCATCGCATACGTGCATGGACACGCCGCTGCCCGTGGACACTTCCGAGGACCGTCCGCACATTGCGTTTACGCCGTACCTGCGACAGTTGACGGAGCGTGTTGTTGACGGGCTCGAGGATCCGCTCGATCGCGCTCGTGCTATCTATGATTACCTGACACAGCATATCGACTATCGCTATCAGCCACCGTACCTGCTTTTGGGATCTATTGCCGACGACTGTGCGCATTCTTTACGCGGCGATTGCGGCGTTATGGCGCTCACGTTTATCACCATGTGCCGCATCGCGGGCGTGCCTGCCCGTTGGCAGAGCGGCCTGTATGTTGCTCCCGATTCGGTGGGGCCGCACGATTGGGCTGAGTTCTATACGCCACAGTCCGGTTGGCTTAACGCCGACGTATCGTTTGGTTCCTCGGCGCGCAGGATGGGGGAGGAGTGGCGTCGCCAGCACTACTTTGGCAACCTCGACCCGTGGCGTATGGTGGCCAACAATCGATTCCAGGCTGAATTTGTGCCCGCTTTCGATGGCATGCGCGAGGATCCCTATGACAACCAGATGGGCGAGGCTTCGGTTGACGGACGTGGATGCCGTCAGCGCGAGATGCTCCGTTCGGTCGAACTCATCGAAATGCTCGAAGTTCCATTTTCGGACTAATCAACAGAAAGCTGTGATAAACTAACTCACGCATTACGTGCCCGAGTGGCGGAATTGGCAGACGCAGTGGACTCAAAATCCACCGTTGGCAACAACGTGCGAGTTCGAGTCTCGCCTCGGGCACCATACATGCAAGTGAGCGTTCAAGGGGGTCAAGGCCCCCTTTTTCGTGCCGAACTCGCGTGAGCGCGCGGAGCGTTAAGCAAACAGGCCTGTGGCCTGTTTGTAGCGGAGCGTGGCGAGGGCGCCATGCGCCCGAAGCCCGGGGCTTCGCGAAGCGAAGTCCCTTCGAGTCTCGCCTCGGGCACCATAAATGCACCTGCGCTTCAAGGGGGTTGCGGCCCCCTTTTTCGTGTACGTAATGTGATAACGCGCTGTACGTGTTATTATTCGCAAAGCGTTGTTTCCGCAATGCCCTAAAGAGGAACCCGAGGGTTCCCACCTTTTGGCGCCAATGAGCAGCTGACTGGTCATACAAATTAGATTCTCTTCCTCAAATCGAGGATGTCTATGTGTACGACCTGGTTGCTGAGAAGCGCCGGGTTATTTTTTTATGAATGGAGGTAGGGAAAATAGCTAAGTCTGATGACACCCGCATCAACGACGAGATTACTGCATCTTCGTGCCGTTTGATTGGCGTCGATGGCTCTCAGCTCGGCCTGTTCGCCATCCGCGATGCCCAGCGCGTCGCCGACGATCAGGGTCTCGACCTGGTCGAGATCGCTCCCAACGCGGAGCCGCCGGTCTGCAAGGTCATGGACTACGGTAAGTTCAAGTACCAGCAGGCCATGAAGGCCAAGGCTGCTCGTAAGAACCAGTCCAAGGTCGAGGTCAAGGAAATGAAGTTCCGACCCAAGATCGACGTTGGCGACTACGAGACCAAGAAGGGCCACGTTCTGCGTTTCCTCAAGAAGGGCGCGCGCGTTAAGATCACCATCATGTTCCGCGGCCGTGAGATGGCTCACCCGGAGCAGGGCCTTAACGTTCTCGAGCGTCTCGCCGAGGATCTCAAGCCTTACGCTACGGTCGAGTCCAAGCCTAAGATGGAAGGCCGTAACATGCTTATGCTGCTCGCCCCGATTAAGGGCGCCTTCGATGAGGATAAAGCGGCAAGCGATACCAAGTAACTAGTGTTCTGTAACCGATTAAGGAGTATTTCATGCCTAAGATGAAGTCCCACAGCGGCACCAAGAAGCGTTTCCGCAAGACTGGTACCGGCAAGCTTATGCGCGCCAAGGCTTTCAAGAGCCACATCCTGAGCAAGAAGTCCACCAAGCGTAAGCGTGGCTTCCGTCAGGAGACCGAGATCGCCGCTGCCGACCGCAAGGTCATCAAGTCGCGTCTCGCCTAAGTTCGTTTTTTCGTTTTACCGTCTAGGAGTTGATAGAACATGGCACGTATTAAGCGCGCTGTTGCCGCCAAGAAGAAGCGCCGTACCGTTATGCACCGTGCGAAGGGTTACTACGGTGCCGCTTCGCGTACTTACAAGCATGCTAAAGAGCAGGTCCAGCACTCCCTGCAGTATCAGTATCGTGATCGCCGCAACAAGAAGCGCGAGATCCGTTCTCTCTGGATCACTCGTATCAACGCTGCTGCTCGTCTGAACGACATCTCTTACTCTCAGTTCATGCACGGCCTGAAGGTTGCCGGCATCGAGCTCGACCGCAAGGTCCTGGCTCAGATGGCTTACGAGGACATCGAGTCCTTCAACGAGCTGGCTACCATTGCCAAGAAGGCTCTCGAGGCCTAATAGATTCTCTTGAATCGCTAGGGGAGTGTCGCGTTGTGCGCGGCGCTCCCCTTTTTTATCGAAAGCGCTGGTTTACATTGCTAAAAGCGCGGGTAGATAAACACTTACAGGTGACCGATCTTTATATATCTCTTAACCGAAGGGTCATCATCTGATACGTGCAGTATTTCTGCACCAGCCTTTCTATGACTTATATAGGAAGCGATGTATTGTGTAGGACTTGTGAAGAGTGGAATTCCCGCCCCCGGGGCCCCTCCGGTCTGGCAATATATCTCCTTGCCGCGCGGCCCGGTGGAACCGGGAACCAGCGCAGGCGTGCACCTTGAGAACCGGATACTGCGAGGATGGACACACCAGATGTGTCGCATCCGGGCAGACATCGAACCATTTGAAATGGTCTAACTTGGATTTGTTTTTCGCAAGGCCGCCGAGAGGCGGCCCCGAGAAATTCCTTTTCCTATACTAGAACCATATGAATCGAACGGAACCGATCAGCGATGAACTGAGAGGACCGGACGGGCTCGAAGCCCATATATTTTGGACGGAGAGTTCGATCCTGGCTCAGGATGAACGCTGGCGGCG
>CDZQ01054271.1_pt1 | contig 149508 bp, 110 predicted proteins | sample 554831 | NCBI WGS metagenome assembly CDZQ01 (sample SAMEA3182112, study PRJEB8094) | gut metagenome | biome: human; feature: gut; material: Stool; isolation source: human stools | place: Canada | collected 2013-05-06 | reverse complement strand
ACCAACTAGCTAATCAGACGCGAGCCCATCTTTCAGCAATAAATCTTTGACTTATCAGAGATGCCCCTAATAAGTGTTATGCGGTATTAGCAGTCGTTTCCAACTGTTGTCCCCCACTGAAAGGCAGGTTGCTCACGCGTTACTCACCCGTCCGCCACTAAACTTGTCCCCGAAGGGGCAAGTCCCGTTCGACTTGCATGTGTTAGGCACGCCGCCAGCGTTCGTCCTGAGCCAGGATCAAACTCTCAAATAAATGGTATCTTAACTAGCACCCTCTTCAGGCACTACCTAAAATCTTCTTTACTTGAATCATTCGCTTCTAGCTTCTAACTCAAGAATTTTTCGTTGGCTGTTTCTTCGCTCTTCGCTTTCAAAACATCCTTATCTTTGTCCAAGGTGTTTCTTGGTTCACGTTATTCAATTTACAAGGTACAGACTCTGTTACCAGAAGCTGCCTACCAGGCAGCTTGGATATATTAGCACATCGTCTCGACTTTGTCAAGAACTTTTTTCGAATTTTTTTCGGATTCTTGAAGAGCTCTGACTTTTCGCGACGACTGTTGCATTATATCTCATCCTTCCCTGATTGTCAACCCCCTTTTTTAGAAAACTTCTGCTGGCGATCAAAAAAGATGCGGTGGCCTGCAGGCCACCGCATCTGGGCATTTGTGTGATCAATCGCCGTCTTCGATCAGGCCGTATCCGCCGTCATTGCGGCGGTATACCACCGCAAATACTCCGTCGTTGTCCTCATCTTTAAAAGCAAAGAAGCTATGCTCCAGCAGATTCATCTGCAGGATTGCTTCATCCTGGGTCATGGGTTTCATGGGAAACTGCTTTCTGCGGACAATCTCAAATTCCTCTTCCGGAGCCTCCGGTGCAAAAGACACCTCTTCTGCACTGGGGGAGCGGACAAAGGCATCCTGCCGCAGGCGGCGGGCCAATCTCGTCTTATTTTTCCGGATCTGGCCCTCAATGGTAGCCACAGCGGCATCAATCGAGGCAAACATATCCGATGTACTCTCGCTGGCGCGGAACCAGGTATTGGCGGCATGGACTGTCAACTCCACCTGGTTGCGGTTTTTCATCACAGAAAAAGCGACAAGTGCCTCCGCGTCACCGTTAAAGTAGCGATCCAACTTCGTTACTTTCTTCTCTGCATAAGCGTGAACGTTTTCGGGAAGGCGAACCTTTTTCTCACTGAATTGAAATTTCATATCGCGTCGCTCCTTTCGTATCACCGGTCTACCGGTCTGGTATGACTATACCATGATTTTCTTGGAGCGGCAAGGGGGGTGGACCGACTATTCCCCAAAATCTGTCTCGTCCAGCAGATCAGCCATGATCAGATTGTAAATCAGCTCTGCATTTTTGCGAAAGGATTTGCTGAGCCGCATGGCCTGAGGCTGATCCGGAGCCATCAGCTCCAGGCGCATCAAGCTTCCCTTCTCATCATCCAGGCCCAGCTTGACCACGAAATCCCCCTCGCCCTCCCGGCGGACAATTTCCGCCCGGATGAAGCTGCTGCGCCGCTGCTCCCGATTAAATTGCTCCACGGCCTTCTGTGCCCGCTGCTTCACCGGAAATGCCAGGGAATCCTCTGTCACAGCGCCGTCTGTGCGTCCCTTCTCCGTCACCGTGTAGCGCTCCCCGGGGAGCTGCTGAAGATGACCGGACCGGACCAACTCCGGCACTGCCGTGCATACGTCAAAATAGCTGAGTCTCTCATCCTGATAGGCCAGTTCGTACAGCTCCTGCACCGTAGCCGCCCCCTTGAGCCGGGCTGCCACAAAGAGGAGCAGCACTTTTACGTCCATCATATCCTGAATAAATCCCAGGCGTTCCACGAAGCATCTCCGTCCTTTCGGGTCTTTTGGGGGGCATCATCCATTTGTAGCTATTATACCGCATTTCCTCCTAAAAAACAACTACCATGCACAGCTTCCCGCTCCAGGGCATAGTCTGGCGGGAGGAGGAATGCCCCATGAACCTACAAAATACGTATTTTTCATTTCTGGGTGGGGATGCCAGGACTCCCTGGACCCGCGCATACCTGGAAGAGGCAGGGTGTCCCGTGGTGGAGCTTTCTCACCCCAAGCTCACCCACATTGTGTTACCTCTCCCCGCCCTGACTGCCAGCGGTTCCATCCCTGGCGGCTGCTCTCTCACAGAATTGGAAACCACACTGCGCCCCGGCATCACCCTTTTGGGTGGAAAGCTGGAAGCCTGGCGAGACCGGCTGGAGCATACCGGCGCAACCATTTTGGACTATTTCGAAGATGAGTTTCTCACCGCCGCCAACGCCTCTGTCACAGCTGAGGGCGCGCTCCTTTTGGCCATGGAGCAGCTGCCCGTGACATTGGCCGGAACCCCGGTGTTGGTCACCGGCTGGGGCCGCATTGGGCAATTGCTCAGTCGCAAGCTTCAGGCGTTGGGCGCTCAGGTCACCGTATCCGCCCGCCGGTGCCGGGATCTGGGCATGATTCAGGCTACAGGCATGAACGCCATGGTGACCGGCCAGTGGGGGGATCTGTCTCCATACCGAGTGATTTTCAATACGATTCCCGCGCCAATTCTTTCTCAGAAAGATCTGGAACGGACCCGGCCAGACTGCCTGCTCCTGGAATTGGCCTCCGCGCCCGGCGGAATGGAGGCCGGGGGGAGTCGCAGTTTCATCCAGGCCTCCGGCCTGCCGGGGAAAACGGCGCCGGAAACCGCCGGCCGCCTGATCGGAGAAACCATTTTGCGCTTGGCCCAAGGCCAGGAAAGGAGTTCTCATGTCGGATAATACCATAGGATTTGCCCTTTGCGGCTCCTTTTGTACCTACACCAAGGCCATGGCTGCCTTAGAACAGCTGGTGAATGCCTACACCAAGGTCATCCCCATCTTCTCCCAGGCGAGCTGGGAAACCGACTCCCGCTTTGGGACCGCTGCCAGCCACATCCGCCAGGCAGAGGAGCTCTGCGGCGCCCCGCCGCTGCATACCATCGCCCAGGTGGAACCCATTGGTCCCAAAAAGCTCCTGGACGCTCTGGTGGTAGCCCCCTGCACCGGAAATACCCTGGCCAAGCTGGCCCATGGCATTGCAGACGGTCCCGTAACCATGGCGGTGAAAAGTCACCTGCGTAATGGTCGTCCCGTTCTGCTGGCCGTATCCACCAATGACGGTCTGGCGGCAGCGGCAGAGAACATCGGCCGCCTTCTGGCGCGAAAACACATCTATTTTGTTCCTTTTGGTCAGGACGACCCGGACAAAAAGCCCGCCAGTCTGGTTGCAGACTTCGACCGGCTGCCTGACGCTCTGGCAGCCGCTCTGGAAGGCAAACAGCTTCAGCCGATCCTGATTGGGTGATCACGAAACATCGGGCTTGCTGTACTGCGGTACAGCAAGCCCGAATATTCTGTATATTTATCGATAGATGACCTCGGTCCGGCCGGGGCCGTTGGACACCATGGTAATGGGAACGCCGATTTCTTTCTCAATGAACTCCACATAAGACCGGCAGTTGGCAGGCAAGTCTTCGTACCGGGTGATACCCCGGATGTCACAATTCCAGCCTGGCAGAACCTCCAACACCGGCTTGCACCGCTCCAGGGTAGGCGTCGTGGGGAAGTCCCGCAGGATCTTGCCGTCCACTTCATAGCCCACGCAGACGGGAATTTCCTTCAAATACCCCAATGCATCCACCACCGTCAGCGCCACCTGGGTGGCGCCCTGTACCTGGACCCCGTAGCGGGTCGCCACGGTGTCGAACCAGCCCATCCGGCGGGGCCGGCCTGTGGTTGCGCCAAACTCGCCTTTATCACCGCCCCGAACCCGGAGCTCCTGGGCCTCATCGCCGAAAATCTCACTGACAAAGGCCCCTGCGCCCACCGCACTGGAATAGGCCTTTACCACACAGACCACATCCGTAATGGCGTAGGGTGGCAGGCCTGCGCCGATGGCGCCGTAGCCTGCCAGGGTGGAAGAGGAAGTCACCATAGGGTAAATTCCGAAATCCGGATCCTTCATCGCACCCAGTTGCCCTTCCAGCAGGATGCGCTTCCCCTCCGCCTGAGCCTGACGGAGGAACTGGAAGGTGTCTGCCACATAGGGGGCGATGGCGTCCCGCTGCTTCCGGAGGCCGTCAAACACCTCTTGCGCAGACAGCCTGGGCTGATGGTACAGGTGCTCCAGGGTGACATTCTTCACTTCCAAGACGCGCTCCAGCTTATCCAGCGCATAGGCGTCGTCAAAAAGCTCCGCCAGCTGGAAGCCGATTTTTGCATATTTATCCGAATAGAAGGGGGCAATGCCCGACTTGGTAGAGCCAAAGGACCGCCCGCCCAAGCGCGCCTCCTCGTACTGATCAAAGAGCACATGATAGGGCATCACCACCTGAACCCGGTCCGAGACCAACAGCTTCGGCCGTACGCCAGCCGCTTCCAGGGAGGCAACCTCCTGGAGGAACTTACCCAGGTCCAGCGCGACACCGTTGCCGATGACGTTGGTCACATGGGGATAAAACACACCGGAGGGCAGCTGGTGCAGAGCAAAGCGGCCATGCTCATTGACAATGGTATGCCCGGCATTGCTGCCACCCTGGAACCGGATGACCACATCGGAATCCCCGGCCAGAACATCTGTAATCTTGCCTTTTCCCTCGTCGCCCCAATTGGCGCCTACAATCGCTTTTACCATACGTCATCCTCCAAGCTTGATCATATCGCGTCCGCTGATTCAGCGGCCCTTCCCAATCTGGCAGCGTCGCACACTCCGACACATACCCGACATAGTATAACAGACACCAGTCACAAATGCAATTCCATCTGCAATTCTCTTTTTATTTTTTCAGCGCGCCTCCCCCATCAGTTCCAGCAGCCGCCCCAAAAGATGGGAAGTCACATAGAAGGTCGTCTCAAAATGGATAAAATCCGTGGTATTCCGATCCCACTGAAACTGCATCGAAGGTGGGAAATCCTCGTCAGCCTCCCAGAAGGCCAGCCGGACCGGCAAACAGTCGAACACAGGCAGGCAATATGCCACATCTCCCTTTCCCGCCTCCACACCGCCCAAAACCTGACATGCCTGGCGCAGCGCCTGGATCTTCCCCTGGAATTTTTCCGCATGGGGCGTGAAAAGCTCCCCGCCAGGGCCCCCGGCAATGGAACCCCGCAAGGTCCCAAACTCGCCGGACAGGCAGCAGCCCTCTTTGGAGCAGCACAGAAGGTCATAAATCGACATCGCCTCGTCGAAGGTCCCGTCGGTGCTATGGCAAAAGCCATCCTCGGACCCCTGCACCCGGCCGGTCTCCCGGTGAATGCGGTAGAGGCGTCCCACAAAACGGATGTACAAATATTCTGGGTCATGCTGGAGGTCAAACCGCCGGATCATGGTATTCTGGTCAAAGTCCAGAAAATGCCGTTCCATCCGTTTTTTCATCAGTTCGTAATTGGATTGTTTCATATGTACACACCCACAAAAGGGGCGGAACCGCTTGCCGCAGTCCCGCCGTGTTTCTTATAGCTTCTCCACAGCCTCCACTGCGCCGGTCAGAGCATCCGTGGCAAGGCGCTCCATCTCCCCCCGGTCAAAGGCCTGGGCCACGGCAGGATCAATGGGCAGCCGGGCCAGCACCGGCAGGTCAAAGCCCGCCGCTACCCCGTCCAGACCGCTCTCCCCAAAGACCGCCAGCCGCTTGCCACAGTCGGGACAGGTGAAGTAGCTGTAATTCTCCACAAACCCCAGCACCGGCACATGCATCATATTGGCCATCTTCACCGCCTTGGTGACGATCATGGAAACCAGTGCCTGGGGGCTGGTCACCACCACCGCACCGTCTACCGGAATGGACTGGAACACCGTCAGGGGCACATCCCCGGTTCCGGGAGGCATGTCCACAAACAGATAGTCCACATTCTCCCAGATGACGTCGGTCCAGAACTGCTTCACCGCCCCGGCAATGACAGGACCCCGCCACAGCACCGGATCTGTATCGTTGTCCAGAAGGAGGTTGATGGACATCACCTGGATGCCGGACTGGGTCAGCGCAGGGTACAGGCCGGACTGGTCTGCCCCCTGGCACTCAGATACGCCAAAGGCCTTGGGGATGGAGGGGCCTGTGATATCTGCATCCAGAATGCCCACCCGATGGCCCTTCCGGGCCATGGCCACGGCCAACTGGGCAGTGACGGTACTTTTTCCCACGCCGCCTTTCCCGGAGACCACCGCAATCACCTTTTTCACCTGGGACTTGGGATTCAGTTGCGCCAAGAGGCTCTCAGCCTTGCGTTCGCCGCAATCGGAGCCGCAGGAAGCGCAGTTACCGCTGCAGGATTCACTCATAAACTTCTCTCCTTACGCCGGAAAACCGGCTCTTTTCTGTGCCTTATTATATTCTCCAAAACTTTCTCTGTCAACCGGTTAAAAGTCCTCGTCTTCCTCTATCATCTCCATCAAAAGCTGATCGTCAAAAATGGGCAACCCGGTAAGCCGGCTCAACGTGCGCAGCTGGTCTTCCGCACAAACAAACTTCCCGAACAGGCAGTCATGCAGTTCCTGGGATTCCGCCTGTGGTTGCAGCAGCGGCTGCCATCGAGCGGCGGTCAGCTCCAGGCCAGGCGCCCCCTCCATGCCATAAGGCGTTCCAATATAGCCCATATCCACTTGCTTCCCAGCCTTGGCCAACACCAGGGCCGCAAAGTCACTGTCTATGCACACCGAACCAACGGCATACTCCCCCGTTAGTTCGCTCAAGGTAACAATCAGTTCCGGCATGACGTCTGAGCAGCTCTGATTCTCGTCATAGACGGCATAGCTCTCCCGTGTCGGATCCTTCATTCTCAGCTTCAGGCCGTAGCCCTCAAAAAACGACTCCAGCTTTGGCGCGAGCTCCTCCCTGGTTTTGTCCTTCGGCCAGTAAAAAGCAACGCTATCCAAAAACATTCCCATATTTCATTCGCCTTTCATCTAAAATTTACGGATGCACACGGTACATCTGAATTCACCCCAGCAAACCGGCCGTAGACTCCCACTGCTCCATCAAATCCGACAACACGGCGTCCCCCCGCTCTTTCTCCTCCAGGAGGCGGGACAGCTCCTGATAGTCGGCAGAAGCGGCAGCCACCTGCTCCTCCAAACCAGCCAGCAGCTTTTCCTGCTTTTCAATCTCCCGCTCCAGGCGGCGGACCTGCTTCTCCAGCTCCTTGTCTTTGGGTCTGGGCTTCTCCTTCTTCTCCGGTTCCTTCTTCTCCGGCACAGCTGCCGGAGCCGGGGCGCCTGCCGCCTCATGGGCCAAAATGGAGCGGTATTTGGCATAACCGCACTTAAAATCCCGGATTCGGCCCCCCTCCAGCTCCCAGATCCGGTCGGCAAACTTCTCCACAAAATACCGGTCATGGGACACAAAGAGCAACACGCCGTCAAATTCCTCAATGGCACACTCCACCCACTCCCGGGAGGCAATGTCCAGGTGATTGGTGGGCTCGTCCAAAATGAGTAGATTGATTTTCTCATCCATCAGCATACACAGCCGAAGCCGGGACTGTTCCCCGCCAGAGAGACTCCCCACAGTTTTGAACACATCTTCTCCCTGGAACAGGAAGGCGCCCAGTCGGTCCCGGGCGGCCTGAGGCGTCAGGTTTTTCTCATAGAGCATGGTGTCGTACAGACTCCGCTCCGGGTGAGAGAAGTGCATAATCTGAGGAAGGTATCCCACTCGGATGGTAGGACCAAACTTGATTTTCCCGTCGCAGGGCTCCTGATCCAACAGGCAGCGGATCAAGGTGGTCTTTCCCGCACCATTGTCCCCCAGCAGGGCGATGCGCTCCCCGCCCTGGACCAGGAGGTTCACATCGGAAAACAGCTCCTTCTCTCCGAAGCGCTTGGCCAGGCCCTTGGTCTCAAACACCACGTCTCCCTGAAAATCCCGCTGGGCAAAGGATGCCTTCATGGTTTTTTCCAGCGTAGGCTTTTTCGTCTTCTCGATCCGCTCCATCCGGTGCTGGATGGACATGGCCCGGCGATATAGGGTCCGGTTGTTGATGCCCCAGCCCTTCATCCGCTCCAGGGTGAAGCCCAGCTGCTTGAGCTTGGCCTGCTCCTGCTCGTACTGCTTCATCTGCAGGTCAAACCGGGCCTGCTTTTCCTCAATATAGAACGAGTAATTGCCAGAGTAAAACTCCCCATGGCCCTCGTGAATCTCCACAATCCGGTCGGCCACCTGGTCCAGAAAGTACCGGTCGTGAGAGATGGTGAGGACGGTTCCCTTAAACCGGTTGATATAGGCCTCCAGCCACTCCACACTCTTGAGGTCCAAGTGATTGGTGGGCTCGTCCAGGAGGAGAATTTCTGTCTTCTCCAGCAGGAGCCGGGCCAGATTCACCCGGGTTTTCTCCCCGCCGGAGAGCATATCAAATTCCTGCTGCCGCATCGGCTCCGGAATTCCCAGGCCGTTGCAGACCTTGTCCGTATCCACGTCCATGTCATAGCCGCCTCCGGCTGCAAAGCGGTTGCTCAGCCGGTCATACTCGTTCAGGATGTCTTTGGGGGTGCTGGCAGTCATCTGCCCCTCCAGCTCCTCCATCCGCCGCCGCACCTCCACCAGCTTCTGGAAGGCCGAGCGAAGCACCTCCTCCACCGTGTACCCGGCGGGATAGCGGGGGATCTGAGAGATGAGGCCCAGCTTCTTGTTGGGGTTGACATAGACCTCCCCCTCGTCATATCCAATCTCCCCGGTGAGAATGCGAAACAGCGTGGTCTTGCCGCAGCCGTTGCGGCCCAAAATGGCCACACACTGGCCCTCCTGCACCTCAAAGGTCAGGCCGTCCAGCAAATTGTCTCCAATTTCAAAGGACTTTACCAAATCCTTCACGGAAATATCAGTCATAATGTCTCTCCAAAGTCAGTTCCCACAGATTTTCCCGGAGCTGCTTTCTGCCGCTCTCAGAAAATCCATGCTTCTCATAGAATCCAATTGCTCGGGTGTTGGAGGAGAGGACGGTGAGCCGCCATCCCCCATGGGCCACGGCGAAGCGCAGCAGCGCCGTGCCATAGCCCCGGCCCTGACACCGGGGCAGTACATACAAATTGTCAATCCAGCCCTCCCAAAGGCTGACCACTCCCACAGGCTCCCCATCCGTCAGAAGAAACAGGGCTTTCCCGGCATCCCGCTCCTTTTGGAGGTAGGCGGCGCAATCCCGGCTGTACAGGAATTCCGGCGTACAGATCCCCCGGTGGGAGTCCCGCCAGGCGTCCTCATAAACCCCCCCAGCCTGGGAAAACGTCTCCGGGGTCACAGGCGCAATGGTGAATGTGTAGCTCATGGGGATTCTCCCTTCTGTTGAAATGGTCTGCCCTCCGGAATCCCACACATCGGGCAAATTCGTACCGCATACCACGCGGCGCGTCTGGGAAGCCGCGCCCTACGAAATAACGCGTAGCCCGCCGTTCACCTGCTCGTAGGGCGCGGCATCCCTGACGCGCCGACGTCCACACACCCGTAGGGCGCGGCATCCCTGACGCGCCGACGTCCGCGCCCGACAGCCTTAAGAACTACAGCAGCGCCTCCAGCTCCTCCCGTGTGTACAGCAGGTTCAGGGCCTGGAGCATGGCGTTGGGGCTCATATGCTCCGGCAGGCCCAGCTTTTTCAAAAGGGTTAGGCGCTTTTCCCCGCTGCCCACGCCGCCGGACAGGCCCAGCTCCACCAAATCCGCCTTGGTGATGCGGCCCCGGGTGGGCGCGGCGGTCTCTCCCTCCACCGTGGCCCCCGCCCGGCGAAGGGCCTCCAGAAGCAGCTCCGGGGACATCCCCTCCACCCCCAGCTTGCCCTCCTTCCCCGGCGCGGCCTTCCGCCGCTCCTTGCCGGGCACGTCCGGGATGTAGGCGTGCTTCACCCGCTCCGGCGGCAGAACGCCCCGAAGGTAGTTGCGAATGACAAAGCCCGCCCCGTCGGAATCCGTCAGGACGATGAGTCCCCGGGCCTGTGCCGCCCGGCGCAGCAGCCGGAGCTGGGCCTTGTCCTTGAAAATGCCGAAGCCCTTCGTTTCCAAAATGGTGGCGTCCACCACCTGGGACAGGGTATTTTTATCGTAGCGGCCCTCCACCACGATGACCTCCCGGATTTTAACCATGCTTCGCCTCCTGTGCCAGCTCCAGAAGGCACAGCTCCAGCAGCCGCTCCGGCTGGTCAAAGGAGGTTTTCAGCTTGGAATCGGTCTCCAGGACCAGGGCCGCCGCCTGTCGGCAGAACCGGGGAGAAAACCGCTTGGCCGCCGCCATGGTTTTCCGGGCGGCATAGTCCTTGAGACCGCAGACCTTCATCAGCTCGTCTCCGCCCTTGCCCCCGTCTATGAGAATCCGGGCGGCGGAAATCCGGCGCAGGTGGGCCCCCACCGCGCCTAAAATGGCAATGGGCTCCTGTTGCATCTGGTACAAGGTCCGGAGCTTCTTCAGAGCCCCCTCGTAATCTCCCGCTCCCAGAGCGTCTGTCATTTGAAAGACCACCGCATCCAGCACCGGCTCCGTCACCGCATCCACGTCCGACTTCCGGATCTCCGGGCCGGGGGCATAGGCTGCAATCTTCTCAATTTCTCCCCCCAGAGCCGACATGGCGCCCCCGGTGATGTCAATGAGATAGGCGCAGAGCTCCGGAGTGATGGTCTTCTGGTGGCTCTTAAAATGCCGGATGATCCAGGCCGTCAGGTCCCGCTGGCTCTGCTTGGGGAACTCCACCACCGTGGCATTGCGGCTGATGGCCTCAAAGAGCTTCTTCTGCCGCCGGTCCGGCTTGTACTCCGACGCACCGTATGCAAATACCAGACAGCAATAGGGTGGCAGGTCCGACAGGAGGGCAATGAGCCGCTCCCGGTCCTTCTCTCCCAGCCGAAAGAGGTCCACATCGTCCACCCGAACAAGGGACCGCTCTGCCATCATGGGCAAATTCTCCACACTATCGGAGAGGGCATCCAGGGTGAAGGTCTCTGTAGAAAACCGGTGGTAGTTGAACTCCTCCGTCAGGGGATCCGTCAGCTTCTTCCGAAGCAGCTCCAGATAGTGCTGCAAAAGATACGTCTCCTCCCCCCAGAAGAGATAGCAGGGCTGTGGGGCGCCCGCCTGAATCGCCTGCTTCAGCCCCTGCAGGGGCGCGGCCGACGCGGATTGTCTTGCCATATGCTTAACCTCTGAAAATCAATGTACCGGCCTCATCGGTCCGGAAAACCTGGCAGCCTGCCTGGGCCGCCCGCTCCAGCATCTCAGGCGCCGGGTGCCCATAGGAATTGACCCCCACGGACACAGCAACGACCTCCGGCCGAAGCGCCTCCAGAAGGTCCGTCCCTGTGGAGCTTTTGGCTCCGTGGTGGCCTGCCACCAGGAGCTCAATGTCCGGCAGCGCGTGGGTTGCCAGAAGCCGCCGTTCCAAGTTCTGGTTCATGTCTCCGGTAATCAGTGTATCACATTCTCCCGCCGTAAACAACACCGAAAGTCCACTTTCGTTGCTGGTGGTCCGGGATAATGGCGCAAAAATCCACAATTCTGCTTCTCCCATGGTGAGATGCAGGTCCTCTTCTACGAAGTATGCGCCTTCGCCCGCCGCCTCCGCCAGGTCTGTGCAGGTCTCATCCTCCGGCGCATTCGGCATATAGACCCGCTCCACGGAAAGCCGCTCCAGAAGCTGCCGGGCGCCGGATACATGGTCCTCATCAAAGTGGGTCAGAATCAGACCGTCCACGCGGGTTCTCCCCTGGGTCAGGAGATGGCGGGCCGCCTTCTCTCCGGCTCCCTCGCCCGCCGGGCCGCCGCAGTCCACCACGTAGGTGCTCTCTTTCGTTTGCAGCAGGATACACTGTCCCTGACCCACATCCAGGACCGTCACCCGGAACTGCTCTCCCCTGGGCTCCAGATAGCCCAACACCAGCGCCAGCACCAGACTGGCGCTCAAGGCGAGGACAAAGCACTTCTTGCCACGGCACTTTCCCCAGAGAAACACCCCCAGAAGCCCCAAGGCAAAGCCCACCCAGGCAGCCAAATAGGGGCTTTCCCCTGGAAAAATCCCAGCCAGAGGCAGCCCGCTGGTCCAGCCGCCCACACCCAGAATCAGCCGCAGGAGGGGCGCCGTACACCAGGCCAAAGCCTGTCCCAACGGCAGCCACACAAAGCTGAGAGCACAGGCCGTCAGAACCCCGTAAAACCCCAGGCTCACCGCCCAGAGGACCAGCAGATTGGTCAGGGGGGACAACAGGCTCACCACGCCAAAGGTCCAGGCCGCCAGGGGCGCAGTCCACACCGTCGCCCCCAGACTCACCGCCACAGAAGACGCCAGCGCCCGGGCCAAACGGGGGCCCACGCCGCGCCCCTTTCCCAGCCTACGGGTCATCCAGGCATAGAGCCGGCCGCTGAAGCACAGGATGCCCGACACCGCCCCCACCGAGAGCTGAAAGCTGGCGGAGGCTGCCGTCAAAGGATTCCAGAGGAGCAGCGCCAACACCGCAAAGGCCAGAGCCGACGGCGGATCATATTCCCGCCGGAGCAGGCGCGCCAGAAGGGCCAGGGAGAGCATCAGCGCCGCCCGGGTCACCGAGGGCGTAAAACCCGCCACCGCCGCAAAGAAAACAGCAATCGAAATCCCCAAAAGCGCCGAAAGCACCCGCTGCCGGAGCGTCAGAACATACACCAGCCCAAAGAGGATGGACAGATGCATCCCCGACACTGCCACAATGTGGGACATTCCCGCCAAAGACAGCTGGTTGCGCTGGGCATCCGACAGGCCGGATTTCTCCCCCAGAAGAAGGGCCTGAGCAAACCCTCCCACATCCGACGGAAACAGCCCCTCCAGCCGCTCCCCCAGAGTCCGCCGCAGCCGCGCCGGAATATCCCGAAGCCCGCCAGCGCCACGGGTCACCGTCGCCTCGCCCCTGGCATAGGCCAGAAGGAAGATGCCGCTGCCCCGGTGGTAGGTGGGCTCCCGGCCGCCCCCATGGGTGGTCAGGCGGAGCCGGGCCGTCACCTGCACCTGGTCCCCCGGCTGCAGCGGCTCCTCCTGCTGCAAATACAGCCGGGTCCCATAGCGCCGCCCCTCCAGGAAGACCGTTCCGTCCACACAGCATCCGTAGTCCGTCTGCACCGGGTACCCCTCCACACGCAGGGTCAGCTCCAGGGTCTTCCCATCGGCCTGTCTGGCAGGCTGGAGGAACACCCCATCATACAGGCAGAACCACAGAAGCCCCAGCGCCAGGCCCAGGCAGGTCACAGCCCCAGCCGCCAGCACCCGGCTTTTTCTCCGCAAAACCATCAGGATCCCCCAAAGGAGTACCGCCCCGGCCGCCATGGGCAGCAGCCACAGCTCCGGCGCCAGATAGCTCCCCAGACCACAGGCCGCCCCAAAGCCCAGAGCAAACCAAACCAGCTTCCGCATCCATTCCACCTCCCGACTCTTCGTTTTCTTATGTGCATTCCGATTTGATCATCTCCAAGATTACCACAAATTTCCCCTGCCCGCAAGGTCTTTTCCACCCATATGCGTACTACGAAAACCGTTCAGAATTCCCGTGGATATGTGGGGAACGATCTGACCGTTCCGCCTGGCAGTGGAGAAGTTTTCCTTGTAAGCCGCCGGATTTTAGGCTATAATATGAGCAGAACACGAAATATAGGAGGTGAGGCCAGTGGTAATCGCCATTGTGGGTGGAGGAGCATCCGGTCTGATAGCAGCCATCGCAGCTTCCAAGTCCCCCGGCTGCCAGGTCCACATCTTGGAGCGGCAGAGCCGGGTCGGGCGCAAGCTGCTGGCCACCGGCAACGGCCGGTGCAACCTGACCAATACCGGGCTGTCGATCCACGCATATCACGGGGAGCAGCCGGATTTTGCTGACCCCAGCTTACAGAACTTTGGTCTGAAAAAAACCCTGTCCTTCTTCCAACATCTGGGGCTTCTGACTGTGGCAGATGACACCGGTCGGGTCTACCCCTGGTCGGACCAGGCCGGAAGCGTGGTGGACGTCCTGCGCTTTGCCCTGGAGAAGCCCAACGTGCATCTGCATACCGGCGCCGAGGTCACTCAGATTCGCCGCCAACCGGACGGTCGCTTTCTTCTTTCCTTTGGCAAAGAAACCCTCGCCGCCGACCGGGTCATTGCCGCCTGCGGCGGGCTGGCCGGGACTTCCCTGGGCGGCTCTATGGCGGGCTACCAGCTTCTCAAGCCCCTGGGCCACCGCTGCACCAAGCTGCGCCCCGCTCTGGTGCAGCTGAAATCCAGCTATCCCCGCTGCGCTTCCCTCAAGGGCATCCGGGCCGTCTGCCATCTGCGGCTGACCAAGGACCAAGAAACAGTCGCCGAAACCCAGGGCGAGGTGCAATTTACCGCCTATGGCCTCAGCGGCCCCGCCATTTTCGAGATTTCCCGGGACGCTTGTGCAGAGCCTGGCGACTGGGCCTGCCACCTGGATCTGCTGCCCGGCATCACGCCCCCTGCCCTGGTGGATCTGCTCACCCGGCGGAAGGAGCAGTGCCCAGGGCTTCCGGCGGAACACCTCCTGAACGGCACCGTCCACAACCGGCTGGGCCGCATTTTGGTACAGGAGGCCCAAATTCCCCTGACCGCCTCCCTGTCTCAGCTCACGGCTCTGGATTTGACTGCCGTCGCTGCTGCGGTCAAGGATTTTGCCCTGACGCTCACCGGCCCCATGGGCATGGACTGCGCCCAGGTCACTGCCGGCGGACTCCGCACCGGGGAGTTTGACCCCGTTACCATGGAAAGCCGCCGCTGCCCAGGGCTATACGCCTGCGGCGAGCTTCTGGACATAGACGGCGACTGCGGCGGCTACAATCTCCAATGGGCCTGGAGTTCCGGCTACGCCGCCGGGACCGCCGCCGGAAAGGGGCAGCCATGATTCGTATTCGGGACATCCCGCTCCCCCCAGGCCACAGCCCCCAGGCCCTCCAGGCCGCGGCAGCCAAGATCCTCCGTCTGCCGCCCCGGGAGATCCAGCGCCTGCAAATCGTCCGGCGCTCTCTGGACGCCCGAAAGAAAGAACGGATTCAGTGGATTTATACCGTGGATGTGTCCGTCTCCGGCTCGGAACACCGGGCCATTCGCCAGGGTGGCGCAAAGGCCAGCCCTGCCCCCGTCTTCCACTATGACATCCCCCGTCCTGCCCGGCTCCCCCAAATGCGGCCTGTTGTGGCGGGTTTTGGGCCGGCCGGTATGTTTGCCGCTCTGGTTCTGGCGGAGGCCGGACTCCGGCCCCTGGTCCTGGAGCGGGGGCAAGACGCCGCCGCCCGCCACCGTCTGGTTGAGACCTTCTGGCAGACCGGCCGCCTGGATCCCCGGTGCAACGTCCAGTTTGGGGAGGGCGGCGCCGGAACCTTCTCCGACGGGAAGCTGAACACCGGCACCCACGACTCCCGGAACCGCTGGGTCCTGGAGCAGCTGGTTCAGTGCGGCGCACAGGAAGAAATTCTCTTTGACGCCAAACCTCATGTGGGGACCGATGTGCTGCTCACCGTGGTGCAAAACCTGCGCCGCCGGGTGGAGGCTCTGGGGGGCGAAGTCCGATTCCAAACCCAGCTGACTGGGCTGGAGAATCGAGACGGCAAGCTCTCGGGCCTTGTCCTGGATGGACCCGGGGGCCGGGAGCGGATTCCCTGCCGCCAATTGATCCTGGCCATTGGCCACAGCGCCCGGGACACCTTTGCCATGCTGGAAGCACAAAGCATCGCCCTGGAGCCCAAGCCTTTTGCCATGGGCGTCCGGATCGAACATCTTCAAAGCCAAATCAACGACGCCCAGTATGGCGGAAACCGCCCGGACCTGCCTCCGGCAGATTACAAGCTATTCTGCCACCTGCCGGACCGGACGGTGTATACCTTTTGCATGTGTCCCGGGGGCTATGTGGTGGCGGCCGCCTCCGAAGAAGGTGGCATTGTCACCAACGGCATGAGCTACTCCGGGCGGGGCGGCCCCAACGCCAACGCCGCCCTGTTGGTCTCCCTCCACCCCAAGGACTTTCCCCACGCCGGTCCCCTGGGCGGCATGCGCTGGCAGCAGGAGCTGGAGCGGCAGGCCTACCGGGCCTGCCACCATTACCAGGCCCCTGCCCAGCGGGTGGGAGATTTCCTCCGGGGCGTCCCCTCCCAGCACTTTGGCGCTGTGACCCCCACCTACCGTCCCGGGGTCGTGCCCTGGGACCTGCGCCAAGTCCTGCCCCCCATCCTCACCGACGCCCTCGTCCAGGGACTTCCTGCCCTGGGGCGGAAGCTGTCGGGCTTTGACCACCCGGACGCTGTCCTCACCGGCCCGGAAACCAGGAGCTCCTCCCCGGTGCGCATTCTCCGGGACGGCAGTCTCCAAGCATCCCTCCGGGGCCTGTTCCCCTGCGGGGAAGGCGCCGGATACGCAGGCGGCATTCTCTCTGCCGCCACTGACGGCATCCGATGTGCAGAAGCTGTCATTGCAGCCTGTTCTGAAACGGAAAGGAGCGTTTTTCATGCAAACCAGCCCATCTGATACAACTACAACACTGTCCTGCCGGCGAGAGCGGAAGCTGTGTAACCGGGTCAGCAGTGTCCTGCTGGCCTACCTGCTGCTGATGAATCTGGTGGTAATCGCTGTCATGCTGGTGGAAGTCTGTGTAGAGCTCATTCGACTGACCGGCCTGGGTTACAATTTGAATGCCGCCCTGAACCAAGTGATGCAGCCGGATTTTCTCACCCAGCTGCTGCAAAATGGCGCCGGTTACCTGGTGGTCTCCGGCCTGTGCCTTTTGCTCATTCTCCTGTGGAAGAAGCCCGCTTTTTACCGGGAGGTTTTTCGCCCTGGCAGCCCCATGTCCGGGCCGGTCTTTTGGCAGCTCTTGTCCGTGTTTCTATCTATCCAGGTCCTCTCTTCCCTATTCTTCAACCTGCTGGAGTCCATCCTCAACTTGTGGGGACTCAGCGCAAACCAGGCGGGTATTGAGATTTCCGAAATTGTCCGTTCTCCCGGCATGATCCTGTACGTCGCCGTCGTCGCGCCGGTGGTGGAGGAGCTGCTGTTTCGGGGCGCCGTCCTGCGGAGCTTTCAGCCTTTCGGCAAGCGCTTTGCCATTGTTTTTTCCGCCCTGCTCTTCGGCCTGTTCCATGGGAACCTGATACAAATTCCCTTCGCCTTCCTCACAGGGCTGGTTCTGGGATATACGGCAGTGGAATACTCCATTGTCTGGGCCATGCTGCTCCACTTCATCAACAACGGAATCTTCAGTCTCCTGCTGTCTCCAGCTCCCATGCTTCAAAATCTCCTGATGGTTGGCTTCTTAATTGCAGGCGTTGTGGCTTTCGCGATTCATGGCAACGACGTCCGGGCCTATCACCGCAACCTGTATCCCATGCCCCGCCAGGCTTTGCGGGGCTTCTGGACCGCCCCCTGCACAATCATCCTGGTTCTGCTGTGCCTTCTTTCTGCCGCTATGGGGATTCAGGCCCAGTGGTAACACACAGATGAAACGGGGCCTGCCGCACACAAAACCGGCCCATCTGCACGCGGATCACAGAAATACAATGCTAAGAATGGCCTATTGCAAAAACAAATTTTTGCAATAGGCCATTTGATTGGATTGCAATGTGCGCCACACATGCACAGGCTAGCGGCTTTGGGTCACCGCGCTACCGTATCCTTCAGCGCCTTGCCGGCCTTAAACACCGGCAAACGGGCGGCGGGAATTTCCATGGGTTCACCGGTAGAGGGATTGCGACCTGTCCGGGCCTCCCGGTCCTTGGTCTCAAAGGTGCCAAATCCCACCAGCTGGACCCGGTCTCCAGCAGCCAGCGCGCTGGTGATGCTCTCCAAAGCGGCAGCCAAAGCCCGCTCCGTGTCTTTTCTGGAAAGACCGGACCGTTCGACCATGGCGGAAATCAGTTCAGTTTTGTTCATGCTTCATTGCCTCTTTCCTGGGTAATTGCAGCGCCACAAGCGCGCTCTAAAAATCTACCATATTTTGTCCCAGTTTACAAGAAAAATTTACACCCATGGAAAAAATCAGCGAATTCGCATCAACTTTGCAATTTTCTCCCCCTTTGGCAGGAGCAAGCAGTCGTCATAGGTAATAATGCGCAGGGCAATGACCAAAATCACATATGCAGCGGCAGCCACCGCAATGGGCAGCGCGCATTGCACCAAACGGCTTCCGGTCACCGCAGCGGTTAGCCGCCACATGCCGTAGGCCACGCCGCCCATGATCAGAGAGGCAATGAACGGCTTCAGGAGATGCTTCGGCACATTGGGCGACTTCCGAATCACCTTTTGCATGGTAAACAGATTCAAAACTGTAATGCACAGGTAGCAGCACAGGGTTCCCACCGGCGCTCCCTGAATGTTGATGTTGGGGTTGCCCACCAGAATATAGTTCACAATCACCTTCACCACACCGCCGATGAACATGTTCATCACCGGCAGATACACAAAGCCATGGGCCTGCATCATGGTGTTGGTGAGCAGCACCACGCTGGTAAACACCAGGCTTACACCCAGCACGGCCAGCAGATTCCCCGCCGTGGCCAAGGTCTCCCCCGTGTATCCCCGAAGCAGACCCATAATGGGCTGGGCCAGGACCATCAGACCTACAGCGCAGGGCATGGTAATGAGACCCATGATGCGAATGGCCGACTCCTCCGTCCTGCGGGCTCCCCGGGCATTGCGCAGGGTGAGCTGAGCCGTGATAGCGGGCAAAATGCTAATGGAAATGGGGGAGACAAAGGCATAGGGCAGATTAAAAATCGTCTGTGCAAAATTGTACACACCCTTGAGTGAGTCCGCTTCCGCCTGGGTAAAGCCGGCTGCTCCAATCAGCCGGGACATCACCACCTTGGCGTCCACCAGCGTGATGATCTGCAGGCCCGCAGAGCCGATGGTAATGGGAATTGCAATGGCCAGGAGCTGCTTGGCCGTCTGGCCGAAGGAGGAGACGCCGCCTGTATTCCCCGGCATCTCCCGCCGGGCCCGGCTATATGCACCGTACATATACAGCGTCGCAATCAGGCAGCCGGAGGTCACACCCAGAATGGCGCCACCAGCGGCCAATGCGGTGTCATTTTTTTGCTTCATGATGAACCACGCCAGACCCAGGCCCACCACCAGCTTGCAGATCGCCTCCAGCACCTGGCTCACAGACGTGGGCCGCATATTTCCCTGTCCCTGGAAAAATCCCCGGAACGCAGAGGTGAGGCACATCAGGAGCGCCGACGGACCCAGCGCGGCAATGGCCGCCCAGGAATTGGGGGAATTCATCCAGTTGGCCAGCGGTCGGCAGAAGCCGGTCATGAGCACGGTACCGGCCACGCCCAGGCCGAGGAAAATGCACAGCGCCGTCTGATAGATCCGCCGGATCTGTCCATAGCGCCCCAGACTCCCAGCCTCGGCGATCATCCGGCTCATAGCCACCGGAAGACCCGCCGTAGAAATCATTAAAAGAACCGAATAAATATCATACGCCGTGTTAAAGTAACCAAACCCAGCATCGTCAATGATATTGCCCAGGGGGATTTTATATAAAGCACCCAGCACTTTGACAATGGCCGTCGCTCCTGCCAGCAGCGCAGCGCCGTGGAGAAAGGACTGTTTCTTGTTGGAAGCCAAAGAAAGACCTTCTTTCTGAATGGAAATGACTCAACCGGCGCCTGCCGGCAGGTACAAAAGACCGGAGCATCAAGCCCGCGCTAACCCATACGCTCAGGCGCGCTGTCTGCGCTGGTGACGGCTCCCTCCGGCTGGGGGGAGAACAGCCGGTCCATGGCATAATCCCGCATCTCCCGCACCACGGCGTCCAGATCCATGGTGGGAAACTTCCCGCCGGCATAGAGGATCTTGCCCCGGACCATGGTCAGGGCAACATCCGAGCCCCGGGCAGCATAAACCAAGCTACTCCACACATCATGGCAGGGCATCAAATGGGGGGCGGTAAAGTCCACCAAAATGAGGTCTGCATCCATGCCAACCTTCAACATGCCGCATTCCGCCTCCCGTCCCTGGGCCCGGGCGCCGCACACCGTGGCCATCATAACAAGCGCCTGGGGCGGCAGGGCGGCAGGGTCCCCCGCCCGCATCTTGGCCGCCAGAGCGGCTGCTTTCATCTCCTCAAAGAAGTCCAGGGTGTTGTTGCACGCCGCAGAATCCGTGCCCAAGGCCACGTTCATTCCGGCCTTTACCATCTCTGCCACAGGGGCCACACCGGAGGCCAGCTTCAGGTTGGCCACCGGGCAGTGTACGGCGCTGATTTCCTGCCGGGCCAGCAGGCCCATATCCTCCCGGCTCAGGTAAATGCAGTGGGCGGCAGCAGACGGCACCTCAAACACCCGGTGACAGTCCAGCAGCTGGGTGGAAGTCAAACCACATCGCTCCTGGCACTCTGTCTCCTCCCCTGCCGTCTCAGACAGGTGCACCTGCATCCGGAGCCCCTGTTCCCTGGCATAGGCGCTGAGGGGCTCCCAGAGCTTGTAGTGGCTGGTATAGGGGGCATGGATGCCGGCGTCAATGCGAATGCGCCCGCTATCATAGCCGTGCCAGGTCTCCACCAGCTCCTGCAGCTTCCGGCAATCCGGGTCCTTTTCAAAATCAAAGTCCTCGGTTTCGTCCGTAAACAGGGTCATGGACGGAGCAATGTTCGCCTTCAGCCCCACCTCCGCCACAGCCTGGGCGGTTACCTCCGGGAACGCGTAGAGATCCGACACCGAGGTAACGCCAAACCGGAGGCACTCCGCCAGAGACAGCATCACCCCGGCACGGGCTGACCGGGCATCCAGCCGGTCCTCCCGGGGGAGCACACAGTCGCTGAGCCACCGGCTCAGGCCGCAGTCCTCCGCGCAACCCCGGAGCAGGCTCATGGCCAAATGGGTGTGGCAATTGATGAGCCCTGGCATCAGCACCATGCCGCTGGCGTCCATAATTTTCTTCGGCGCCTGGGGCGGGGGATCTTTGCTGATGTATGAAATTTTCGTACCTGTGACACCCAGATAAGCGCCGAAGTGCACATGCATCGCCTCGTCCATGGTGACGATGGTGACACCGGAAAACAGGAGATCCATAGTCTATTCCTTTCCTTGCCGCAGCAGCTGGATCAGCCGCTGCTTTTCCTCAATCACATGGCCCAGCCGCTCCATATACTGCTGGGGAAATTTGGGGTTGGCAAATCGCTCCAGCCGGCCGCCGGGGAAATTCGCTTTGCTCGTGGCCCCAGCGCCCAGGGCGACAATGGAGTGGAGCTCTTCCATCATGTAGATGTTATACAGGCACGCCTTACCGGGCTTGCACCAGCCCACATTTTCAAAGTTACCCGACATGTACTTCTGCCGGTAGAGATAATAGGGCTGATACCCCTGCTGGCGCAGGAATTCCTGGGAGAACCGGACCATCTCCGCCACATCCTCCGTATTGGGAAGGTTCTCTGGGTGCTGATACAGGTCCGCACCCTTTTTCAGCGCCAGGGTGTGAATGGTGATGTTTTCCGGCCCCAACGCCGCCACCGCCTCCAGGGACCCTCGGAACCCGGCGGGGGTGTCTCCAGGCAGTCCGGCAATCAGGTCCATATTAATGGAAGAAAATCCCGCCTGCCGGGCCATCCGGAAGCCCTCGGGAATCTGGGCAGCCTTATGCCGCCGGCCGCAAAGGGCCAGGACCCGGTCGTCCATGGACTGGGGGTTGATGCTCACCCGGCCCACTCCGTGGCGGGCCAGCACCTGGAGCTTCTCCTGGGTGATGGTATCCGGCCGGCCGGCCTCCACCGTGTATTCCAGGCAGCCGGTGAGATCCAAACTGCGGTCTATGAGATCCAGCAGCCGGTTCAGCTGGCACGCCGTGAGGGTGGTGGGGGTGCCGCCGCCTATATAGAGTGTACGAGCCCGGAGGCCGGAACTTGCCAGCATTTGGCCCACCGCCTGAATTTCCCGGCTCAGTGCCTGAAGATAGGGCTCCACCAATCCGCCAGATCGAGAGGTGGATGCGCTGACAAAGCTGCAATAGGCGCAGCGGGTGGGGCAGAACGGAATCCCCACATAGACGGAGATATCCCGGGGCTCCAGCAAACGAGCCGCCTGCACCGTGGCCTGAGAAGCCTCCAGACACAGCTGCCGCCGGGCAGGGGTAACATAGTAAATCTGCTTCAACATGGTCCCGGCAGACCGGAGGGAGCCCCCCTCCAGAAGAAACTTGGTCGTTATTTTCGTGGGACGCACTCCAGCCAAAGCCCCCCAGGGGGGCGGCTCCGGCAGCAGCGGGCAGGCAGCTCCGTAATAGCTCCTCTGGAGCAAACGCCTGCGCAGCTGCACCGTCTCTGACTCCAGGCGCATCCGGCGTGTACACTGGGACTTCTGCCCATGGTACCAAATGGTCGTAGTCGCCGTGAGATAGGCGGCCCCACGGGAGAGGACGGACTCAGCGCCATCGCCCTGGAAGGGGCCATGCACCGGTTCCATATGCTCCCCGGGAAACAGGGACAGCTGAAGCTGTTCAATGGCATAGCGCTCCTCGTGTCCGGTCAGCAGCAGTTTCATAGGGGCGCATCCCCCCTGAGGTAGGGATTCCACTGCCGTTCCTCCCGGAGAGTGGTGCCGTCGCCGTGGCCGGGGTACACCGGCCCTTCAAAGGGCAGATTCTGCAACACCTTCATGGTTTCAACCATTTGGGCCCCGCTGCCGCCGGGCAGGTCCACCCGGCCACAGGAGCGGGCAAACAGGGTATCCCCGGAAAAAAGAGCCCCCTCCATCAAAAGGCACACCGAGCCCGGCGTATGGCCGGGGGTGTGATACACCTGGATGGGAATTCCCGCCAGCTCCACCGTATCCCCACCGCAATAGAAGTCGGTGGGCTCCAGGGGCCCGGCGGTCAGAGACTCCGGCAGGGCCAAATCTCCCCGGTGGAGCCAGACAGCACACCCAGTGGTCTTCTGCAGGGCCTTGACCCCTCCCACGTGGTCAAAATGGCCGTGGGTCAGGGCAATGGCGGTCAGCTGCAGCCCCCGCTTCCGGAGCTTCTCCGCAAGCGCTTTGCCTTCCGCACCGGGGTCGATGACCAGGCATTGGCTGCTTCCCTCCCGGTATACCAGATAGCAATTGGTGCCCAAGGGCCCCAATGGCAACGTTTCCACGTGTATCATGACGATCTCCTCGCTTCCATCAGCTGGTCTGTATCCAACAGCAGTGTGACCGGCCCGTCGTTGACCGAAGTCACTTCCATATGGGCGCCAAATTTCCCATGCTGAGGCGGGAAGCCTCCCGCCCGGCACAGCTCCAGAAAACGCTCATACATCGCTTCGCCCAGCTCCGGCGGCGCAGCTTCCGTGAAGCTTGGGCGGCGGCCCTTCCGGCAATTGCCATAGAGCGTAAACTGGCTCACCACCAGAATCTGCCCCCCTACCTGCTCCAGCCCCAGGTTCATCTTCCCGTTTTCATCCTCAAACACCCGCAGGCCCAAGATTTTTTCCGCCAGAGCCTTACACTGTGCCTCTCCATCCTGGGGGCCCACCCCCAGGAGGATGAGAAATCCCCTTTCAATGGCTCCGATGGTGGTTCCCTCCACCTGCACAGAGGCAGAAGCCACCCTTGTCACCACAGCCCGCATGGCTGCACTTCCTTTCCTGCGGCGCCTGCCGCTTGCTGACGCCGGTTCTCTCTGACTCCCATTTACCACGGGGCGCCTGTCAATTCTGGCCCCGCCGGGCGCCGACTACATCCCGGATATTCAAAAGCTTGGTCTGAATGGTATTGAGCTCCGCCACATCCTTCACCTCGAAAGACACCGTAAAGGTGCTGTGGCCCCCGGGCAGGTCCCGGCCTGTCAGCTCCTTGACCCGGACCCGGGCAGAGGTCATGACGGTGGCTACGTCCAGGAGCAACCCATCCCGGGTGGTGCAATCCAGCTCCAAGGTGGTGGTAAAGGGTTGATTCTCCTCCTGGGCCCAGCGAACCCGGACCCAACGGGCAGCCTGGCGGGGATCCGTCCGGTTCTGGGCGTTGGGGCAGTCCGCCCGATGAATGGACACGCCAAAGCCCTTGGTGATAAAGCCCACAATGGGATCCCCCGGCACCGGCGTGCAGCACTTGGCAAACTTGATCATGCAGGAGTCAATGTCCTCCACAATCACACCGTTGACGCTGTGCCGGTTTGGGTTGGGCGCGTCGGGATTGGTGCGCAGGGGGTTCACATTGCCGTCCCGGGTGGGATTTTGAATGCCCCGGGTGTACTTCAGCAGATCATCCCGGATCCGGCCCACCGCCTTGACGGCAGTCAGACCGCCATAGCCGATGGCGGCGTACAGGTCATCCAGGCAGTCAAAGCTCAGCTTCTTCAGCAGCTGAGCCAGGAGCTCGTCATCCTGCAAATCGGCGGGGTTGAAATTCATCCGCCGCATCTCGCTCTCAAAGCTGGCCCGGCCATGGACGATGTTCTCTTCCCGCTTCTCCCGCTTGTACCACTGCTTGATCTTGGAACGGGCCTGGTTGCTTTTACAAATATTCAGCCAATCCCGGCTGGGACCCTTGGCCGTTTTGGAGGTGAGAATCTCCACAATGTCCCCATTGTGCAGCACTGCGTCAAACCCGGCAATCCGGTTGTTGATTTTCGCCCCCACCATGGAGTTGCCCACGCCAGAGTGAATGGCATAGGCGAAGTCAATGGGGGTGGAACCGGCGGGGAGGTTGATCACATTGCCCCGGGGGGTAAACACAAAGACCTCGTCGTTGAACATATCCACCTTCAGGGAGTGGACGTAATCCTCCGCATCGGTGTCCTGCTGGCTCTCCAGCAGGCGGCGGACCCATTCAAAGCTCTTCTCCTCTCCGCTGCCGGCGCCCCCCTGCTTGTATTTCCAATGGGCGGCAACGCCGTATTCCGCCGTCTGGTGCATTTCCCAGGTGCGGATCTGCACCTCAAAGGGAATGCCCTGGGAGCCGATGACCGTGGTGTGAAGGCTCTGGTACATATTGGGTTTGGGCGTAGAGATATAGTCCTTGAACCGGCCGGGCACCAGGTTAAACAGGTCATGAATGTGACCCAAAACATTGTAACAATCGGGAATGGTATCCACAATGACCCGGAACGCATACAGGTCGTACAGTTCCTCTATGGTTTTGTTTTGGTCCTTCATTTTCCGGTAGATGGAGTACACATGCTTGATGCGGCCGTAAATGCTGCCGTGAATGCCCACCGCCGACAGGCGGGTGGTAATCCGGGACTGGATGCTCTTCATAAATGCCGCATCCTCTTCTTCATGGGCCTGGAGATAGTCCACAATCCCGTTATACCCCTCCGGGTCTAAATATTTGAGGCTGCTGTCCTCCAGCTCCCACTTGACCTTCTGCATACCCAGACGGTGCGCCAGGGGGGCATAGATGTCCATGGTCTCCATAGACTTGGAAATTTGCTTGGCGGGAGTCTGGAACTGCATGGTCCGAGTATTGTGCAGCCGGTCGGCGATTTTGATGAGGATGACCCGAATGTCCTTGCTCATGGCCATGAACATCTTCCGCAGATTCTCCATCTGCTGCTCTTCCAGCGTGGAATATTCCACCCGGGTCAGCTTGGTAACGCCCTCCACCAGCTCCGCCACCACCTGGCCAAACCGCTTGGCAATCTCATCGTGGGTGCTGGGGGTATCCTCAATGCAGTCGTGCAGCAGCGCGCCTAAAATGGCGTCGGTATCCAGGCCCATCTCCGCCACAATCTCCGCCACTGCCAGGGGGTGGATGATATAGGGGGAACCATCCTTCCGCAACTGCCCCTCGTGCTGCTCCTTGGCATAGCGCACCGCCTGGTCAATGAGCTCCATATCTGCCCCTGGCATACACTTCAGAATGGTGCGCCGCATGGACTCATAATGCTCGGCAAAGGTTTCCATGAAATCAGCTCTCTTTCAACTGCTGTAGATACCGCATGGTGTCGCTCTGTGTGAGATCAGCCTTCGGAGCTCCCGCAGTCAAGGTGATGGTGATAAATTTATGCTGCCGCTCCAGGGTGAGAAGCCCACCCTCCTGGAAAATATCCAGGCAGGTAAGCAGCTGAGACAGCCCCAGGGGCCTGCCGGTGCCGCGGACAATCTTCCGGCACAGGCACACCGGCTCCACCTGAAACCGTGGACCGCAGGCGGACAGATACCGCCAGACATCCCCCAAAGCCTGCCGCTCTGGCATCAGCTCCGCCACTTCCTCCGGCGCCAGGGTCCGGTCTGCCAGGCGGTGGTAGGGGGATTCGTCATCCGGGCAAGGGCACGGACAGCTGGGCCGGACGTCCAAAAGGTTCACCTGGACTGAGCGGTTCCCCCGGAATTCATTGATTTGCAGGGTGCAGGCAAGGTCCACCAGCTCCCCCTCGGAAATATCCAGACTTTCCGCCGTAGCGGAAAAACAAATGGCATTGAGCCAGATACGCCCCTGGCGCAGCCGCAGGCGCAGATGCCGGCCGCCGCCCACTGGCGTCAGATGCTCAATCTGAAGATGCTCCAGCAAGAACACCGGACGCGGACATCCCGCCCCGCAGGGCTCCATGGACGACAGGGCCTCCACATTGGCCATGGTCAGCAGCTCCGCAGGCACGGCGCAGTCCACGCGCAGAAGCGTCCGCAGGCCGCTTTTGTGATAATAGTTCCGGGCCAGTTGGCACACCGCCTCCCGGAAGGCCGGAATGTTCTCCTCTAAAATGGTGAAGCCCGCCGCCAGCTCATGACCTCCATAGCTCTCCAGCAGATCCGACAGCTGGGTCAGGGAGGCAAACAAGTTGAAGCCGCCATAAGAACGGGAGCTGGCCTTCCCCTTCTCCCCCTCCAGGCAAATGAGGAAGGTAGGGCAGCAGAATTCCTCTGCCATGCGGGAGGCCACAATGCCCACAACCCCCTGGTGCCAGCTGGAGCTGGCCAGCACAATGGCCTCCGGGGCCTGTTGCCCGTCCAGCATTTCCTTGGCCTGGCGGTGAATCTCCAACTCAATGTCCTGCCGCTGCTTATTGAGGCTGCACAACCGGCTGGCCACTTCCTCGCCCCGGGCTGGGTCCTGGGTGAAAAACAGATCCATGGCCAGATCAATTTCCCCCATCCGCCCGGCAGCGTTGATTCGGGGCGCCAGAACAAAGCCAACAGAGCCGGCGTTCAGATTCTTCGCATCACAGCCCGCCTGGGCCATCAAGCTCTGCAGGCCAGGCCGCTGGGTCTGGCGCAGGGACGCAAGGCCCCGGGCCACAAAGGTCCGGTTCTCCCCTCGCAACGGCATCACATCGGCCACTGTTCCCAGGCAAACCAGGTCGGCATATTCCGCCAGGACCGCCTCCTGATCGCCTGCCAGCGCCGCTGCCAGCTTAAACGCCACCCCGACTCCGGAGAGGTTCTTGTGGGGATAGCTGTCGTCCTTCCTGTGGGGGTCCACCACAGCCACAGCCCGGGGCAGGGATTTCTTGCACTCATGATGATCTGTGACAATGAGATCCACACCCAGCGCCCGGCACAGCGCCGCCTCTTTCACCGCCGTAATTCCGCAGTCCACCGTGACAATCAGAGTCACCCCCTGCCCAGCCAGAAGCCGGACTGCCGCCTGGTTCAGGCCGTAGCCCTCCCCGAGCCGTCCTGGGATGTAGGTCTGGCAATCCGCCCCCCGTTTCCGGAGAAAGTCCGTCAACAGGCAGGTGGCAGTGACGCCATCCACATCATAATCCCCAAAAACCGCCATACGCTCCCCACACTCCAGGGCCTGGGCAATTCGGTCCCTGGCCGCAGCCATATCGGCCATCAGCAGGGGATCTGCCAGGGAAGCATGACAGTCTAAATATTCATTTGCACGCTCTGGGTCATCCATACCCCGCCCTGCCAAGACCATGGCCGTTAAGGGAGAATAACCAGCTTCCATCAATGCACGCACCGCTCCAGCTTCTGGCTGGGCGACGTTCCATGTTCTGTATTTCACCGCAATCCACATCCATATTTTTTCATTTCTGCTTATTATAACAAATCCTCCTCCTGAGTACAATAGAAATCTGCACGCTTTCGGCCCCTCTGCAGGAAAATTTCTTGAAAAAGGGACACTTTCGGTCTCCCAGCAGCGCTTGACCACCTCTGCATCCGAAATTTCGTCCCCGGTACATCCAGCTGTCCCTGTCATATGACTGGGACAAACCGTCATGCTTTTTCGCTGCATCGCGCAAAAACAAACTTGCTTTTTTCGCGGTGATGTAGTACAATTTCAACAGAAATCCTCAAAAAAGGAAAAAGGAGAAATACATATGAAACAAGGAAAACGGCTTCTCGCACTGGCCCTGACGCTGCTTCTGGCACTGGGTCTGTTTGCCGGCTGCCAATCGAAAACACCGCCTGCAACAGAGCCCTCTACGGAACCCGCCACAGAACCCCCTACTGAAGCCCCTACAGAGGCCCCAACCGAAGCCCCCACAGAACCCGCAACAGAGCCGGAGGATCCCGTGAAAGACATGTTCCTCCAAGAGCCCGATGGCTTCTTCCTTGACACCTCCACTGGATTCCTCCGCGCCCCCGATTTCCCCAATGACGCATCCTACATCAGCGTCATTCCCTCAGCGCAGGACACGGCCGTCCTGGAGATGAATGTGGAACAGTACGAGGCCGCTCTCAAACTGAGTTTCGCTGCCATGGGGCAGGGTGCGGAAGTCACCGTAGAGTCCGTGGAAAAAGTGGAAGTGGACGGCTACCCCGCCATGAAGTCGGTGTCCCATATGACCGTCTCCGACATTTCCTTCCACATCACCGATTATCAAATCGTAGCCAGCCAGAACTATTCCATTACCTTTGCAGACGCCACCACAGACGGCGCCTGGGCCGATGCCTTTGCCACAGCGGCTGCCTCCATTGACCTCCTGAAGGAAGGCGAATATGCAACGGCCGACTTCAGCAATCTGACCCAGTATGAGCTGTCCTGTGGCCTGAGCCTCTACGCCATGGATGGCCTGACAGAAGGAGAGATGGAAGATGTAGACGGTTACCTGGAAAGCGACGATGTCTACTTCTTCGCCACCCACGACTCCAAGGAATCGCTGCTGGACATCGGCTACAGCAGCTTGAATCTGAGCCAGTACTCCAAGTTGGTTTCCGAGGCCTATGAGTTAGACGAATTCACCACCGACAATCTAGGTAACCTCTTCGTCATGAATACCGAGACTACAGACGCCGGAGAAATCTTCTACTACTTCACTGTCATAAAGGGCACGGATGGCTTCTGGACCTGCTACTTTGCCTGCTACAGCGAGCTCATGCCCTATTACCTCAGCGCCTTCTCCATCTGGGCCAGCAGCATCACTGCGTAATGTTTCTCCTGGGCCTGTTGCAAAGCGGAACGGTCAAGACCGTTCCCTACAGGATCTTGCGCAGGATGCTGTAGAGGCAAGTCTTGGCCTGGCTGTTTTGCAACAGGCCCGCTTTCTTCCCTGTCAGAAAAATAGAAAATCTTGAAATTGGGGCTTGATTTTTTTGAAAACTCTGGTATAATAAGCCTCGTTCGGTACGGAGGCTTAGCTCAGCTGGTTAGAGCGCTTGCTTCACACGCAAGAGGTCACTGGTTCGAGTCCAGTAGTCTCCACCACACTTGAGAAATTCGAACCTAATCCTGATAGGAAGTGGGTTCGGATTTTTCGTCTTTATTGAGGATATCGGCAAGGTATACGGGCAAGGGGGAAGCTGGACGCTTTCCCCTTGCTCGTCATTTTGATTCCTGCCGCTAGCCCTCTTGCAGGCCGAGGAAGATTCCCTCCAGTGACCGCCGCACCGTGACGGACAAATACCGGACGATTTCATCGCGATCTTGCCGCCGGTGATTTTTGAGCCAATCCACAAAGATCCCCGCCAGGGCCTCAGTGAAAAATTCTGTTAAAAAGCGCTTATAGGGAGGGTCCAAAGTAACGGCAAATTTTTCTTCCGCGCTGCTGATGAGGGATTCGCCCGCGCCGATAAAATCAGCATAGAGAAAGCGTTTCATCTCATCTAGACCAATGGAGTCTAGAGCGCAGTTAAGAATGTGGTCATTGTTTTCAATATAATCTACCACAAAGATAATGGCGTCCTCATAGTCCACGAGCAGATCGAAGTTCCGCACAACTTCAATCGCCTCCTCCTGCAGCATCCAGTGCAGGAGCGCATAAATATCCTCAAAGTGATAGTAAAAGGTCTTCCGATTCATATTACAGTCCTGGATGATCTCGCTGACCGTGATTTTTGAAAACGGCTTCTTTCCCATAATTCTTTTCAGAGATGCGGCAAACGTCCTTTTCGTTTGCAGAGAAATGTCTTCACGTTTCATTTACATGCCTCCCACGGTGGCGCTGTCTGTCCTTATTATAAGCGCATATCCCCTTTTGTTTCAACCGTCAAGACCGGACAAATGTCCGGTCTTTGTGGTTGAAGCAGGCCATCAAACTGCCCCGGTTTGACCGACATTCCACAAACAGGGCCGGTTTGACCGTTTTCTTTTCCCTCCGTTTCCGCTATCCTTTGCTCTGGACAAAACAAAGCCAAAGGAGGTACCTGATGTGTCAGAGCAAAACTATCAAATTGTCATGCACACGCCTTTAGGCCTGCGGTACGGCTCCATGTGCTGCCGCATTACAGGCGGAAACATGGAGGGGACCATCAGCCTCATGGGGCATACACAGCCCTTTCGAGGCACGATTGCCGCCGACGGGAGCTGCCGGATCGAGGGGAAGATCGCCACCCTGATGCGACCGATTTCCTACTGTGGCAGCGGCAAAATAACCGGGGATACCCTGCGCTTGTCCATACAGGGAGAACGAAGATCCTACAACATCAACGGTTCCCTCTGCGGCCTGGAGGAGAAGCTATGAGAAACTTTTACACCCTGGTTGTCAGGCGCCGCTGGATCATCATCGCGGCCTTTATCCTGGCTGCGGCGGTCTGCCTGTTCCTGAATCAGCTCGTCGCCGTCAACTACGACATGACCGATTATCTGCCCCCGGATTCCCCCTCAACCATCGCCCTGGATGTCATGCAGCAGGAATTTGATGGCGGGATTCCGGACGCCCGGGTCATGGTGCGGAACGTGACGATTCCCCAGGCGCTTGCGTACAAGGAGGCGCTGAAGCAGGTGGACGGCGTATTGGAGGTCATGTGGCTGGATGACGCCGTGGACATCACCCTCCCCCTGGAAATATTGGATGAGGAGACCGTAGATGCCTACTATCAGGAAGGCGCGGCGCTGTTCACGGTGACAATTGACGAGGACAAACGTCTCCAGGCGGTGGCGGATATCCGCACCCTCATCGGCGATGAAAACGCCATGACCGGCAGTGCGGTATCCACGGCCATCGCCACCACCAGCACCGTTTCGGAGATCGCAAAGATCGCCGCCTTCGTGGTGCTGTTTGTTCTGGTGGTACTGCTGATTACAACCAAATCCTGGCTGGAACCGCTGGTGGTTTTAGGCGGCCTGGGTGTGGCAATCGCCATCAACGGGGGAACCAACCTGATTTTTGGCGAGATTTCCTTTGTCACCAACGCGGCGGGGAACATCCTGCAGCTTGCCGTATCCCTGGACTACTCTGTATTCCTGCTTCACCGCTTTGAAGAGTGCCGGGAGGAACAGCCGGACCTGGAGACGGCCATGGTGGATGCCCTCTGCAAATCCACAGGCTCCATCCTGTCCAGCGGGCTGACAACGGTGATCGGGTTCCTTGCGCTGGTGCTCATGCGGTTTCAGATCGGACCTGACCTGGGGCTGGCCCTGGCCAAAGGCGTGGCCCTCAGCCTGATTACCGTATTCGTTTTCATGCCAGCCTTGATCCTTGCTGTCCACAGGCTGCTGGACAAAACCCGCCACCGGACGATTCTCCCCAACTTCTCAAAATTTGGCCGGGTTGTCCGCCGGGTGATGCTCCCTATGACCGCGATCTTCGCCATAGTGATTGTGCCGTCCTACCTGGCATCTACCGCCAACAGCTACTACTATGGCGCAGGGCATATGTTCGGACCGGACACCCAGCTCGGCGCGGATACGGCGTCGATTGAGGATGCTTTTGGGAAAAGCGACACCTATGTGCTGCTGGTCCCCAATGACAGCACCGCCCGTCAAAAGGCCCTGTCCGATGAGCTCCATACCATTCCCGAGATCAAGAGCATCGTCTCCTATGTGGATATGGCCGGGGCGGAGATCCCGATGGATTACCTTGACCCGGACACCCTGTCGCAGTTGGTGTCGGAGCACTATAGCCGCATGGTACTGACCGTAGAGGCGGACTACGAGGGGGAGGACACCTTCCGGCTGGTATCGGAGATACGCGCCGTGGCGGAATCCCACTATCCGGGCCAGTGGCATCTGGCCGGGGAGGGCGTGAGTACCTATGATCTGATGAATACCGTGACGCGGGACATGGTCAAGGTGAACTTGGTGGCGATTCTCGCAGTATTTGCGGTGCTGCTGGCCCTTCTGCGCTCGGCTGTCCTGCCGGTCATCCTGGTGCTGAGCATTGAGACCGCCATCTGGCTCAATCTGTCCCTACCCTATTTTACCGACAGCTATGTATTCTATATCGCTTACCTGATTATCAGCTCCATCCAACTGGGTGCAACGGTGGACTACGCCATCCTGCTCTCAGACCGCTACCGGGAATTCCGGCAGACCATGGACAAGAATCAGGCGGTGGTGGAGACCGTTTCCGCCGTCACCGTTTCGATTCTAACCAGCGGCAGCGTTCTGTCTGTGGCGGGATTTCTGCTGGGCGCCATCTCGAGCAACGGCCTTCTGGCCCAGCTGGGCACCTTCCTCGGCGTTGGCGCGATCTGCTCCCTTGTGATCGTTCTGTTTGTTCTGCCGGGTCTGCTCTATCTGTTCGACAAGCTGTTTCTTCCCAAAAAGAAACGTACACCGGTTACCATACAATAGGAGGTTTTCCATGATAAAATACAAGAAATGCTTCAGACGCATCTGCGCAGTTCTGCTCGCTCTGCTCGTGACGGTTTCCGCTCTGCCCGCCGGGACCGCTTACGCCGCGCAGAACATTTCCAAAGAGGAAGTGGTCTATGTCAATTTAAACGCGGACGGCTCGGTGTCGGAGGTCTATGTTGTCAACAGCTTTGACCTGTCCTCCGCCGGGAAAATTGTGGATTATGGACGGTACAGCGCTGTACGGAATATGACCACCACCGATGCCGTCGAATACGCCAACGACCTGACAACGATAGCGGCTCCAGCCGGAAAGCTCTATTATGAGGGGACGCTGGACAGCAAGGTCCTGCCCTGGAAATTTGAGTTCCGGTACTGGCTGGATGGGAAGGAGTATACCGCCGGTGACCTGGCAGGAAAAAGCGGCAAACTGGAGATATCCATGCAGGTGCGGGAAAACACCGCCTGCTCCGGTACATTTTTCTCAGACTACGCCCTCCAGCTCTCTCTGTCCATGGATACCCATCAGGCCAAACATATTGCGGCCGAGGGCGCTACCGCCGCCAATGTGGGTTCCGACAAACAGCTCACTTGGACGATCCTGCCCGGGAAGGGGGCGGATCTCACGGTGACAGCGGATGTAACGGATTTTGAAATGAGTGAAATCTCGATCAACGGCGTCCGGCTGTCGATGGACATTGACGTGGACGATCAGGAAATCATGGATCAAATCTTTGATTTGCAATCGGGGGCCATTGATCTGGACGACGGCGCGGCGGAGCTGCTGGACGGCGTAGGGGAACTGCGGCGCGGCGTGAATGAGGATTTACGCAGTGCCGTCAGCGAGCTGTGGGGCGGCGCCAGGGAATTGCAGGATGGCGTTGACGAGTTGTCGGATGGAACGGACAGTCTCCGGGGCGGTGTTGACGAGCTGCACAGCGGCACAGGCGAGCTGCTGGACGGCGTGGGAGAACTGCGGGACGGCGTGGGAGAACTGCGCGATGGCGTGGACGATCTATGGGGCGGCGCGGCGGAACTCCGGAGTGGAGCCGTGGATTTGCAGGACGGCGCTGGGGAATTAAAAGGCGGCGCGTTCGATTTGCTGAATGGAACGCTGGATCTGGAGGACGGCGCAAAGGATCTGAACGATGGGGCGGCGGAATTGCATAACGGCGCCGTCCAGCTGTACGGCGGCGCGGCGGAGCTGACGGGCGGGGCACGGACGATGCAGTCCGGCGTCCAGGAGCTGCGCAATGGCCTGCAAGAGTTGGACGGCCAGTCTGCCGCCCTGAACAGCGGCTCCCAGCAGATGCTGGCCGGGTTGAGGGAACTGCAAGCCGCCCTTGGAAGCTCGTCCGGCTCGACAGACAGCGGCGAGATGGACCAGCTGACTGCCGCATCCACCGAGATACAAGGCGGAATTTCTGCACTCGCCGACGGCGCGGCACAATTGAGCGGCGCGGCAAGTAACCAGGAATTGCAAACGGCCAACAGCAATATGGCCGCGGCGCTCCAGGGAATGGCGGCACAGATGGCGGATAGCGACCCTACAACAGCCGCCGCTTTGCAGCAGGCCGCCGGCCTACTGGAGCAGAACAGCACCTACATCACGGAAATTTCCGCCGGCGCCAGCGAATTATCCACCAATGCCGCCACGCTCAACAACAAATACAGTGAATTTCACGGGGGCCTCGTCCAGATGGCGGAATCCTTATCCGGCCTGTTGGGGCAGACGGCGCAGCTTTCCGCCGCCGTGCAAACCCTGGCGTCCTCTTATGAAACCCTGCACGCCGGGATCGGCAGCTATACCGCCGGTGTGTCTCAGGCCCTCGCCGGTACCGGCGAGTTGTACAGCGGCGCCGCAGAGCTGATCTCCGGCAGTAGCCAGCTTGAAACCGGAGCCGGAACGCTGCGGGATGGGGCGGCGGAACTGTGGTCGGGTACAAGAGACCTGTGGAATGGAGCGCCCGAACTGCGGGCGGGCGCTTCGGATCTTTATGATGGAACCGTAAATCTGTACGGTGGCGCTAGCGAGCTGCGCAGTGGAACCGTTGAATTGTCCGATGGCGTAACGGATTTGCGGAGCGGCGTTTGGGAGCTGTCCGATGGCATTGAGGACCTTTGGAATGGAACTGTGGCGCTCTCGGACGGCGTTGAGGCGCTGCGGGACGGGACGGTGGAATTGTCCGATGGCGTGGAAGCGCTTCAGGACGGAAGCATGCGACTGCGACATGGCACGGCGGAATTAGACGGCGGCGTCTTGGACCTCATGGATGGAATCACGGAACTGAGCAACGGATCTCAGGAGATGAAAGACGGAACCAGCGAATTCAGGACAGAAACCGAGGATATGGATACTAGGGTTTCCGATCAAATCCAGAATATGACAAAAGAAATTACCGGCAGTGGCAATGAAACCGTATCCTTTGTATCGGCGAAAAATACCCAGGTGGAATCCGTGCAGTTTGTCATGCGAACGGGGGCGATTACGATACCGGAACCGGAGGAGCCCCCCGAGGTAGCATCTGCGCCGCTGACCTTCTGGCAGAAATTACGAAAGCTGTTCGGGCCGTATCGTGAGTGAATCGCCTGATTGGGGTGACAGTTTGGGATTCAGGCGGAAAGAAACGATCTTTTCCCCCGTATAGTAAGGCAGATCCATGGGTCTGCCTGCATCAAAATGTGCCCCTCTTGCCCCCCCATTTCTGGCGAACTCGCAGTGCCTACCAGCGGGTTGCGGCGCCGGGAGGCGTCGGAAAAGGGGTACCAGCATCAGAGCCTCTTGCAAAAGCGTAGCTTTGCAAGAGGCTCTGATTTTCTGTTCCGATTAAATTTCAACTTCGATTCCGGCTTTTTCCAAAATGGTGGGGACGTTGCGCTCTGCGCCGATTGCCATAATGTGGACACCGGGGCAGAGATGCTCCTCTTTAATCTGGGAAATCAGCTCCGCCGCCATGTCCACGCCCAGCTTTCCGGGCAGGCCCTTCACACCCTTGGCTTTGCCCTCCTCGGCAGCCTCGGTGAGGCGGTCCATCATCGTCTGGGGAACTGCGATGCCGGGGACATTCTCATTCATAAACCGGGCCATTCCCGCCGACTTCAGGGGGATGATGCCCGCCATGATGGGTACCTGGATGCCGGCCCTGTCCACAGCCTCCAGGAAACGCTTCAGGCTGTCCAGGTCAAAAATTCCCTGGGTCTGGATGTACCTGGCGCCTGCCTCCACCTTCTGGCGGAGCTTATTGATCTGCAATGCCACAGGCTCATACACCGGGGTCACAGCAGCGCCCTTGAAAAACACCGGCGCGCCGCCGGCAAGGGGATTTCCACCGCAGTCTGTGCCGGTCTTCTCCATCTGGGACAACATATGGAGAATGCCCACGGAGTCCAGATCGTACACCGGCTTGCTCTCCCGGCAGTCGCCCACCACCGGGTGGTCGCCAGTCAGGGCCAGCATGGTGTCGATGCCAAAGGAGGCGGCAGAGAGAATATCCGCCATGAGCGCCATCCGGCTCCGGTCCCGCCCGGTCATCTGCAAAATCGGCTCAATCCCCGCCTGCTTCAGATGGATGCACAGCCCCAGGGAAGAGGCCTTGAGACAAGCCGACTGCATATCCGTCACATTGACGCCATGTACCTTACCCCGCAGCAGGGCAGCTGTTTCCAGCGCCTCGGAAACATCATAGCCCTTGGGTGGAGCCATTTCCGCCGTTACGGCAAAGCTGCCCCGTTCCAGGGCCTTCTGCAGCAAACTCATACTTTCTTCCCCCTTAAATTGACATGTCTGGGATAGGCGGTGCCGGCATAGCCCTTGTCACTGCGGGTATGCATCAGCTTGTCTTCCTGGCCGATGGATACCAGCCGGTTATAAATCTGAATCCAGGCGCAGTCATTTTCCGGATTGACCTCACATTTGCCGTTCTTCTGGCCGCCACACGGGCCGTTTACCAGGCTTTTGGCGCACTTGGTAATGGGGCAGATGCCGCCGGTGGAGCCCAAAACGCAGTCACCGCACATCCGGCAATACTCGTGGAAGATGCCCACCCGCTCCACCTGGCCCAGGAACATGGTGTTGTTGGCGGGATAAACCGGAAGGGGCAAATTGTCCGCCACGGTCTGGACACCGTCGCCGCAGGCCATACCCACCACAGCCTCCGCGCCGCTGTCCCGAATGACCTTGGTGTCTTTCTTCACCAGCATCTTGTGGCAGCACTCATCGGGCAGGACGGTGGCAACCACCTCCATGCCCTGTGCCTCCAACGTGGTTTTCATCTCCTGGATTTCCTTCTCGCCGCCGGTCTGGCAGGCGGCGGCGCAATTGGCGCAGCCTACAATGGCCACCTTTTTCACGCCTTCCAGCATAGCCAGCAGCTCTTCGATCGGCTTTTTCTGGGTAATAATCATGTAAAAACTCCTTTCAGACATGGAAAAAGCACAAAGCATCCGCGATGGAACGCCTTGTGCCTCCGTTTACATACCTGAGAGATTCCCCACCAGACCTGAAAACGGCACGGGCAGGTTGCACCTTCGGCGTGCGGCATCTGCCGCACTCTACAGAGCATCGTCCTGGCCCGGTCCTTTTGCCTGAGAGTTTTCGCGTTCCCCTTCGGCGCTTTTTTTGGTTTCAGTCTCTCCCGAGCCAATCATCCGACTTATGAAATTGGTAGAAATATGGAACCTTCCAGTTTCCTCTCGCAGGATAGCACAATCCGGGGCACTTTGTCAAGCATTTTGTAGGAGAGGGCAAAAAATTCTATATACAGATCACAAGTTTGTACATTTCCAACAAAGCACCCCTAAAACCGGATGAATTCTGAGGACTTGCGAAGTTCCCCATCATCCGGTATGATATAGAACAGATCACACAAAAGGGAGCAAGCTTCCATGTACCAGGACCTGACCCGCGGCTGACGGCTCAGTCCCCTGTCTCCCCCCGGCCCAGTTCCGTCATGGCGCCAATGAGGATGTACCGGCGCTCCTGCGTTCCGGCGCCACAGGTGGAGAGAGTCAGAACACGCTCCACCTCCATACAGTCTACGCCAGCATCCAGGCCGGAATCCCCCATGGCTTCGTGTAAATACTCCCGCAGCGCTTCCGGCGTCCAGTCTGCCTCATATATCTCATCATCCAGCGGCACATAACGCCCAACCAGGAGCCGCACCTCATAATCGGCTTCCGGTGTCAGCAAATACAGAGTGGGATGGGCGGTCCAATACGCCGGCTCCTCATAGGACTCCAAGGTCCCAAACATGCTGTCATCGCGCATGTTGTGGCCGTAGAGGATGGAATTGCTGCTCTGGAAGCTCCCGTCACAGCGGCAGTCCAGAAAAATGGTGCCCGCAGCATGGTAGCTGCCGTCCAACATCCGGCTCAGATATTGCTCGTTGTCTGCTGCCTGGACCACAGGGTAGTTTATGACGGTACCGGGGCAGTAAAGCCAGCCCACCACATCCGGATTTTCTCTCTTGAGCCCATCAAAATCCACAGAAATGGGCGCCTGCCGGATCTTCTCCCCATGAGGCTGTACAGGCTGGGTGTCGGCAGGCGCCTGTTGCACAAACCGGTCCGCCGTCTGTCTATAGACCTGATTTGCCTTACGGTAACTCCTGCCGATTTCCCAAAGCCGGAAGGCGGAAATCGCCACCACGAGAAGCGCAATCACCAGCGCTCCTCTCCGAATGGTCCGTTTCATAAAATCTCCTCCAAACGTCATGCGCAGAGCCCGGAATCTGGCAGCATTTTGTTCTGGCCCGGCGAAAACGGTGTTCCGTCCACACCTCCAGCCCCCCGGGCAGCAGGCACAGCAGCGCATACGCCCCCAAAAACACCCAGGACAGCGGCGTCACTGGATTCAAAATGATCCTGGGGTTGCACCGCATTCCGGTCTGTCCCAAAGCTGCACCCATCCACACCACCGTCAGGCAGGCAAAGAGTCCCACCACAAAGGCCCGGTCCCGGTTGTCAAAGCGGTAAATGGAAAAAGCGGTACGCCCCTTCCGGCCGCTGCCCCGGCTTCTCATGGAGTCTGAGGCGGCAGCCAAAGTCTCCACCGTCCAGGTAACCAGCATGGAGAGCATCTGCAGGCCGTTTTTCCATCTGCGCAGCATATGCCCCTGGCGCAGTCCCCTGCCAATCCCTCGCTGCGCCACATGGAGCTTCCTGGCCTGGGCTCCCATCTCCGGGACCAGCCGCAGCATCCGCGACAGGAAGAGGGCGAGCCTGGGACTGACCCGTCCCAAAAGATAGATCACCTTGTCTGTGGAAAAGACCGCATACACGCAGCTCATCCACAGCGCCACCCCAGCCAGAATCCCCCCCAAAGTCAGTCCATACACCAGTGATTCCAGCGTAATCTGATTGCCAATGAAATTCTGCCGAAGGTTGGTCACCCCAAAGTGATGGTAGCTGCTGTAAAACAGCCCCGTGACCACCATAAGCGGCGCCATGCAAAGACCCAGGACCACCCCTCGGCAGCCATTGCGCTTGACGCTGTACAGAAACGCACAAATCAAAGAGACGGCCAGATACATCGGGTGCCGGAAGCATACGGTCCCCCCGATTACGGCGGCAAAGTACACCAGATTCACCGCCGGATGGCAGCGTTCAAACCCCATGGCTGTCCTCCATCATCCCGTATTTCAGCCGGACCCGGTCCAGCTTTTCAAGCAAGGGGCGGCTGAAGAAAAAGAGGGTGAGAAAGGTCGCCGCCCCGTGGATGCAGTTGACCGGTAGCCCGGACAGATAAATCGCCTTCGCCACTTCCCAGTGGATCACTGTCGTCTGGGTAAAGAGGGCGCAGGTGTCCAGCAGTGGGCCGACCAAAAGCAAGACCGTGAAAAAACCAAACAGCGACAGCGGCAGCCGCTTTTTGCTCAGCACCCCTGCGCGGTACAAAGCGCCTGCCAGGAATCCTGCCGTTCCAAAGGCAAACATCTGCCAGGGGGTCCAGGGGCCGTGGCCGAAGAGAAAATTGCTGGCAAACCCGCTGACCGCCCCCACCAAGAATCCGGCTTCCGGCCCAAAGGCCACGCCGGCAATCATGACAATGGCCGTCATGGGCTTGAAATGATCAATCATCCGAAAAGCCGCCCGGGAGGCAACCGCGATGGCGCACAGGACCGCCAGCACCACCAGTTCCTTGGCCTGAGGCTTCCGGTGCTCAAACACCAGGAAGAAGGGAATCATGGTATACAGAATGATCAGCACACTGGCCAGATAGTACACCCGGCCACCGGCCCGGTGACACAGATAGATGGTAGCGGGCATCACCAGCAGCAACATGACGAAGGTCAGCCATCTGCGCCAGTTCCCGTGAGCGTTATGTGTCATCGCCGTCCCCTCCTCCGTTGGCGCGGTATAGCGCCACCACATGCTCCGCCGTCACTGCATTCTGGAACATGCACCGGCTCATGCGGTTGGCCGCTGTGGTGTAGAAGCTGTTTTGCCCAAAAAAGCGGCGGGGGGGCGCGGTGGTAAGAATCTGCCCGTCGAAAAACATGCTGATCAGATCTCCGTATTGGGCGCAGAATTCCACATCATGGGAGACCATCACCACCGTCATCCCCTGGGCCTTCAGCTTCTCCAGAATCCGGGCCAGCTTTTCTTTGAAAAAGCCGTCCATCCCTTTGGTGGGCTCATCCAGGAGGAGGAGCCGTGGTTCCGTCAGCAGCACCTTTGCCAGAGCCGCCCGTTGCTGCTCCCCGCCGGACAGGTCATAGGGATGGGAATCCAGCAGAGCCTCCACCTCGCAGGTCCTGGCGACTGCCTCGAGTTTCTCCCGGTCCCGGCACATCTCCTCCAGGTCCTCCCGGACGGTTTTTTTCACAAAGAGGCTCTTGGGATCCTGTGGCAGCATGGCCAGGCAATTTTGGAACAGTTCCGTCCCCCCATAGGCCTCCACCTTCTTCCCAAACACCCGGATTTTCCCCCGGTAGGGTTTGCAAATGCCGCAGACCGCCTTGAGCATGGTGGACTTCCCCGCGCCGTTGCCGCCTACGATGGCAAAGAGACTGCCCTCCGGCACCACGGCGCTGACCCCCCGGAGCACATCCGGGCTGTTTTTTTCATACCGAAACCAGACTTCCTTCAACACCAGGGCCGAAGGCCGCTCCTCCCAGGCTACCGGCGCTTCCGGCAGCGCCTTCACCTCCGGCGGGGTTTGGAAGGCTCCCAAGAGCCAATTCCGGCCCTCTCGCACCGTGAGGGGACATACCCCCTTCCCCTGGGCTCCATAGAATACCCGAGTCGGAGCGGGCATGGCGGAGAACATGGGGTGATGCTCCGCCCATAGGAAGCCGGCCGTTCTGCGGGGAACATCCGCCACCAGAATGCGCCCGCCTTCCATCACCACTGCCCGGTCTGCCGCCGGAAGAATGTCCTCCAGGCGGTGCTCCGTGATGAGCACCGTGGTCCCCAGCTCCAGGTTGATTTTCCGCACCGTATTCAGGAAATCCGACGCGGCAATGGGATCCAGCTGGCTGGTGGGTTCATCCAGAATCAGCACCTCCGGTTGCATGGCCATCACCGAGGCCAGGTTCAGCAGCTGCTTCTGCCCGCCGGAGAGGCTGTCCACATCCCGGTGGAACCAATCCTGGATGCCAAAATAGCATGCCATTTCCGCCACTCTGGCCCGCATGGTTTTCTGATCACAGCCCAGGCTCTCCAGGCCAAAGGCCAGCTCATGCCAGACCTTGTCCGTCACAATCTGCTCGTCCGGGTTTTGCATCACATAGCCAATCCGGGCAGCCTGCTCCTCCTGAGGGACCTCCTCCAATGGCGTTCCGCAAAAGAGGATCCGGCCGCTGCGCTTGCCGTGGGGCGTCAGCACAGACTTCAGGTGCCGCAGGAGGGTGGTCTTGCCACTGCCGCTTCTGCCGCAGAGAACCACATACTCCCCCGGCTCCACGGTCAGGCTGACATCCGTCAGAGACGGCCGCCCCCCGGCCGTGGGATAGGTAAAGGTCAGATTTTGAATTTCAAAATGCGCCATTGGAGCGCCTCCCTCAGATGAAGTAAAGTGGGGATCAAAAGATACCCCCAATACGCCCCAAAGCCCAGGGCGTAAACGCCGGAAACCGGCGCAAGGTTCAAGCTTGGGACAAACACCGCCGTCACCCCGCCCAGGGCGGCAGAGGCCAGCACCACGCCCCCCAGCAGGAGCATCCACCCAAGGAGCATCCCGTCCTGCCCGGTCATCCGGTAGACCTGAAAGCTGCTGCGCCGTCCGGCCCCGTAGCCCCGGCTGCGCATGGAGGCCGCTGTCACCAGGCTCCCCTCCAGCGCCCAGGAGGTCATGGCCGACAGGACGGTGAGGCCGTCGGTCACCTTATCCCGGTACCGGTCTCCTGCGCCCTTCCCCACAGACCGCCTCGCCCCGGAGATCTGGCGGATCTGACGGAAGAACCGTGGAATCAGGCGAAATACCAGAACCAAAAGCAGGGACAGCGCCGGAATTGCCCTTCCAAACAGGCACAGAAACCTGTCGCTGGTCATCACCTCGTTGTAGCAGCCGAACCACAGCATCATCACCACAAACACCCCGGCAATGACCGCGCCATAGAGAAGGGCCTCCCAGGTGTAGGGCCGCCCAAATACCACCAAAAGTACGTGCTCCCCCCTGGGATTGAACAGGGGATTGACCAACGTCAGCACCGCAAACACCGGCAGCCACATGGAAAGATGCCTCCACCCCTTTGCTCCGTGGAGCAGCAGGTAGTATCCGGCAGCGCACACTCCACCAGCCAGCAGATAGGCCGGATGCTGAAACACCACGCCGAACCCAATGGCCCCCAGGAAGAACAGCAGCTGCACGCCGGGGTGACAGCGGGAAAATGGATCCTGCCTCATGGCCCATCACCCCATGCCGCCGCCCACGTCGGCCCCCAGGCCGTTGCAGGTGTAGCACCAGACGATGACGTCTCCGTCACTCAGGGTGTAGCTGGAGCAGCCATAATTGGGGAACCATCCATTGACCCGGTACATCCAGCCGGAGTTGTCGCCGCAGTCAAACTCGTAGAGATTGCCGATTCCCTCCACATAGTAGCTGTTATACATGGGGGTCCAGCTGTACTCCAGTTGGATCCCGGCGGAGGCGCAAACCCGGTTCAATATGTCAAACACCGTCTCTCCATCCTCAAATTCCACTGTAATGGGGTAGAGAAGCACTCCGTCTGAGGGGACGTATCCCGCCTTTTCCGGCTCCAGGCTGTCCCAGTTGTTCAAAATGGTGTCGCAGTAGATGGCAATGGAGCAGGTACGGGGCGGATCCGTCTCTGGAGGGGGTTCCGTGGGATCCGGCTCCGTGATAGGCGGATCCGTGATAGGCGGGTCTGTCACATTGGGCTCTGTGGAAGGCGGCGTAGTTGGCTCCTGGGCTGCAATGGAAGGCTCCGTCACCGGCTGAGTCTGCTCCAACCCGGCGCTTTGGGTGGGGGCGGTGGGATCTGTCTCCGGTACCGTGGGATTCAGCGCCTGCTGCAGCTGCGCCTGCATGGCGGCGGCCCGGTCCGCTTCCAGCCGGTCCAGGTCCTGGCTGGTGTAGCACAGCTCCATAGTTTCCCCCGCCCGGCGCATCCAAGTGATGGCAAAGTCGTTGAGGGCCTGAAGAGACGTCTCCTCCACCGAAAGGGCATCCACCGTCCAGCTCAGCATTTGACCGGCTCCTGCCTCTGTCTCGCCCCAGACCACCTCCCCGGCGTACATGCTGAGGCTCCGGGCGCCGCTGCGGACACTGGCAAATGCAGTGGCTTCCCGCAAAGCCAAGGGCTGACCCTCCCCCAAGGTCAGGGCAATGGGATGCTCCGCTGCCGCCTGACAGAACGCCTCTCCCATAACAAGGGTCAGGGCCGCCTCCGTCTGGGCGGGGGTCTCCACCCGCAGCTCCGACTTCTCATTGAGGGCCAGGAAGCTTCCTCCAATTTGAATGCATGCAGTTGCACGGGGGGACGTCACAAGCACATCTCCCCGGCGAAGGATGGTATTGGGCTCCACCGGGTAGGCCACGCCGTCTCGCTTCATGGTGACGACGCCCCGAAGCTCCGTTAAAGTGGCCGCCTCAGTGTCCCGGTCAAACCACCCCCGGATGAACCCGGCCGTCAGAACACCGGCTGCTCCAATCACCAGAATGAGGAGCACCATAATTCCATTTGCAAGCTTCCGTCTTTTCATCGACTCGTGTCCTCCTGTTATCACACAAATGAGAGCCCCTGCATACAACGGCAAAGGAGCGCGGTCAAGTCCCCGAGAAGCGGTCCCAAAACTTATGTTTGAGACCGCCTCCCGGGGCTTGACGCGCTCTTTTGGTCAGGGTCTTGCCTGTCCGGAGCGGGAACTCCCGGTTATTTCTTTGCCCGTTTTTTCTTGAGCTCCGGCGCCGCCAAGGCTGCCGCCGCCAACAGGCCCAGAATCAGGATCCCGGTGTACAGCCCCACGGGACTGTCATCGCCGGTAGCCGGGTTATTGGGCTTTTTGTTGGAATTGGTGGGCTGATCCGTAGGCGCCGCCGGGTCCGTGGGTTTCGAGGGATCGGTGGGCTTTGCAGGGTCGGTAGGTTTCGTCGGATCCTCCTGGTTCCCCTTTTGAATGGTGACGTCGCTCATGTCATAGAGGCCCGTCTTGCCGTCCTTCAGCCGGAAGTACGCAGTCAAGGCGTAGTAGCCCTGTTCGGTCGCCATCCCGTTGCGCTGGCCGCCAGTCAGATGGCAGAAACCACCGCCTGCCACCACATAGCTGCACAGGGCGTCCAGCACACTGTGTCCCTGTTTGATGAAGCGGGAATCGGTGTGGGGATCCAGACCCAGGGCCGTCAGAGCCACCACCACCTGGGCGCAGGATTCGCTGTTGGCGTAGGGGCTCCCATTGGTATCCAGGGTGTAGAAGCCGCCGTCTGGCTCCTGCAGCTTAGACAGGAGCTGGAGGGCCTGATCCACCGCAGCCTGCACTTCCTTTTGGGTCTTGTAGTAAGGCGCCAGAGCCTGAATGGCCATGCCGGTCATATCCGCGTCCGATACCCGGCCGCTGATGCTCCAGCCGCCGTCCGCCAGCCGCCCATCCAGAATGGCCTCGATGAGCTTCTGCCGGGTCACAGGGTCTGCACCGGTCGGGGCAGTGGGCACCTCATAGCCGTGGCAGTCTAGGGCAATGAGCGCCCAAATGGGGCCGTTGATCCCCTGCTTCTTGACATACTTCATGTCCGTCAGACCCTGGAGCAGGTTGTGGCCACCGACATCTGTCACATCTTTGCCCATGGCCGTAAGAGCCAGAATCAGCCGGGAGTTGTCGGTGGATTTGCTGCTGTGGAGCCTGCCCTGCTGGTCGATCTTCTGATTCACATAGGAGACCACATTGTCGTAGTAGCCTGCGGGAACTTCTCTGCCGCTCCTGGCCAGGCCCAACACCATCCACTCGCCGCCGATGGAACCCACGGTGGGAGTGTACTCCTTGCCCAAGGCAGTTAAATAATCGCCCGTGCTTTGGTAAGCAGCAGCTGCGTCGGCATGGGGTAGCTTCAGGTAGGCCAGGGCACTCTCTGCGTCCACCAGCTTTTGGTAATTGCTCACCAGCTTCTTCTGGAGGTCTGTCAGGGCGTCATAGGCGGTCCGGGCCTCTCGGATGGCTGTTTCGCGCTCCAGGGTGACGGTACCGATTGCGTCAATCAGCGCCTTGACACGGTCTGCGGCGGCCTGGTCTTCATCCGTCTTCTTCAGCTCTGCCAGGGCCGTTTCTGCCGCTGTCAGGGCGTCGTAATTCCGGACCAGTCGCTTCTGCGCGTCGGTCAGCTGGTCATATGCCTCCCGGGCGGCAGCAATGGCCTCCTCGCTCTCCAGGGTGACGGGGTCGCCGATGGCGGCAATCAAGGCCTCCACTGCATTGGCTGCCTTGTAATTCTCCTCGGCATTGGGACCGCCGCCAATGTCCTCGCCCAGGTCTCTGGTGTACAGCCACTCCACATAGTCGTCATTGCTCACTGGTTCCAATGCGGCAGACTGTCCCGGGAAATTGGTCGTACCATCATGGGTGATACGGTACATCCACCCGCTCATGCTTCCGTCGCTGAATTCTCCCCAGCCTTCAATCGCCTTGACATACACACCATACTCCGAGTGCTCCTCCACGTCAAGGGTCAAGCCGGTTTTTTTCAGTAGCGTATACGCCGTCTCTCCCGCTTCAATTTCATAGCGGGTCTTTTCCAGATAGGTCTCGCCCTTGGGGTCCACCACACTGATGTAGGCGTACTGCTCTGTGGTAACAGGATTTTCCTGGGTGCCTTTTACCGTCACCACAAGTTCTTTCCGGATGCTGGTTTCACCGGCTGCGCCTGTTACAATGGCGGTGAGGGTCACATGGACGTCCGACTCGCTCCTGGTCACCGCTCCGGTGTTGGAAATCACCAGGGGCTTATCCGACAACCACACAATGGAGGTCCCAAAAGCGCCGCTCTGGGGCAGCGCTAAGTCCGACGTCACGGCAGAGACATCTCCCAAATCCAGAGCTTCCGCCGCATCCACGGTCAAATGCTGCTCCAGGGTCGCCTCCTGCTCCAGTCGGGTGGTGTCGCTGCAATACTTCAGGGTCAGGGCCGCTCCATCTGCCGGCTTTCCCTTCAGATCCGTCACACGTGCCTGCCCGTCATACAGGTACCATCCTGCGCCCTCCCCGGCATAGAGACCGGAAACCTCCACAATTGCCTGGCTGGTGGGGGTGAAGCTGAATCCATATTCCACAGAGGCCTTCTGTAAAACCTCCAGATAGGTGCTGCCGCTTGCATCCACCGGCGCGGTGCTGAGGAGCGTCTCCCGGTCGGCAGTCCCCAAAATGGTCACAGAAATGCTGCCCGCCGGCTTCATCTCTTTGAGGGCCTGCTGGAGCGCAAAGTAGGGCTCCCCAAATGCATATTCTTCGCCTTCCACCGCTTTGGCGCGCTCCAGTGCCGCCTGAAGGGCAGCTACCGAGGCCGCTGTGTAGGCGTCGCTTTCCCGCAGCAGCCCCTCCGCTTCCCGAATGTACGCAGACAGCTTCTCAGGGGTGGGATTCTCACTGACCCAGACATTGCTGCCATGGTATAAATCCGCAAATGCAATTCCCGTCTGCGTGTGGATCTCCTCTTTGCCCACCACAGACTTCTGATAGAGCAAGCTGACGATGGTGTCGCCATTGTCCTGGGTCCACTCTTCCCCATTCCGGAAATCCCAGCCGGAAATTCCGCTTCTCGTGGCGGAGACGGTGCCAATCAGGACGCTGTTTGTTCCGATTGCCGCGCTATACCCGCTATAGGGGTGGCCGCCGATGAAACCGTACTGGTCATCCTCCTGGTCCCGCACCAAAGCGTCCAGACAGACCTGCCTGAAGTGGTCAAATTGCTCCCGATACTTCTGCACCTCCGGATCATTGGGATGAAGACCGATCGAATTCCCCATGGGCACCATGGTCCAGCCGCCGTAATCCGCCCCCTGGGCGAGGCCTCCCATCATGCTGCTGCATTGCTTCATTGCCGCTTTCTGCAGCTCCGGCGTCATGGAACCGGATGCCTCCAGGCCCATATAGAGGAAGATGGGCTCGGTCCACGCGCCCCAGTAGTATTTACCGTCTTCCCCCTGACCAATGTAATCATGCAGCCGCCGGACGTAGTTCACCCCCTGGTAATCATACGGGTTGTCGCCCTGGGCCACAATCTGCAAAATGGCGGCGCCGATGTCCGTGCCAGCCCATGTCCGCCCGGGCTTATGTTCTTTGAGATTGTAAAAGGTGAAGCCGTACTGGTCAAAGTCCTCCCGGAGCACGGATTTCGCCATCCACACATCCCAGTATGATCTCGTGAGGTTGCGGTGGGTCTGATAGTACTCCCGCAGCTGGTAAACCGTTTTGGTCACCAGGTCATCCTCGCTGACGATTCTGCCTACCGTCACTGCAAACGTCCGGGTTGCAGAGGCCTCTCCCTTGGTGATTGTGGCAGTCAGCGTCACCTTCTGCTCCGAATAGGACACCGTCACCTTGCCGGCGTCAGAAATGGCGGCGGGGTTTGAGCTGCTCCAGGAAATGGCGCTGCCACTCGCCCCGCTGGTGGGCAAATCCATATCCGCCGTTGTAAACAGGGGAATGACGATGGCATTCCGATCGTCATGGACAGCCGCTTTGTCCGTCTGGACCTCCCCACCCAGGGGGAGGACCTTCACGACAAAGCTTCTGGACGCTTCCGCGGAGCCAAAGGTCACCTTGGCCGTCAGGGTCACAACCACAGCCGGCTCTCCCGCGGCCGGGTTTTTCACTTCGCCGGTGGCAGGATCTACCACCGCCGGATTGCTGGAGGTCCACACAATGCTGCTGCCAAACCGGCCCGTGGCGGGCAGAAACAGCTGCCCCATGGTAGTCGCCGGAAGCGCCAGAGCATCCAGATCATGGGCCACCGTGTCCCCATCCGACAGCTCCGGATCATACACAAAGGTTGCCATCACAGCGTCGTTGTGGAGATAGTCGCCCAGCGCCACAGAGCCGCGCCAGACACTCCCATGGCGGATCCCCGCCGTTGAAATCGGCAGGCTCCGATCGTTCCAATTAAAATACCCACCCAGGTCCTTGTCTGTAAAGTGGGTGTTGTTTTCGTCTTCAATGTGCGCCCTCGTTACAAAGCTGCGCAGCAGCTGGTCCATGAGGCCCAGAGCGTCCACCTGCTCTTTCTTCCCCGCTGCAACCAGCGCAGAGATGTATTGGGGCAAGATGGTATCCCCTTTGATGGCCCTTGCCATCCTGGAAATCGATCCCTGGTAGGAGCCTTCTTCCTCCCCATAGAGCACCTCAAAGGTGTGCAGAAGGCCGGTGAGCTCCTTGCTTGCAAGTTCCTTCAGTGGATATGTGGTCCCGTGGACCGTGACCGGCGTCTCATCCTCCAGCCACCGGGCCAGAAGCAGCGCCGCATCGGTTTGTACGAACAGTTTGGAGGCCATGAGCAGGTCCTGCCCTGTCTGGCCGATGACGCGTCCATCGGGGATCTCCCAGAGGACGCCCTTTGTGTTTTCGAATTTGGCGTCGCCGAAGCTCTCCAGATAAGTCTCGATGGCGCCGGTCCGGGTCTGCCGCTGGGTCCCCCCCGCCACCTGCCAGTTGCCCCCGGCGTAGTACATCTCCAGAGCCAGCAGGGAATAGGTGTTGGTGATGCTGGCCGCCACCGGAATCTGCTTGTTTGCCACCGTGGAGACAAAGTTCCCATCCTCTTCCAGGTTGGACAGCAGGTCTCCAATCAAGTCGGAGGCGGTCTCTGCAGGGAAGCCATAGTCCAGCAGGTGCACCTTCCGGGGGTCCTCCCCCCGCACCATGGCGTCAATGGCCGCCACACCCTCCGCCGTGCCAAGGCCGGAAGCCCCACCGGCTGAGTAGGCTGTCTCGCCCCCAGTAAAATCCGCGTTCAGGGGAATCTGCGCCGTCCGCTCCCGGTCCCGGGTCAGGGCGTATACCGCCAGCGCCGTGAGGGGCACATATTCCGTGTTCCGCTCATAATAGGCCAGGTTTGCCTCTTGGGCAGCCGTCAGGTCCTCCCTACTTGCCGCCGTCACCGCCCCCGGCAGCAGACCAACCAGAAGCGCCAACGCCAGCAACAGGGATACGGCCCGCCTGGCCCGGCCCCTCCATCCAATTCTAGGTTCCATTCTCCGCATGTCTCCTTTCCAAGTAGTCGACTGAGGCAAAGCGGAACGGTCAAGACCGTTCCCTGTCAGGCATCCTCCCATGGACTGACAGAGTCCAATCTTGACGCGTCCGCTTTTGCAGTCAACCTGCTAAATTACTTCATTTAAGCAGCAGGATAATAGATCTCGTAGGGGCTGACGTCGAAGACAATCTCCATGCCATCCACCAGTCCATAATTGGTGCCATAGCACTTCAGCGCAGAAATCACGCCGTTCTGGGTACAAGCAATGTTCCAGCCTGTGCCACTGTATACATCATACTTGATCCCATTCACAGTCTCCTGGCGCGTATCATTGGTCTCAATGTTCTGCCCCTGTACATAATGAATATAGCCACCGGCAGGGCAAGTCTCCGTAGGATTGGGATCCCAACCACCCTGAATATCATCAATATCATGGTAGTAGAATGCCGCAATAATAGCATCCAGCACATTGGTTTGGAGACCAGCAGGGGGATTATAGACGGCGTCGCGAACGCCACTGTCCACAAACAGCTCCTGAATGTCCTCAATGCTCATCTCATAGTTCAAGATGTAATAGTTCGCATTGACATTTGCCATGGTGGGAGTGCCGCCCTTGTAAGCCTGGTCAGCAGGCTTTCCCTCCGCATCCAAGCCGCCCTTGGTGAACATGTTGTATGTAATCGAAACCTTGACTGTACCGGAAGTCGCTTCCTTTGCAAAGACCCCGCTGCTCATGGCAAGCACCATGGTCAGCACCAACAGCAACGACAGGAATTTTTTGATATGCTTCATAACAAGAACTCCTTTAAACTATTAATTTGTTTCGTCAATTTTGCGCTGCAGTCCGAACCATACCGCAGCAACCTGCCGCCGGGATCTATGCGCGCAGGTCCGCATGTCAGAACGGATACAAAACCGTACAACCTCCTGGCCTGGAAGGATGTCAGTCTGTATGCGGGAGTATGTATTGTCACAGCCCGGGCTGTTGGCAATCAAATGGAAAAATTCTGCATTTTATGCTTTTTAGGCTTTCATTTCGGCGCAAAAAAAGATCACACTGGCATTCTAATGCCAATGCGACCGTCCTTTCTCGCCTCAATCTTGTCCCTCGCCCCATGGGGAGCGCCCTTCAAGCTCGATCATCGTCGGTATTCTGGCTCATGCATTGGGAAGCAAAGGGCTTCTGCGTTTGTATTCCGCCTTCCCAGGTTTCCCCAGTGACCGGATTGCTCCATGAATACAAACTCCTGCATTTACAGCAACAGGCAAAGCTCCGGACTCTAACCGGATTTCCTAATCACCGCACCTGCCGAATCCGGCAGTCTTGATGGGTGACACGATGCAGCATATTGACTTGTTCAGGGGAGATATTCCACAACCACGTACAAATGTCCCTGCATTTGTACCCATCGGGGGCTTCCCTGGCATCGAATATCTTTATTTTGATTATACACATAAGAGGTAGGAATGTCAACAGGCAATTTCTAAAAAAAACACAATCTGCCCGTTCTGTACCTCATTCGCGTTTTAAAGTCGTCTCCCCGCAAAGAAAATCCCCGCGGCGACACAAGCGGGAGGTTTTCCAGATATTTCCAGGTATATCATCCCATTTTTTATGTCTCCAGGAGAAACACCCGTCTTTCTGCATGGCTATTCACGCTTTGAAAAAAATCTTTACTATTTTTCTGAAAAGGCATTTCATTCCGGATATGATTATGCTATAATAGCCACGTTGATACACTCTGAATTTGAAAACGTGCGCATTTGACCAGGCAGAGGCCATACACCAGCAGCGCATTTCCCGTCAGCGGTAACTATGACGGCAAATTCAGGTCCTTGCCACCGGTCCGTGCAAACTTGCACTGCTGGCAGCAATCTGCCGTCCATACACCCGCCCACAGAGGCCTCCAGCCAAACACCACACAACAGCAGCGACCGCTGCAGATAGGAGTAATATGATGAAGTATCGCCCTTATGAAAATCCTTCCACATCCAAGCAGGCATCCGTCATCCCCTGGATCACCGGAGCTTCCATTGCCTTTCTTGCTCTTATAAACCTCGCCATGTTTTTCTGGAGTGGCCAGGCCAGCTTTGCGCTTCTGGCGTTTCTATGCGCCGTCTATCTGCCAACACCTTTGACCAACTCCCGGATGGATGGGGTCGGAGCCTGGTCCTATTTCACCTCCGTCGCTGCCGCCCTGGCTTACGGCGCCATCTGCGCCGTGCAGTGCTGGTGGATCACCCTGTTGGCCCTTGTGACGACAATCTCCGCCACCTGGCTTCTGTACCGCCAGCACCGGAAGCAGTCTTTCCATTTGCCCCGGCGGCCGGGAATGACCTTCCAGTGTCCTTCTGACCAGGTGTGGATTCCCCTGTACCATTTCGCCATGCTTCTGGTATTTGCCATTCTGAGCATGCGCAGCTTCCCCATCTCCATATCGCTGTTCCTGGTGCTCCTCTCCCTGCTGGCTGCTGCTCTCGGACTCCGGAATTGGGCCTGGGGAATCGCCCTGGAGCCGGACGGGCTCACAGTTTACAGCCTCCAGCGTTCCAATTTCTATCCCTGGACGGATATGGGTACCCCGCTCTTTGGCGTAAACCGCTGGTACCTGTACGACCGGCAGAACCGGTGCATCTGCACCGTCCCGGCCTGGGAAGCCGCAACCAGCGCCCTGCCTCAGAAGCTGGAAGAAATCCTATGCAACCACCTCCCCGAACATTCTTAAACTGCAAGCCATCCGCTTGATTTTCTATGGGCTTGTGTGATACTCTATAGGAAACCTACAAAAGGAGCAACGAGCCATGCAGAAATACGAGCTGATTCGGGAGCGCTTTACCACCTGCTCCGGCGACCGGCATCCTCAAACCACCATGGAGGAACTGACCATCCCAGACCCGGCAGCCTATGTACAGGATTTATTCCAAATGGAAAAGCACCTCCAAATCCAGCAGCATCAAACCGACAGCAGTCTGGTCTTTGACGTCTACACCAGCGGCATCCACCAGCGCTTCACTTTCACAGAACTATAATCCCAAGGAACACCGATTCCGCCGGAACCCTCGGAAACACAAAAAACATCCCACAGCCCCGTAGGGAATGGTTTGACCATTCCGCCTTGCCGCATAAGCGGAGGAACATATCAAAAAATTCCCCCTTTGTCTCATCAGAAACAAAGGGGGGATTTCCGTTTTTAAAAATCAGCCTTTCAGCGCCTCTTCCACAGCCACAGCTACGGAAACGGTGGCGCCGACCATGGGGTTGTTGCCCATGCCCAGGAAGCCCATCATCTCTACGTGGGCCGGGACGGAGGAGGAACCTGCAAACTGGGCGTCGCTGTGCATCCGGCCCATGGTGTCGGTCATGCCGTAAGAAGCGGGACCAGCAGCCATGTTGTCCGGGTGCAGAGTCCGGCCGGTGCCGCCGCCGGACGCCACGGAGAAATACTTCTTGCCCTGCTCCACGCACTCCTTCTTGTAGGTGCCTGCCACAGGATGCTGGAACCGGGTGGGGTTGGTGGAGTTGCCAGTGATGGAGACATCCACGCCCTCGTGGTGCATAATGGCCACACCCTCGCGGACATCGTCGGCGCCATAGCAGCGGACCGCTGCCCGCTCGCCCTCGGAGTAGGGATACTCCTTCACAACTTTCAGTTCGCCGGTGTAGTAATCAAACTGTGTCTGCACATAGGTGAAGCCGTTGATCCGGCTGATGATCTGCGCTGCATCCTTCCCCAGGCCGTTGAGGATGACCCGCAGGGGCTCCTTCCGGGCGCGGTTTGCAGAGCGGGCGATGCCAATGGCGCCCTCTGCAGCAGCAAAGGACTCGTGGCCCGCCAGGAAGGCAAAGCACTTGGTCTCATCCCGCAGGAGCATGGCGCCCAGGTTGCCATGGCCCAGGCCCACCTTCCGGTCCTCGGCCACGGAGCCGGGGATGCAGAAGGCCTGCAAGCCGATGCCAATGGCCTCGGCCGCCTCAGCGGCCGTCTTTACGCCCTTCTTGATGGCAATGGCTGCGCCCACGGTGTAGGCCCAGGCAGCATCCTCAAAGCAGATGGGCTGAATATTTTTGGTAATGGTGTAGGGATCAAAGCCCTTTTCCTCGCAAATGGTCTTGCACTCTTCCACGGAAGAAATGCCATACTGAGCGAGGACGCCATTGATCTTGTCGATCTTTCTCTCGTAACCTTCAAACAAAGCCATTGTGCTGTCCTCCTCTTATTCGTGACGGGGGTCGATATACTTCACGGCGTTTTCAAACTGGCCGTAATGGCCCTTGGCCTTCTCCAGCGCCTGATTGGCGTCGTCGCCCTTCTTGATGAAGTCCATCATCTTGCCCAGGTTGACAAACTCGTAGCCGGTAATCAGGTCGTCGCCGTTCAGGGCAACACGGGTCACATAGCCCTCCGCCATCTCCAGATAGCGGGGACCCTTGGCCCGGGTGGCAAACATGGTGCCCACCTGGCTCCGCAGGCCCTTGCCCAAGTCCTCCAGGGAAGCGCCCACGGCCAGACCGCCCTCGGAAAACGCAGACTGGCTGCGGCCATAGACGATCTGCAGGAACAGCTCCCGCATGGCGGTGTTGATGGCGTCACACACCAAGTCGGTGTTCAGCGCCTCCAGAATGGTCTTACCAATGAGAATTTCCGCAGCCATTGCGGCGGAATGGGTCATGCCGGAGCAGCCCAAGGTCTCAACCAAGGCCTCTTCAATGACGCCCTCTTTCACATTCAACGTCAGCTTGCAGGCGCCCTGCTGGGGAGCGCACCAGCCCACACCGTGGGTGAAGCCGCTGATATCTTGAATCTCCTTGGCCTGAACCCACTTGCCCTCTTCCGGAATCGGAGCGGGGCCGTGATAGGCGCCTTTGGCCACGGAGCACATATGTTGTACTTCTGCTGAGTAAATCATGGCGATATTCCTTTCTTTTCCAAGACCGGGGCAAGCCCAGTCCAACGTAGAGTCACTTTGGGAAATTCTAAATTTCCGGAGGTATTATACCGTCCAAGCGGACATTTGTCAATCTGTCAGAAAAAATCTCGGAGGAATCCGTACATTGTCCATTCAATTCGCCAAAACCAGTATGGAGATTTGCAAGGAATCGCCCGGATGGTTCCACAGATCCTGTAGGAATCCATCCGGGCCATTTGTCGTTTCAGCTTCCAAGAGGTTGTAAAAATTCTTGGAAAGCTCCGCTACTTCAGTCGATGGTCACTGTGCGGCTGCTGGGCACTGTTTCCGTCCGCTTGGGCAGGTTCAAGGTCAGGACGCCGTTTTGGTACCCGGCTTTGATCTGGGTCGTGTCAATGTCGGAAACATCAAAGCTCCGGCTGTAGCTGCCCCAGCTGCGCTCCCGGCGGATATAATTGCCCCCCTTGTCCTTCTCCTCCGACGCCGTCTGATGTTTCGCCGTAATGGTCAGGTTGTTGTCGCTGAGCTGAATGTCGATGTCCTCTTTCTGGAAACCAGGCAGCTCCGCCTCTAGGACGAATGCGTTGCCCTCATCCCGAATGTCTGTCTTAAAGGACGTCATTCCATTGTCGCCCCAAAAACGGCGCTCCATCTCCTCCATCATGCGGAAGGGGTCATAGTAAGAAACTTCATTTTGCTTCTGATAGGGTGTCAGGTGAAACATAATACATACCTCCAATTGGCTATGTCCCTCAAGGCTGGGACTTCGCTTCTGATTTGTCTATAGAATACCCCAGATTTATGAACAAAACTCGGCCATTTTGTGAATGAAACGTAAATTTTAGCACTCTCGTACCGAGAGTGCTAAAATTTTTGAACGGTTACATTCGGGCAACCTTCTGCCCCGTCTTTCCGCCCCAGAGGGCGGCGGCTGTCTGCAAAAAGCCCCGGGTTTGCTCCGGCGATGCATCGGGGCCAAAGCTGGCTCGGACGGTTCCGGTTTCCAGGGTCCCGGCGCTCTCATGGGCCGTAGGCGCACAGTGGACTCCAGCCCGCAGGGCAACCCCCCGGGCCGCAAACCGTTCCGCCGCCGTCTCACAGTCCCCATCCGGCGGAAGGAACGACAGGACACCCGCCTGATGGGGACCTGTAAATACCCGCAGGCCCAGACCGGCCAGGCCCTGGGCGGCCCGCATTGCCTCCCGCTCTTCCCGGGCGGCAATGGCCTTCAACCCCACGTGGCGGATGTGGGTCATCCCCGCTGCCAGACCGCAGATGCCGGGGACATTGACCGTCCCCGCCTCTCCCCGGTCCGGCAGAAAATCCGGCATGTCCTGCTGGATGGACAGGCTTCCGGTTCCCCCCTGCATGAGCGGCTCCGGGTCCCGGCCACACAGCAGCAGCCCTGTGCCCTGAGGGCCCAGCAGCCCCTTGTGGCCCGGCATGGCAATGAACTCCGCCCCCCATTTTTTCAGGGAAACCGGTCGGCTCCCGGCAGATTGGGCCGCATCCACCAGGAACGGGACCCCATGGAGACGGCACAGCTCTGCCAGCTGCTCCACCGGCAACACATAACCAAAGACATTGGAAACATGGGTAAAAATCGCCGCCACAGGCTTCTCACTGAGGGCCCGGTCAAAGTCCGCCAGGGTATCCTCCCAGCTGAACAGTTTCCGGCCCGCCACCGTCACCCGGGCGCCCAAGGCGTGAAGCGGGCGGGTGACCGCATTGTGCTCAAAGCCGGAAATCACCACCCGGTCCCCAGGATGAACCAGGGTTCGAATGGCCATATTCAGCCCATGGGTACAGTTCATGGTGAACACCACCCGCTCAGGCTCACAGTCGAACATCTCCCCAGCCAGACTCCGACAGCGGAATACCGCCTCCGCCGCCTCCATGGCCGCCGGATAGCCGCCCCGGCCCGGATTGGCGCATCGGAGCAGAGCCCGGTTGACTGCGGCGCGCACTGCCTGGGGCTTGTGCAACGTGGTCGCGCCGTTATCCAGGTAAATCATGGTTTCAGCTCCTCCAGTCCTCCGTCATCCCGGTGCAGATAGAGCCTGCTGAAGGGAACTCCAGACTGCTTCAGCTGTTCCATGGCAGCAGCCCCGTATCCGGGGGGCACGCGCAGGCTGTATCCGCACCCCTTCTCCTCCATCCAGCGGGGCGTCCGCTGCAGCTGCACCGGAACTCCGGCGCTGCGAAGCACATTTTGCCCCCGCTGGGCAAAGGTGATGGAGCGGAATGTGACAAAATACTCTTTCATATGGCAACACCTCCCGGGCTAACCTATGCCCGAGGACGCCAAAGGGTGCCTGGGTGGGAAAAACACAACGCGGCTGCCTCAACACCGAAGGCAGCCGCGCATCATTCCATTGACAAAAAGGAAGCAGTTATTTCATTTCATCACAATATTGCGCCCGCTCACCGCCGATGAATTTGGGGCGGGTTCTGGCACACAAGATGGGAGCCTGACCAATCTGGGTGACGGACAGCCGTACCGGTACCGCCACCTCCCCCAGGTGCATCCCAATGAGGGTACCGCCGATGTCCATCCCCGCCTTGGCCCGGATATGCTCCACAGCCACCGGATGGGCAAATCGCTCCCAGGCGGTGGTGGCAAAGGAGCCGCCGGCCTTGGGCTGAGGACGGACGTTGACCACCTCGTATCCATACCGCTCCGCCGTCTCCCGCTCCACAATGAGCGCCCGATTCAGGTGCTCACAACACTGCACCGCCAGGGCTACCCCGGCCTCCTGGACAACGGGATATATCCCGTCAAAGGCCGCTCTCGCCGCCTCCAGGCTGGAACCTTTTCCAATCTTCAGCCCCACCATCTCACTGGAAGAGCACCCAATCACCAAAAGGTCCCCCCGCTCCAGCTTTGCTGCCGCCAGCAGCTCCTCCATGGCCTGCGCTGCCTGCTTTGTCACGTCCTGATACATTCTTAATACCCCCTAAAGTTCCAGCTTTTTCACGGCCCGTGCCGGCTTGTCGCTGAGAATCTCCCACATAGGCGCTTCCGTCTGGCCGCCCTGGAAGTACCGCCGTGCCTGGCGGAATCCCTCCTCCACATCCTGCCTCTGAGACATGGCCTCATAAGCCAAGTCATACACGCTCATATCCCGGTACTGAGGCGCAGGGTCCTCCAGCTCCACCTGGAACAGGCCCACCTTGGCCCCTTCCTTCGGATCTTCACCATAGTCCATTTCAAAATGATTCCGGCAGCACGCTTCACTGTCAAAAAAGTAAGCACAGCCCAGGCGGCTGTAGCTCTGGGGAAATTCCCGCCTTCTCACAAACTCAAAGACGGCCTCCGTGGCATATTTGGCGTAGTCTGCCCAATATCGCAAACCGCTGCGGCTCATCACCGCGTATAAATACTTCCCCTGGAGCACCATAGCAGCAAAGCAATCCAAGCCCCGCTCCAGCCCCTGGAGGAACGGCTCGGCAAGCTGATAAAGCTTCTCGTAATCCGGAGTCAGCGTATCCCCCAGCCGGAGAGAACGGCTGATATGATATACTTCCATCTCAATCCCCTTTTCATCCGTTTCCTGACCCAAACTTTGGAATGTTCCCGCCGTTGGCATCCTGATGGGAAGCATCGGTCTTCCCGATGCTTCCCACCCGAGAGGCTCACACCTTCGCAGCTACCAATGCCTCCACCCGGGCAAGGGCCTGATCCACCTTTTCCAGGTCGGATCCGCCGCCCATGGCGGAGTCGGGCTTGCCGCCGCCCCGGCCGCCGCAGATAGGGGTGATGGTTTTGATGAGATCCCCGGCCTTCACACCGCGGGCCACAGCCTCCTTGCCGCAGACCGCCTGGAAGGTCACCTTCTCTCCCACCAGAGCCAGCACCGCCACCACGGCGGGATCTTTCTCCCGGAGCACATCGCCCAGCTGACGCAGAGAATTGGCGTCTCCCTGGGTCAGCTTCCGGGTGGCCACATGGAGGCCCCCAACCTCCTTTGCACTTCTCAGGAGATCGTCCGCACCTCCGGCAGACTCCTTGGCCTTGTACTGCTCAATGATCCGGCGGGCTTCTTTGAGCTCCGCCACGGTCTGCTCCGCCTTTCGCACCAGCTCGGCAGGGTTCGCCTTCATGGCTTCGGCTGCCTTGGCAATGGTTTCGCCGTCTTTTTCCAGCAGGGCCAACACCGCAGGACCGGTGACAGCCTCAATCCGCCGCACGCCAGAGGCGATGGAGGACTCGGAGACAATGTGGAACAGCCCCGCCTTGGCGGTATTGTCCAGATGGGTCCCGCCGCAGAACTCCAAAGACAGTGCTCCCATCTTCACCACCCGGACGGTGTCGCCGTACTTCTCCCCAAAGAGGGCCGTCGCCCCCAGTTTCTTTGCCTCCTCCAAAGGCAGAACCAGCGTTTCCACCGCCGTGCCGGAGAGGATGGCCCCAATGGTCTCCTCTTCAATGCGCTTCAAATCCTCCCGGGAAATGGCTTCGTAGTGGGTAAAGTCGAACCGCAGCCGGTCCGGCTCCACCAGGGAGCCCGCCTGGTGGCAGTGGTCCCCCAGGACCTTTACCAGGGCGCTCTGGAGCAGATGGGTGGCGGAGTGGGCCCGGCGGATGGCCGCCCGGCGGGTCCGGTCAATGGCGGCAACCGCCTCATCGTCCACCTTGATCTCCCCGGTCAGGAGCTTGCCGTGGTGCAGATACTTGCCGCCCTTGTCCTTCTGCACATTGGTGACAGCAAACACCGACTGCCCCACGGTGATGCTGCCGTGGTCGGCCGTCTGGCCGCCCATCTCCGCATAGAACGGCGTCCGGTCCAGGACCAAAATGCCAGCCTCGCCGCCGGCAATGACGCCGGTGACCTCGCCGTCCACGCAGACGGCCAGAACCTTGGCGGTGTCCTCGTCCTTTTCATAGCCGGTAAACTCTGTGGGGGTGTTATCCAGGCCCAGGTCCATTCCGGCCCAGGCCAGGTCGCCCAGAGCCTTCCGGGCCTCCCGGGCACGGACCTTTTGCTCCTGCATCAGCTTGGCAAAGGCGGCCTCGTCCACCGTCATCCCCTCGTCTTCCACCATTTCCACAGTGAGGTCAATGGGGAAGCCATAGGTATCATAGAGCTTGAAGGCGTCGGCCCCGGAGAACACCGTCTCCCCTTTGGCCTTGTGTTCCGCCAGGAGCTCGGCAAAAATCTTCATGCCGCCGTCAATGGTCCGGGCAAAGTTCTCCTCCTCGGTGCGCACCACCCGGGTGATATAGTCGGCCCGCTCCCGGAGGTAACCGTAATGGCCCTCATTTTCATGGATGACGGTTTCCACCACCTGGAAGAGGAAGGGCTTGTCCACCCCCAAGAGCTTTCCATGGCGGGCCGCCCGGCGCAGCAGCCGCCGGAGGACATAGCCCCGCCCCTCATTGGAGGGCAGCACCCCGTCGGCAATCATAAAGGTCGCCGACCGGATATGATCCGTAATGACCCGGAGGGACACGTCAATCTTGTGGCTCTGGCCGTAGGAGGCGCCAGTGAGCGCCGTGACCCGGTTGGTAATGCGCATCACGGTGTCCACATCAAAGAGGCTCTCCACCCCCTGACAGGCCACTGCCAGCCGCTCCAGACCCATGCCGGTGTCGATGTTCTTCTGGGCCAGGTCTGAATAGTGCCCATGGCCGTCGTTGTCAAACTGGGAGAAGACGTTGTTCCAGATTTCCATATACCGGTCGCAGTCGCAGCCCACGGTGCAGTCGGGCTTGCCGCAGCCGTATTGCTCCCCCCGGTCATAGTAGATCTCCGAGCAGGGACCGCAGGGTCCGGAGCCATGCTCCCAGAAATTGTCCGCCTTGCCCAGCCGGAAAATCCGGTCCGCCGGAATCCCCACCTCCCGGTTCCAGATCTCAAAAGCCTCTTCGTCGTGCTCATAGACGGAAGGATACAGGCGGGTCTCATCCAATCCCACCACCTGGGTCAGGAATTCCCAGCTCCAGTGAATGGCCTCCCGCTTGAAGTAATCCCCAAAAGAGAAGTTGCCCAGCATCTCAAAATAGGTGCCGTGGCGGGCCGTCTTGCCGATGTTCTCAATGTCACCGGTGCGGATGCACTTCTGGCAGGTACACACCCGGCGGCGGGGCGGCTCCACCTCCCCCTTGAAGTAGGGCTTCATTGGCGCCATGCCGGAGTTGATCAGCAGCAGAGACTGGTCATTCTGGGGAATCAGGGAAAAGCTGGGCAGGCGCAGGTGCCCTTTGCTCTCAAAGAAAGACAAAAACATCTCCCGGAGCTCATTGACGCCATAGGGTTTTCTGTTCATCATAATGAACCTCCATTCTCTTCGTTCTCATAATAGCAATCCTCCAACCATTGGGCTGGGTTGTCATCGATATATTGCCAAACCTGCAAAAAATCCTGCTCGTTGCGGATGATATGGTCATGGTAGCTTTTTTGCCACAAATCCACCCCAGTCTTTCGATTTGTAAAGCGTTTTAACGACGAAACAAACATTGGAATCACCTGATTGGTAGGGCGCGGCATCCTTGACGCGCCGTGGGACGCACCAACCGTTTCGCAAAGTGTCAACAAAATGTGAACATGATTCGGCATGATAACGCTGATATGAAATTGCATATTCTTTTGTTGGTTTTCCAGATACATCAAAGCCTCTTGTACACATGTTCCGTATTCGGAAAGTTGCAGCTGTGGTGCGTCAAGGATGCCGCACCCTACAACCCGCGAAAGCAACGGTTTCCTGCCTTTGGTGCACAAAGTTAGAAAATATGTCGCTGCACCGCTGTAGTTCCACCCCTCTAGGCGTATTTTTTTCCGCGCAGGTCTCTCCATCCCATTCCTCCTCCCAAAGCAAAAAACCTCGCCCCCAGGTTAGGGGCGAGGCTGTCACTCGCGGTACCACCCTAATTGCCGGGACATGCCGGCATCTTAGCTGCTCTGTAACGGGAGCGCCCGTCCCGGTCCTCCCGGGCCGCTTGGAAGTGGCTGGCAGAGTTCCGGCCAGGGGCTTACACCGTCTCCCCCTCGCTCTGGGCGCGTCCTTCTGCTTGGTTTCCGCATGGCATTTCGTGTATTTGGGGCTATTTTACCACATTTTTCTGATTTGTCAATCCTGGATTTCCCTGAATCAGGCGGCGCAGGGCCAGGGCGCGTCTGGGTTGATTGGTAATCACCGAGTGGATATCCGCCAGGAACAAGTACGCAAGCGGCCCAGGTCCGTTGACTGTATATGCGTTGACCTCCACATCATGCTCCTTCAACTCCCGGATGACACTGGGCCGCAGGCGCAGATACAGGGGATGATAGGCCCGAAGCCCCAGAGCCTGCGTCGCCCACCCGGGGTGTATTATCCTATCCTGATTCAGCAGGCCACAGGGCGCCTCCGGGGCCAGGGCTTTGAGCCGCAACAGCGTCTGGACATGGAAGCTGGAGAGAATGACCCGGTCTTTCAGGCCAAACCGATCAATCAGCTTCCAGACCTTTTCCTCTATGCCATCGTAGTCAAACATTCCCGTCTTCAGCTCAATGTTGGATTGTAACCCCGTGGGAGCAATCCGTTCCAGATACTCCTCCAGGGTGGGAACCCGCTGCGGTGCAATCTCCCAGCCATGGGCCGCATTCAGCCGGCGCAGCTCCGCCAGAGAAAAATCCTTCACAAACCCCACGCCGTCTGTGGTTCGGTCCACCAGCTCGTCGTGAATGACCACCACTTCCCCATCCCGGGTGAGATGTACATCCAGCTCGATGCCGTCTGCGCCGGTCTCAATCGCCTTTTGAAACGCCAGCATGGTATTCTCCGGATACCGGCTGCTGTAGCCCCTGTGGCAAATGACCTCCGTCATACCTATTCCACCTTTTGCAGTCTTTGACCTCATTTTACTCCACAGCCTCCTAAGGTGCAACCGGAAAGTTCTGGCCCTTCTGGGAGCGCTGTGCAGTCGCCAAATTTTTCGCCCACTCTGATCCACAGTCTTGACGGCGCGTACATCAGGCCCTATAATTGGCCACAGAACGACACACGTAAAGAGGCAACCACACCATGAACAAACAAATGATTCGCTACGTCCTGGGGCTGGTGCTGCTCATCGAGGGGGCGCTGCTGCTGCTGCCCCTGGCCGTCGCCCTGCTCTACCGCGAGGCCTCCTGGATCTATTTCATCGCCACCATTGGCGTCTGCCTGGCCCTGGGTGGCTGTATGACCCTTCGGAAGCCCCAGCGGCGGGCTCTCTTTCCCAAAGACGGCTTCGTGATTGCCGCCCTCAGCTGGATCGTCATCAGCCTTGTAGGGGCGCTGCCCTTCTGCCTGTCCGGCCAGATCCCCCGGTACATCGACGCCCTGTTTGAAATGATCTCCGGCTTTACCACCACAGGCTCCAGCATTTTGACCCAGGTGGAGGCTCTGGACCACGGCATGCTATTCTGGCGCAGCTTCAGCCATTGGGTGGGCGGCATGGGCATTCTGGTGTTTATGTTGGCGCTGCTGCCTGCCATGGGCGGAGCCACCATCCACATCCTCCGGGCAGAAAGCCCCGGACCTAGTGTGGGCAAAGTTGTACCCAAAATTCGGGACTCCGCTAAGATCACCTACGAAATTTACCTGGCTCTCACCGTCCTGCTGGTGATTTTGTACCTGGCTGGGGGCATGTCCCTGTTCGATAGCCTGTGCATTGCCTTTGGCACGGCAGGCACCGGCGGCTTTGCCGTCCGGACCTCCAGCTGCGCCGAATATAGCCCCTATATTCAGACGGTCACCACCATCTTTATGATCCTCTTTGGGGTGAACTTCACCGTCTACTTCCTCCTGCTGCAGCGAAAATTCCGGCAGGCCCTGCGCAGTTCTGAGCTGTGGACCTATCTAGGCGTCATCCTAGTCGCCACCTTGGCCATCAGCCTCAACATCTTCCGTTCTATGTCATCGTTTGGCCAGGCGGTCCATCATGCGGCCTTCACCGTCTCCTCCCTCATCACCACCACGGGTTATGGGACGGTGGACTTCAACCTGTGGCCGGAGTTCAGCCGGGTGATTCTGTGTTTTTTAATGGTCATGGGCGCATGCGCCGGCTCCACCGGCGGCGGCTTCAAGGTCTCCCGAATCGTCATCCTGTGCCGGTATGCAAACAATGAATTGAAGCGTCTGATTCACCCCCGGACCGTCAATGTGGTCCAGGTGGACGGCAAACAGATCTCCCGGGAAACGGTGCACGGCGTGCTGGTCTACACCCTCTTCTACATCTTCATTGCCATGGCCTCCATGCTCCTCATCTCTCTGGACAATTTCGACGCCTCCACCACCGTCTCCTCTGTCTTGGCCACCCTCAATAACATCGGCCCCGGCCTGGGCGCCGTGGGACCGGCGGCTTCCTTTGCCGGGCTGTCGGACCTGTCCAAAGCCGTCCTGTGCTTGGACATGCTGGCCGGACGACTGGAGATCTTCCCCCTCCTGGTGCTTCTCCTGCCCAGCACCTGGGCCAAAAAATAAGACCGGAGTACATGCGCCAATTGTAACCATGATATGCTCCCCCTATCGAAGACAGTGAAACACAAACCGTCTTGATAGGGGGAGCATATTGTCAAATGGAACGTTCTATGTTTCTCCGTTTCCCTGCCTCCGGATCCATGCCATCAGAGCGGCCGCCGCCAGAAGCAGAGGGCAGCAGATCAGGATGGTGTATCTTCCCATGCTCCGGCAGGCCACTCCGCCCAGGGACGCGCCCAGGACGAAGACCAGGATCACCAGGCAATACACCTTCGCCCGGTGCAGATGGGCCTTCTCCCGGGTGACGTGCCAGCGGTACAGATGCTCCATGCCGCTGCGGAGGTTGCCAATGCACATGGTGGTGGCGTAGGCATTGCCCTCAATCTTCCGGAAGCTCTCCACCTGCATGGCGCACACAAAGCTCACCAGACCGTTGGCCAGCAAATTGAGCTGGAGGGGCAAAAAAGCCACCAGGCACAAAATCACCGCCTCCAGCAGCACCACTGCCTGCCGCCAGTGGAAGGCCAGGTTGCGGCTGTGAAACCGATTATGTACCACCTCCGCCGCAAAGACGCCCCCGGCAAAGGCCAGCACCGGAATCAGGTGTTCCACCGCCACCGCCCACTGCCCCAGGGCCAGGCTCTGGCCCACCAGGACCATGTTGCCGGTCTGGGCATTGGCAAACACCTGATCCCGGACATTGTACGTATAGGCGTCCTGCAGGCCGCCAGACGCGGCCAGCAGGCAACCCACCAGGATGGATTGGGAGGGTTTCTCTGGGGGTACCAGATATTTCATAACCTCTTAAAAATCCTTTCCCATAGAGTTGTAGGTTGGAAGCAGCTTGGGGCTCACCTTGCCGGTGGAAATTCCCGCCAGCTCCAACTGCTCTGCAAACGCTGCAACATGTCGGAGCGTGGGCGCGCCCAGCTTCACGTTCCTGGCCGCATTGCCTGCATTCCGGCCTGCATCCCGGCCAAAGACGATGATATCCAAGAGACTGTTGCCCATGAGCCGGTTTCTCCCGTGGATGCCTCCCACCGCCTCCCCGGCCACATAGAGGTTGGGTACATGCGGCGTCTGGCAATCGGGGCCAATGTCCAGGCCGCCGTTTTGATAGTGGAGCGTGGGATAGACCAGAATTGGCGTCTTGCGGATGTCCATGCCGTACTTTCCAAACATGCGCAGCATGGCGGGAATCCGGCGTTCAATTGTACCTGCCCCATGGCGAAGCTCAATCATAGGGGTATCCAGCCAGACCCCCTGACCATCCGGGGTCTGTACTCCCTTGTTCCGGCCCTGGCACTCCCGAATGATGGAGGCGGCGGACACGTCCCGGGTCTCCAGGGGATGCATAAACGCCTCGCCCTCCCGGTTGATGAGCATCGCCCCCAGGGACCGGACCTTTTCCGTCACCAGGGCTCCAAAAATCTGCTGGGGAAAGGCCGCCCCGGTGGGGTGGTACTGCAGGGTATCCGGGTACAGGAGCTTCGCCCCCGCCCGATATCCCAGGACCAGGCCGTCCGCTGTGGCGCCATAGTGGTTGGAGGTGGGGAAGCCCTGGTAATGCATCCGCCCCGCTCCGCCCGTGGCCAAAATCACCGTTTTGGCCCGGGCCACCAAAATCTCCCGGGTCTCCATGTTCAGAAGCACCGCACCGGAGGCCCGGCCGTCTTCGTCCAAAATCAGCTCCACAGCTGCGGTGAAATCCACCACCTGAATGGGCCGGTTCAGCACCTCGTCCCGGAGGGTACGCATGATCTCTGCTCCGGAGTAGTCTTTGGCGGCATGCATCCGCTTCCGGGAGGTACCGCCCCCGTGGGTGGTCACCATGGTTCCATCCGGCTCCTTGTCAAATTCCACCCCCAGCTGGTTCAGCCACTGAATGGCCTCCGGGGCCTCCGTGACCAGCTTGTACAGCAGCTCCTTCTTGGCGGCAAAGTGACCGCCTCCGAAGGCGTCCAGATAGTGGATGGCGGGAGAATCGTTGGGCTTATCGGCAGCCTGAATGCCGCCCTCGGCCATCATGGTATTGGCGTCTCCCACTCGAAGCTTGGTGATCAGCAGCACAGAAGCGCCGGTGTTTTGGGCCTCCAGGGCTGCCGCACAGCCCGCTCCGCCGCCGCCAATGACCAGTACGTCGGCAGCCAAATCCGTCCGGTCCAGCTGCACCGCCTCTCCCAGGATCCGGGGGCGGGACTGGAGCAGCTCCGCCAGCTCCAGAGGCGCCTTCTCCCCGGCGTTTGGGCCCACCTGCAGGGAGGTAAACTGGTCTTCTCTGTAATCCGGGTGGTAGGCCTTCAGGAGGGCCTCCTTCTCCTCCGCCGTCATGCGGCGGGGCTCTGTGGCCAGGTTTTGGGCACGGTGTGCCTCCACCCTGGCGATGGATTCCAGCATTTCCGGTGTATACATTCGATTCCCTCCCTACTTCTCAATCTCCCGGTGGTTATACAGCTCTTGCAGCTCCTCCAGGGGCTTGCCCATCAAGGTCTCCAGGAGCTCCCGGAAGGCGCCGTCCGCAATTTCCTGCACCCGGTCCTCCAGATGCTGAGACTTGGGCATCAGGTACTTGCCGTTGATCCGCCGGGCCAGCATGGCCACCTGGGGATGGGAAATCCCCGCCGGGCACCGTGCCGAGCACACCCCGCACATGACGCAGTCAAAGGACTCCTCAGCGCAGGCGGCAAAGTCTCCCCGCTGGGCATAGGCAATGTACTGCATCACATTCAACTCCTGGGTGCAGCTTTTGGTACAGGCATTGCAGCCGATGCAGGCGTAAATCTCCGGATACAGCTGCATCATCACCTGCTGATTCAGGGGGATGCTCTCCATGTCGTACACCTGCTTCACCAGGGGGAAGAAGGGCAGGGTGGCAACGTACATCCCCTCCTCCACCTGAGTCTGGCAGGCCAGGCAGCTTTTCAGCTCCTGCTTTCCCTTCACCCGGTACAAGGTGGCGCAGGCGCCGCAGAAGCCGTTCCGGCAGCCGCAGCCCCGGACCAGCTGATAGCCCGCATACTCCATGGCCCGCATAATGGTGAGGGAACCCGGAACCTCATACTGCTTTCCGAAAAAATAAACATGAACCATTTCTTCCATCGTAACACCTCTGTCAATACTCATCGGGCAGCCGGTCCAGCTGGTCGCAGCGGAACACAGGACCATCCTTGCAGACATACCGGTCCCCAATGTTGCATCGGCCACACTTGCCAATGCCGCACTTCATCCGCAGCTCCAGGGTGGTGTACACCTGGGTTTTCTGAAAGCCCATGGCCTCCAGCGCCTCCAGGGTAAACTGGATCATCACAGGAGGGCCGCAGACCACCGCGGTTTTCCCCGTATCAAAGCCCAGCTCCCGGACATAGCCGGGCACAAAGCCCACATGGCCGTCCCAACCCGGCTGCTCCCGGTCGATGGTCAGGTGGACCCCCAGATCCTCCTCCCGGCGCCACTGCTCCACAATCTCCGGATAGTCCACCAAATCCTCCTTGGAGCGGGCGCCGTAGACAATGTCCACCTGGCCATATTGGTCCCGGTTGGCCCGGACATAGCGGATCACAGACCGCAGCGGCGCCAGACCAATGCCACCGGCGATGAACACCAGGTCCTTCCCCCGGAACTCCGTATCCACCGGGAAACCATTGCCATAGGGCCCACGGAGGGTAATCTGCTGGCCCGGCTCCATGCCATGGAGCCAATCTGTGACACAGCCACACTTTTTAATGGAAAACTCCAGAAATTCCTGATCCGTGGGGGAAGAGGTGATGGAAAACAGGGCCTCCCCCACCCCGGGCATGGACAGCATGGCGCACTGGCCGGGAATGTGCAAAAAGGGCTTCTTCCCGTCCAGGCCCGTTACCCGGAACGTCTTCACATCCGGGGTATCCACCCGAATGTCCGTCACCACGGCAATCATGGGAATCAGCGGTTCACGATTCATGGGGCGCACCTCCCAATGTTTTCATCACCTTGACGATGTTCATGTGTATGGGGCACCGCTGCAAGCACCGGCCGCAGCCGACACAGCCAAACACTCCGTCCTGATTGACGGGGAAATACTGCAGCTTATGGAGAAAGCGCTGGCGAAACCGCTCCTTCTGAGTGGGACGGGGCTGACCGGCGGACATCAAAGTGAAGTCCGAATACATGCAGCTGTCCCAGCACCGGTAGCGGCAAACTTCCTCTTTGCCTGTAAACTCCTTGATGTCGTAGCACTGGCAGGTGGGGCAGACGAAGGTGCAGGCGCCGCAGCCCAGGCAGCTCTCCGACAGCCGGTCCCACTCCGGCCGGTGGAACAGCTCCAGCATGGCTTCCTTCCTGCCGAACCCCTCTGTAGTGAGGCCGCGCAGGGGCAGCCGGTCCTGGATGGCCCTGGCCGCGCCCTGGGCCTGCTCCACGGCGGTCTCCCCGCCCTCTTCCAGAGGCAGCTCTGCCAGGAGCGCCGCTCCCTTTTCCGTGTTGGCCCGGAAATACAGGGTATCCTCCCACTGCCAGGCGGACACATCTCCCGCCGGATTTCCGGCGTCAATCCCAAAGGTTCCGCAGAAGCAGGTCTCCTCCGGCTCCTGGCAGGCCAGGGATACCACGGCGCCATGCTCCCGCCGGTCCCGGTAAAAGCTGTCCTCCGGCTCTGCCAGAAACACCCGGTCCAAAATTTCCAGTGCCCGGCAGTCACAGGCACGGACGCCAAAGACCACAAAGGGCTCCTGCCGCACCTGTGCCTCTAAGATCTCCAGCTCCTTGCCGGAGACGCGAAAGCGCATCAAATCCTCCACCTGGGGAAAAAAGAGATCTTTGGGCCCCAGCCGGGGATTACCGGTGAGGACCGGTTCCCTGCCCGGCTCCCACCGGGCAAACCGGCTGGCTCCGGTCCCATCATCCAGGGGGCAATACAGGCTGCCCCGGGCGGCCAGAGACTCCAGCAGCTCCGGCAGACGGGATAAAGCAATCTGTTTCATTGTGCGCCTCCTCTCCCGCCTGCGTGAGGCTCTGGGTCATCGTAGCGAAAGTCCGTCATAGGCGGCCTGGACTCCAGATCCGCACCGGCCTGGTAGGGACCGTACAGTTCATTCATATCGGAAATCAGCTTCCGGTTCAGAAGATGCAAGGGAATGTGCTGCGGGCAGACCCGGGAGCACTCCCCGCAGTCGGTGCAACGCCCGGCCACATGGAAGGCCCGAATGATGTGAAACAGGCTCTCCTCAAAGGAGTTGGCCGCGGCCTTGTTTTCCACTCCGGATGCAGGATTGTCAAAGACGCATTTCTCGCAGGAACAGGCCGGGCACACATTCCGGCAGGCGTTGCACCGGATACACCGGGACAGCTCTCCCTGCCAGAAGTGAAACCGCTCCTCCGGCGTCATGGCCTCCAGACGGCGTACTCCGTCCATGCGGCCCTCTCCGCCTTCGGCTCCGTCCTCCCCCAAAAGCTCGTCATAGCAGGCCATCTTTTTGGTTTTGCAGCTGTAGCACCGCTCTGCCAACACCGTCTGCCGGGGCAGGTGTTTTTCTCCGTAGAGGGTCTCCACCACCAGGGTCTCTCCCGCTTCCCGGACTGCCAGGGGCGCTTTGGCCTGTGCTTTGATCTGCTCAATGTCGCACATTCCCTGGCACTGGACGGCCACAGCATACACTGCAGCCCGCTGAATGCGGTGCTCCTTGCAAAGCTGCTGAAACGAGTAGGTGTCACAGGGTTTTAAGAAGGCGGCAATTTTTCCCGGCTTCCGGCTCTGCGCAATGAGATACTTGGAGAGATTGGGGGCGGAAAAGGGGGACCATACAAACTCCCGCTCCACTTCCTCCGCCGTGGCAAACACTGCGGGGCTGAGATCATAGAAAAATGTTCCGGCCTTCCACCCCAGGACCCGGTCCACTGCGCCAGTTTTCAAGAGCTCCACAGCCCTGGCCTTTACTTCTCCTTGCATCTCAGGTCCTCCAGTCTCCGATTCTCACCCAGGGCGCGGATGGTTTCGGTAAATTCCTCCATGGTGGCGGCAAACTTTGCCCCTTCTGCGGCAGAGACCCATTCCACTCTCGTCCGCTCCCGCTCGATTCCCAAATAGTCCAAAAGGGAAAACAGCAGGGTCATACGCCGCCGGGCATAGTAATTGCCGGTGGTGTAGTGGCAGTCCCCCGGGTGGCAGCCACAGAGGATGACGCCGTCCGCCCCCCGCTGGAATGCCCGCAGGATGAACATGGGATTCAGCCGGCAGGAGCAGGGAATGCGAATGATTTTTATGTTGGCGGGATAGGACAACCGGTTGGTGCCGCTGAGGTCCGCCCCGGCATAAGAGCACCAGTTGCAGCAAAACGCTACAATGGTGGGCTGAAAATTCTGGTTCACTTGCATATGGCATCCACCTCCGCCATGATTTGCCGGTTGGAAAAGCCCAGAAGGTCCATGGCCCCCGATGGGCAGGCCACTGTGCAGGCTCCACAGCCTTGACACACCGCCGGATTCACCTGGGCCACCCGGCGCATAACCGGCTTTCGGTCCGGCCCCCGGAACTCCTTGTCCTCATACGTAATGGCGCCGTATGGACACACCTTCTCACAGGCGGAGCAGCCGTTGCACATCGCCTCATCCGGTCGCGCTACGCAGGGGTTGCAAGTGAGATGATCCTTGGCCAGCAGACCGATCACCTTGGCCGCAGCGGCGCCCGCCTGGGCCACCGTCTCCGGAATGTCCTTGGGGCCCTGGCAGGCGCCGGAGAGGAAAATGCCCGCTGTAGGGCTCTCCACGGGCCGGAGCTTGGGGTGGGCCTCTGTAAAGAAGTCGTTGGTGTCCATGGAGGCCGTCAGCATGGTGGCCAACGGCCGGGCAGAGGGGTCCGGCTCCATGGCCGCAGCCAGAATCACCATGTCCGCCTCAATATGGAGCTGGCGGTTTTCCAGCAGGTCCGAGGCCTGCACCAGGAGCTTGCCCCCCTGGGGGACCACCTTCCCCACCTGGCCCTTGATGTAGTGGACGCCATACTCCTCCACCGCCCGGCGGTAGAACTCGTCGAATCCCTTGCCTGGCGTCCGGACGTCGATGTAAAACACATACACTTCGGTGTCCGGGTACTTTTCCCGGCAGAGCATGGTGTGCTTGGCGGTGTACATGCAGCAGATTTTGGAGCAATAGGACTTGCCCCGGCCGTCTCCGTCACACCGGGAACCCACGCACTGGACGAATACCAGGGTATGGGGATGCTTTCCGTCGGAGGGGCGCAGGAGGGTCCCGCCTGTGGGACCGGCGGCATTCATCAGCCGCTCCAGCTCCAGGGAGGTGACCACATCGGGGCTCTGGCCATAGGCGTACTCCCCGTACGGTTCCAGTGAAATGGGGCGGAAGCCGGTGGCGGCCACAATGGCGCCATATTGCCGCTCCTCCAGCCGGTCTGTCTGCCGGTAATCAATGGCCCCGGCGGTGCAGACCTTGGCGCAGACGCCGCACTTGCCGGTTTTCAGCATGGTGCAGAAGTCCGGGTCAATGGTGGCAACCTTGGGCACTGCCTGGGCAAAGGGGATGTAAATGGCCCGGCGGCAGTCCAACCCCAGGTTGAAGGCATTGGGCGCCTTCTTCTGGGGGCATTTTTCCGTACATAGGCCGCAGCCGGTGCACTTGGTCTCATCCACAAACCGGGCCTTGTGACGGATGGTCACCGAGAAATTTCCCACAAATCCCTTGACCGACTCCACCTGGGAATAGGCCATAATGTGGATCCGCTCATGCTGGGCCGCATCCACCATTTTGGGGGTCAGGATGCAGGCGGCACAGTCCAGGGTGGGAAAGGTCTTGTCAATCTGGGCCATTTTCCCTCCGATGGTAGGCTCCTTCTCCACCAGATCCACTTCAAACCCGGCCTCGGCAATGTCCAACGCCGTCTGAATGCCGGCGATGCCGCCGCCAATGACCAGAGCCCGCTTGGTCACAGGGCTCTGCCCGGCCGTCAGGGGGGCGTTCAGGTGAACCTTGGCAATGGCTGCCCGGCCCAGAATCACAGCCTTTTCCGTAGCTTCCTCTTTGTTTTTATGAATCCAGGAGCACTGCTCCCGGATGTTGGCAATTTCCAGCAGATAGGGGTTCAACCCTGCCCGGCTCACCGCCTTGCGGAATGTGGCCTCATGCATCCGGGGGGAGCAGGAGCAAATCACCACACCGGTGAGCCGGTATTCCCGGATGGTCTGGGTCACCAGGTTTTGCCCGGCTTCGGAGCACATGTAGGGATAATCCGCGGCGTAGACCACCCCGGGTTCCTTTGCCAAGGTCTGGGCGACCTTGGCCACATCCACCGTTGCAGCGATGTTGGAGCCGCACCAGCAGACAAACACGCCAATTCTCTCCATAGGCGACTTTCCTCACTTTCCGTATTTCCGCAGGGCGCTGACCAGGGCCTGCTGGGGCATTTCCTCATCCAGCAGCGCCGGGATCTGGTCCGGGAGCAGGTGATTGTTCCCCGCCTGGCGGATCACCATCAGCCGGACCGCCTCCACCAGCCGGGCGGGCTCCACGCCCCGGGGGCACCGCTCCAGGCAGGCCATGCAGGACAGGCAGCGCCAAATGGCCTGGGAGGCCAGCAGCTCCTCCACCGCGCCCCGCTCAATCATAGCCACAAACTGGTGGGGGTGGTACTCCATCTCCCCATAAGCCGGGCAGGTTGCCGAGCATTTGCCGCAGCGCATACATTTCCGTGGGTTGACTCCAGTGATGCGGCAAATTTCCTGTACCATATTCGGATGCTCCATCTTATCCCTCCTCCGTCAGACCCAGGGCCTGAGCCAGCAGCTGGGTGAAATATACGATGGGGAGCCCATGGGCATTCCGGGTCAGGTTGTACTTGCACAGGGGGCAAGCCGTCACCAGCTGCTCCGCGCCCAGGGCTGCTGCATTATCCAAGACCTTCCGGGCCTGGGCTTCTGCCTGGGTCCGGCTCTCCAGGGTCACATAGCCGCCGCAGCACTCGTTGCGCATGGCGTAGATCACCGGCTCCGCGCCCAGGGCCCGGAGGAAGTCCTCCAAAATCCGGGGATTTTCCGGATCGTCCATGTCCATGTCCTTTCTGGGCCGGAGCAGGAGGCAGCCGTAGTAGGCCCCGATTTTCCGGCCGGTGAGGGGACGTTTCACCGCCTCTTTCAGGCGGTCAAACCCCACTGTGTCCCGCAGCAGCTCCAGAAAGTGGACCACCCGGGTCTGCCCCACATAGGGCTGGGGCGCGCCCATATAGCGATTGACCCGGTCGCGAAATGTCTCGTCCCGCTTCAGGTCCTGGTTGGTCCGTTTCAGCACCTGGTGGCAGGCTGAGCAGACTGTCACCAGCGTTCCTGTTTCGGCTCCGGCCAGGGCCCGGACTGCGGACAGGCGGGTGGCGATCTCATCGGAAGCCATGGGATACACTCCGCCGCAGCACTGCCACTGGGGCAGCTCGGCCAGGGTAATGCCCAGGGCCTCTGCGGAAACTCTGGCGTAGTGGTCCAGATCTGCCGCCTGATTTTTCAGGGTGCAGCCTGGGTAGTAATTCAGTACCATGGGATTGTTCCCTCCTGCCATTGGCGTCAATTTCCAAATTCGGTATGCATGTACCGATATTTTTTTACCGACAGGATTGTATCAGATTCCGCCCACAATCGCAACCCCTTTCCATGGTTTTTTGCAAAAAAAGAACCAGCCAACCTCAAAACGGGGTTGGCTGATTCCTGTATAATGGTATGTTTTAAAATCCCTTGTCCCGGGGGGCCTGGCTTACTGTACGCCGCCCTCCAGGAAGCGCATGAGGATCACTGCGACCTGTGCCCGGGTGGAGTTGCCCTGGGGGTTCAGGAGGATCTTCCCGTTCTCCTCGGTGCCCTGGATCAGACCAGAGCCCACGGCCCATTGCATGGCGTCCTTGGCCCAGGCGCTGACGGAGGCGCCGTCGGGGAACCCGGTCAGGGTGGCGGTGGCGGTGGTGTCCTCCTGCTGGAGCTTGGCATAGCGGTAGAGGAAGGTTGCCATCTGCTCCCGGGTCATGAGACCGTTGGGTTGGAAGCGGGTGTCGGCCACGCCCTGGGCGATTTCGTTGGCCGCGGCCCAGCGGACTGCCTCAGAGTAGTAGCTACCGTCCTTCACGTCCTGGAAGGGGTTGGCCAGCTTGGAGACGTCCGGCTCTCCTGCCAGGCGGTAGAGCACGGTGACCATCATGGCCCGGTTCATGGTGGCGCCGGGGCAGAAGCGGGTGTCGCTCACGCCGATCATCAGGTTCTGGTTCAGCACATAGTCCACCCCGGCGTGATACCACGCGGTCTGGGACAGGTCCTGGAAGGCCAGGGAGGGACAGGGGGTGTCGTGCTCGATCCGGCCGTTCACGGAAAAGTCCGGGCACGTCACCTGGGCGCCGTTGCGCTGCAGCTCCTGGGCGGACACCTGGAAGGTGTAGCTGCCGGTGTCGCCTGCCAGGGTCAGGGTCAGGGCTGTGGTTTCGGCCGGCACGTCCTTGGCGCTGATCCAGGCCAGGGAGAGCTCGCCGGGCTTTACGGGGTGGATGTCCCACAGGACCGCATCGCCGAAGCCGGTTGTAGTTTCCAGCAGCTCCAGCTCCTCCGGGTAGGACACCAGGATTTTTCCGTTGGTGGTCACGGCATGCAGCACCAGCGTCAGTTCCATGCCGGTCTCCAGGGGCCGGGCGCTGCCGGTCACGGCCTCTGGCGCAGACGCCAGGACGCCGGTGGAGAGCAGCAGGCAGATTGCCAGCAGCATACTGAGAAAGCGCATTTTCATCGATTCATCATCCTTTCCCGCCCGGGGCATGGGCCCCGGGCGCGTTGCGTCTTACGGCTGCGTATCCTGGGAGACCGGGGGCTGGTACACCTGAAGCTCCGACGCCTCCATGGTCAGAAGACACGTCTCCTCTGTCAGCTCCGGCAGCTCCCCACTCCGGATCCCGGCCTCTGTGGGGTAGTCCACAAAGATACCGGTGAGGGGGGCTTGGCCTCCGCCAAATGAGCCAAGGTTCAAAACTTGTGTCATACCGTACATATCTCCGGTAATTGCGTGCAAGGTAGACTCCTGCCGAGTTTCGTTATACACATTATAGTAATATACCGGATTTCCGGAAGCTATTGAATGAGAATAAACAAGCGAATTCCCCTGCTCAGAAAAAGCCTCGACAACTAGATCCATATCAGGCAGTGCCATCAGTCTGAAATCGTCCGAAAGCACAACGTCATATGTTATTCCGCTAGATGTAATAATTTTATTATAGGATGTATCGTCGTCTCCGTACGGCAGATCAGTTATGCCGGTTATATAGTCATCACCAACCAATTTAGTAAGATCAAAGTATAGAGCGGTTCCAGCTCGATATGTCGATCCTTCTATATTCGTTTCCTTTAATAGTATAAATCCAAAATATGTTTTATATACAAATAATATCATATTATGAATACCACTATATACAATATCTGCAGTTGGCATAAACGTATGAATTCGCTCTTGCACCTCCAACGTATCCGGATTTAAGCAGAACAATGACTCCGTCCTATCGTCATCGGTATACCCGCTGGCATAAACCACGTTTTTTCCCCAGTCTGCACCTGTGATGTAAAGCCCAGGCTCCTCCCTCAGCACAGTAAAGGTCTCAGGCGTAGCTGCGTTAAACCGGATCCAACCTGGCGTACCATTTCCTGTATCACTCAAGAAGCCGCACATCGTCTTCCCATCAAATGGTAACACTGTAAACTCACAAGAAGCCGAAACTTCCGGTCTTGCCACAGAAGTTACAGTAATGGTCGATACTCCTGCGCTTTTTGCAGTAATGACACCGTCTTCATTTACAGTTGCCACTGTTGTATCACTGGAAGACCATATCAACCGTTGGTCTGCTGCCGTAGCTGGGACAACTGCCACCTGCAACTGTTGCGTCTTTCCCTGATACTGCCAACCGGTCTCCGGCAAAACAATTCGCTCTATCTGTTTATCCGGAACTGCTCGGTCATACGGAATATACAGGCCAACCGTCTCTGCACCGCCAATGGGCCCCAATACCGTCCCTGTTCCATCATTCAGGTTGACCTGAATCAGATCGTGACTCAGCCAATCATCCGACTGTGTAGTGTTATATACAAAGCAGTTTGCCCAGTATAGGTCGCCTGTGTTTCTGTCAAACGTCATAGACTGTATTCTGCCGAAATCACTCGGGCACCCTGTATTTCCAATCTTCTTACAAATCGGGCGGTTGTTCACAAGTTCCAATCTATAGAACTCTGCCATTTGGTTACCGCGCTCCACACAATAGAGATTCCCATCGAGATCGCAAGCCAGTGTAGCTACCCCATAATTTGTTCTTGTACCGCCGATATTTGAATCTCCTACCTGGGTGAATTCTGCAGTATCTAGGTTTACTGTGTACAGGTATACATATGCATAATGCCTGTTTATATGTGTAAGGCCAATTGCATACATTGTATCTGTTGAATAGTCATATGCCATATCTAATACAGTTGTATATGGCATCAGCGGAAATTGTATAGAGGATTCCTCAAGCATAATACTGCCAATTTTGGTCGGGGTATGCTCACCAGGCCTCATCACATGTAGCTCATCAATTGTTGTTGCATATACATAGCCATCTACATATTCTGCGGCGCTATATGGAACTTCTGTTCCAGCTAACAGCGCAGGTTGTTCGGCAGTGTCCTTGGTGAAACTTACCCATCCAGGTATCCCTTGATCTCCAAGTGGTATGTTATACCCATACAAGGAATTTGCCTCATAAGCCGGGTTGATGCTCGACAGATCTACCTTGTAAATCGCTGTATTCATTGCATAATCCGATATAGCAAGGTAGCAAAATCTTGTCCGAACATCCTGCAAATCCCAGGTTAATTTGCACTGAACCCCAGGCTTGCTATCGTCAATTGGTTGCCGTTGTAAAACAGAAACACCAGTGCTATCTAGCAACGCCGCATCTGCTAAATATTGATCATCCGACACAGTCACTGTCAGCGTCCTAGCCGCAGAATCCAAGACAGCCCTGTCCATATCTACCTCTGGCGCTGTGTAATCCACTGTAATGGGGATACGCCAGCTTTGTCCTTCAGATTCGCTATTGGGTCGCGCTGTAACTACGACTGCAACTTTTGTTCCACTTGGCAAAACCACACCATAATCATCTGTTCCTGCCCAACCCAAAGAAACAGACTGAATGACATCCTGCCATGTTCCAGTATTTGAGCGGTAGTAGGACCGGTACACATTTTTCTGCGTATCCTCATAATAGACCTGCTTTCCGTTCTCACTTTCAATGCGAACAGACAGCTCTTCTGCATTACGCAATAAGGCAAACTGAACGGTTGCCAGGCAGTCCGCCAGACCGTCTCCATTAGGAGAGATGGCATTTCGATCTGCCAAATAGTCACTTGTTTCCGCGGTGTAAGGATTCATACCCAGACTAAAGCTTTTGCCGTCTACTCGGACTACCGCCGCATTGGAGCCGCCGGAGTAACTGTTCTCCAGGCTGTCCGCATCATAATACCAGGCGTCTTCCAGCATGGAGGGCTCTGACCAGCTGCCATAGTAGGCCAGGAAGGGAATCGACAGATCCGCCTTCTCCAGGATCACACCCTCCTGGGTGGTCTGCTCCACCTCCTGGACGTAGACAAAGCCATCCACATACATGCCGTTTTCAAAGTTCCAGTCCAGATAGGCCCGGTCGCTGGAGGACAGGTCGATGTTCACGGTCACCGTGGCGCTGCCGCCGGGGGCGACGGTGCAGCCGGTGTTCTCCATCACGGCCCCCTCCAGGGCCTCCAGCTGGCACAGGTACTGCTGGGCGTCGGCGGTGGTCACCTTGCCGTCCTGATCCAGATCCAGGAGGGCCAGCTTGGCCTGGGGTAGCGTCAGGGTACCGTTGCAGTGGCGCAGGAGGGCCAGCGCGTCCTCCCGGTTCACCTGGTTGTCTCCGGTAAGGTCATAGGGCATAGAGGAAACCTCAAAGCGGACCTTGGGCGCCAGCCGATGGCTGGACTCGGCCATGTAGTCCACACCGTCGATGGTTGCCACCGACTCGGTCAGCACGTCGCTGCCAAAGGCGTAGGTCTTGGCCTCCTGGGACAGATTGTAAATGCTGAAGCTGAACCGGTAAGCTCCGGTCCGGTCCGGATCGTCTCCCAGCTCGGCCTTGACCTTGCCGTCGCTGCTGGTCCCCTCGGACAGGAGGTAGGACTGGGCCGAGACGGCCTTCTGGGCATTGGCCAGGCCTGCGCCCTGCTTCCGGGGGGAGTAGGGCAGGCCGCTTTCCTCGGTCAGGGGCTTCGCCGTGCTCATGAGGAGCGCCTGGGCCAAGGCCCGGGCGGACAGGCCCGTCCGTTCCGCCAGGTTTTGGTCTTCAATGTACTGCAGCACCAGGGCCGACAGGCCCGCCATCGCCGGAGCTGCCATGGAGGTGCCGCTCATGGAGCCATAGGCGCCTCCATCCAGGGTGGAGTAGATGTTGCCGCCGGGGGCTGTGATCTCCGGCTTCAGGGACAGGTCCCCGGGGACGCCCCAGGAGGAGAATTCGCTCATGCGGTAGCCGTCTTCCCCATTTTCCAAAACTGTGGGAGTGCTGTGCAGCGTCATAATGCCGCCATAACAGCCCTTCTCATCCTTTTCCGTAACGGCCAAAATCCGCTGCATGTCCTTCTGGGTCATGAAGACACAGGGAATGGCGCCGGTGGAGGCGCTCAGATCCATGTTGACCGTGCCGCTGGTGTTGTTGTAAATGATCACAGCCTTGGCTCCAGCATTTGCCGCAAAGCTGTGCTTTTCCGAAAAGGCATTGGTGCCCCGGGAGATGAGGACAATCTTCCCCGCCACATCCATTCCGCTGAAATCACTTTGGGACATGGCAAATTTTCTGGTGTCTGTGGCACTGGTGGGATCTCCCAGGAACACAAAGGGATATTCCGTTCCCTGTCCATTTTCATCCAGGCTGCTCCAGCTCTGGAACCCCTCTGGCGTGTTGCCTGCTGAGGTAAAAGAGGCGTTGATCTGACCCACCGCCACATAGGGGCCGGTCAAACCGGAATTGGTAACGCTGGCTACCGTCAAAGCATTTTTATAAGAGCCGGGGCTACCGACGGTGTTAATGTCCGGGTCTGTCGTCCGATGCAAATCTGTGCCTGTGGCACTCTGGTAACCGGCACTATAGGCGTTGCCTGCAGAAATGGTCACTACAACGTCGGTCTCCGTGAGAGACTGGAACAGCTGCTCTGCAAACGCCACACCAGAACCGGCAGGATCCACAAATCCAGGAGCGTTGGAGCCCAAGCTCAGATTGATGGCGTCGCAGCCCAAATAGATGGCGTCCTGGATGGCGGCCATGTAATCATCAGAGTAAGCGCCGCCACCTTTGCCAAATACCTTCATCACCAGAAGCTGGGCCTCCGGGGCTACGCCGCAGGTCAGCACCGTCTCGGCAGCGGAAACAAAGCCGCTTCCCTGGCGGATGTACCGGTTGGCGGTGGCAATGCCGGCCACGTGGGTGCCATGATCACCCTGAGGGTCGTTGTCGTGGGTGATGTCCAGGTCTCCGTCTACATAGTTGTAACCAAAGGCCACCTTGGTGTTGCGGTAGAGGTCCGCCGCCGTGAGGCCATCTTTCGCAATGGTCAGCCGGGGCAGCACCTGCTGGATTTCCTCCCGGTCCAGCAGATCCCAGCTCCCCTGCTCCTGACCCAGGGCGTAGTCATAGGCCGCCGGGTCAAAGGAGGGATGGTCCAGATCCAGGCCGGTGTCGATGACCGCAATGCGCATTCCGGCGCCGGTGTACCCAGTTTCCCAGGTTCCGTAGCTTCCCACCATGTCGCCAGTGGTGATGGTCATGGGAGAGACCTCCGTCTGGCAGGTCTCGTAGACCGGGACGGGGCACACCTGCTCCACGCCGGGCAGAGCCGCAATCTCCTCCATGGACCCATAGGGCACCACGGCGGAAATGGCGTTGGCCACGGCTGTGAACTGATAGCGCACCTCCAGGGGTTCCTCCAGCACCTGAGTCTCAATGCGCTGAATCACCGCCGCCTGCCGGTTCAAGAGACGGCCGGTGTAGGCGGTCGCCTCCGCCATGGCAGAGGCGGCATAGCCCTGCTCCAGGGCGCTTTTGCCAGACAGGACGATGAACACCCGGACCGGCGTGTCCGCTGCCGGGAGCTCCTCCTGTTGCTCTTCCATTGCCAGGGTCCCGTCCACCAGGGAGGACAGCTGTTCCCGCTCCTGGCCGGTAACCTCTGTCAGGATCCCGGCGCTCCCTGTGGCGTTGGCCTGTCCGGCGGGCAATAGCAAGCCCAGAGACAGACAAATCGCCAATACCAGGGCGAGCAGGCGTTTACTTGTTTGATTCGCCATAAAATACCTCGCATCCTTTTTACCTGTCCCGACCTCCCAAGAGGCCGGGCTCATTTCCATGTTCCATTGCCGTGGGCGTTGGCAGATCCTGCCATTACCCCACATTCTGCAAATACCGCATCAGCACCGCCGCAACCTGGGCCCGGGTGGAGCCGCTTTGGGGGGCCAGGGTGGTCACACCGCCGTTGACGGCGCCCTGGATGATGCCGGCTCCCACTGCCCAGGAGAAGGCCTCCTTGGCATAGTCCTTCACCTGATCCCCGTCGGGGAAGCCGCTGAGGTCGCCACGGGCTGTCAAATCTGCGTCCTTCATCCCGGCATAGCGGTAGAGGATGGTCACCATCTGCTCCCGGGTCACCGCCGCCTCCGGGGCAAATCGGATCTCCGTCATGCCCTGGATCAGGCCCTGGCTGGCGGCCCAGGCCACGGCGTCGGTGTAGTACTGGTTTGCAGGCACATCTGTAAAGGAATGGGTCAGGCCTTCCGCAGAGGGTTCCCCCTCCATCCGGTACAGGACCGTCACCAGCATGCCCCGGTTCATGGTGAGATTGGGGCCGAATTTGGTCTCCGTGATCCCCCGGAACAGATTGCGTTCACTGGTATACTGCACTGCTTCATAATACCAAGCGTCTTCCGATACATCCTGATAGTAGGGCTTGGCCTTCTCTCGCACTGTCACCTGGCATTGCGCGCAATAGGCTCCATCCCCTGCTGCAACGGTAATCACCGCTGTACCTGGTGCAACGCCAGTGAGCATACCCGTGTCATCGACTTGGACAACGGCTTCATCGCTGCTGGTCCAAGTCAGCGACAGGTTGGGGTCATCTGCTGGCTGGATTGTTTCACTCAGTTGTTGTTGACAACTCACAGCCATTTCCAGCGACTTCGGTAGAGAAATACCTACTCCAATCCAGTGTATTCTCCAAAAGTAAGGACCATCAATGAGATCTCGCAACCTCTCTATCCACGTAATGTTATCTTTTGAAAAATAGCAACGTGCATTACTCATATTTGGTATCGGACTACTGTAATTCCATTCTGGGATATCGCCTTCGAAGTAAATAACATATTCGTTATCTTCATCTGCAATATACTGTCCATCTGATCCATTGACACCAATTATGTAATCACCCGCGCTGATAACAGTCTTCGGAATCAACAGTTCTGTAATTTCCGTGCAGGCGAAGGCATAGTCCCCGATGGATTTTAGTCCAAGTGGTAATTCAATTGACCTTAACTTTTTACAGCCAGCAAAGCAGTATACACCAATTGCTTCCACACCCTCCGGCACCGCTATTGTCTCTAAAGCTTCACAGTTGAAAAAACAGTAGCTACCAATATTGGTTACGCCTTCTGGAATGCGTATTTCTTTAAGACTATAACAGTTCCTAAACACACTGCCTTCCAGCTCTGTTAATGTCGCCGGTAAATTCACTTCCTCCAAAGATGCACAGGACGCAAAACTTCCACCGCCAAGGACCCGTAATTTTTCTGGTAGCAAAACATTTTTTAATTTTTCGCATGACATAAAATTCCATACTCCAGAAATCTCAATTAGCGAGTCTGGAAAAATTGCCTGTTCAATTGCCGTATTCGCAAAGTTATAGTCTCCACTAATAGTCTTCAATCCATTTGGAAACTTAACATCAGAAAGTGACTGGCATCCAGAAAACACTCGAGTTCCGCTAATCTCCCGCAATCCTGCTGGCAGTACTAACGTTCTGATTCCAATTCCTGCAAAGATTTCCTCTCCACTGAGATCCCGAAGCGTAGACGGTAATGTCAGTTCCCTGAGTTCAGAACAATATGCAAAGGTATAATTACTAGATATATCATCAATGCCTTCTTCAAAATCTACCCTTTGCAGATTTTTTGCTCTATAAAATCCATAACTTCCAATCTCTCGCAGACTTTCTGGGAAAGAAACCTGCTCTAGATTTTGTGTATTAGAAAAAGCATATTCTTCAATACACTGTGTTCCATCTCGAACAACATAAGCTTTGGCTGGTTTATTATACGGATACTGAACTAATCGCTTTCCATCTCGAGAATACAGGACGCCGTCGTCGCCAGCCTGAAAAAACGGATTCTCTGGGTCGACCTCAAATGCCTCCAGCGCAGATGAGGTAAACGCCTCGTTTTTAATTTCCGAACAGGCCTTTGGAATCCGAATTTTCTGGAAGTTCGTCCTAGCAAACGCAGATTTGCCAATGGTACAAACACTCTCCGGTAAATCGATATCCTGCAGAGACGTTGTTCCATAAAAAGCTTGGTCCCCAATAGAGGTTATTTGTCCCAAAAACGAAACGCTCTTTAAATCGCAGCATCCCGAAAAGGTACTATCTTCTATTTTACTGATAGAGGCCGGAATGGTAATCTCCTCTAATCCGCCACTCCGCACCTCTCCATCGCGGAAAAACAGTGCAAATGCATTCTTTCCTAAATAAGTGAGATTTTCTGGCAATTCAATATGTTTCAGCGATTTTGTGTTATAAAAAGCAGATTCTTCAATAGATGTTACTGGTCCTAAAAAAGTAATTTTTCAAGACCCTTGCACCCCATGAACATCCCATGTGTAATCACTGTTATCCTCTTAGGAATGGTAATTTCTTGTAGATCATAGCAATCCCAAAACGCATTCTTACCAATTTCGCATAAGCTGTCTGGCAAATTCACTGTGCGTAGTGAGTAGCAGCTGTCAAATACACACTTGGGAATTTCTGTCAGTCCTTCAGGCAATGTAATTTCTTCCAAATAAATGCACTTAGTAAAGCATTCTTCACCAATGCTCCTCAGATTTTTAGAAACCTGAATATGGCGGAGGCCGGTATAACCAAATGCCATATATCCGATTTCAACTATTGTGTCTGGCATAGTTAAGTCTGTCAGAGTATAGCACTCCATAAATGCATATTCCCCGATGCTCCGTACACTGAATGGCACACCATTATGAATCACCTCATTCGGGATTTCCAACGCTCCCTGATAGGTAGGAGCACAAGACTGAACAATTGCATAGCTCATAGTAGGGCCGTTCATGGTATACTGATATGCCAGTGGCCAGGTATCCTCTACCCCTTCCGCTGCCACAATGTCGATGATGACATTGCCATCATGATTTAGCTCTAGCTCGCACCCATACCAAGTCTTTTGATCCCTCATCTCAGCACCACAGATAACATTCTGATCAGGCGTAGCTTTCACAGACTGCACATAATATCCTTCCGGTATCTCTACCGTAAATTGAAGGAGACCACCAGGATGGGAATATGTACCGTTGGTATAGTCAACGTCACCCACCGTCACCTTAGCATTCGTGCAGCGGAAGGTAACTTCTGCCCCCTCCCCCTCAGCTTTTGCCAACATCACCGTAAACGAGCAGTTGCTACGAACATTTGAAACCGTATAGGAACCGTCCGCATTGGGCTGGAGAGGACGTCCCATGAAAAGAAGGGCGCCAACTTTATAACCCCGGGCAACAATGCGGAACGTCACATCGCTCCCCTCTTCCACTTCAAAGCTGGTCCCCATGTCCTCATCGCCCACAAAGACCCTGGCATTTGCGCTGGGGATACTAAAAGAAAAGGAGAATTTGTAAAAAGTCTTCTCCTCCTGGCTGCTGTCCGCTTCTGGAACCCGGGTGGACTCTACCTCCTCCGTCGCTGTGTCAGCATTCTCGCTGTGATCTACAGCCTCAGGGGCCACCATGGGTTCCACCGCTGACGATTCAGCCTCTACCGCCTGAACCGGCTGCACCGTTGCGGGTAGCAGACCGGCCAAAAGCGCCAGAGCCAGCAAAAAGCACAATACCTGTTTACCTGTTTTCATTTTCACACTCCCTGTCACATGAATCTTCCTTTCATTGAGATGGTTTTAGAACGGACGCAAGGAATCCGCCGCCGGAATTCACATGGGCACGTCCACCGCAGCATCGGGAACCCACCCCATCCATGCACACCCTCCTCTCTTGCCACAATCACAGCATTATTCAAAACTTCTTCGAACTTTACCGTGGTTCCTTGCTCTGTTATGATAGCACAACTTCCCAGTGCCTGTCAACGCCATTATTCAAAATTTTGTCAAAATATTAGTAGGGCAGTACAGCAACTCAGTCCTTTTCTCCCCCGCATTTCAAAAGAATTCCAGGTTTATCCAGGATTTCCATAGAAATCCTGGTGGTTTTTGCGCAGTTTGCCAACACTCTGCAAGTTTTTTGTGCTGACAGTTCAACTTATTTTTTACTGTGCAGCGTCCAGTCGGCATTTTGACCGGCATCCCATATTTCAAATTTTATAAAAATGTCAGCTGCACTTCTTGCAAACCCGCCAAAGCTGTGCTATGATAAATTCAAAAAACGGAATTGAGGCCAGGACCATGAAAATCAAGTTTCAGGATCACTTCGATCCTACCTATGAGTGCATCCACCTGTTAACCCGCCACTTCGCCCCACCTGAAGGCTTACACAGCACACAAGACGTAGTCAATTCATTCGCAGAAAAAAGTGGTGTCCCCCTCTCAGAGCTGGCTCCCCTCACCGATCCAGTCCAGCACGCAGAAGACTACATTCTGAAAAATTTGGATATTCCAGAAGAAACTTTACGCTTTTATTTCGATTCCTCCCTGGGAAACTGGCTGACCCTAGGCTCTGCGCTCTACGAGATGCAACTGTCTGGAATTCAATTTTCCCAGCTGCCAGACCAACAGAGATTACCAGCATTACATGATCTTCTCAGCCGTATCTTGGATTGTCCCATCGAAAATCTGAAAGTTGTAAGTGATCTGCCAGAACTGCTCCGATTCCTACGGAGCTATCCCAGAATTGAACATTACAAATACGCCTGCATTCAGGTCTTTTCCGATCCAGAGGCCTGTCAAGCCGAGTTCGCGCAAATTATGGAGCAAGCAACCACATTGTTCCACAACGTAGAAGCCCCCTTCCTCCACCTCATCGACAGTGCCAAACGCCACTTCCAGGCCAACCAACATCCCGCTTTTCAGAGCATGATGGATCACGTTCCTCAGGATGGTGAACTCATCTTTATTCCGACACTCATGCCCCTAGATGATATTATTTTGGACGATCATAGCAAATCGCCATCCTATTTGTACTATGGCGTCTTCTTCGATACCTTTGATACACTTATCAAAAAATACTGTCAGGACGTCAACCGCTTCTCCCGCGGACTCAAAGTGCTCTCCGACACCCGGCGGCTCAATATTCTGCTGGAGCTCAAAAACCAGCCCCTTTACGGCCAAGACATCGGCGACCGCCTGAACCTCTCCCCCGCCACCGTCTCCTACCACATGGCCAACCTGCTCTATGAAAACTTCGTGGTGGCCGAAAAGCAGGGGATTTACACCCAATACTCCATCTCCCGGCCCAATTTGCAGGCCTTTTTCCAGTCCCTACAAAGCTCCCTGCTGTGACTCCCCCCCACCCAGCAGAAACGGCGAGGATCGATTGCATCCCTGCACCGATCCCCGCCGTCATGGAGCACACACATAAAAAATCCCGAACGCATCGGCGTTCAGGATCTGCCAAGTGTGAACAATTTGAAAAAAAGTCGTCGCGAACGATTGCAGTCCGCGACGACGTGGAGCGGGTGACGAGGCTCGAACTCGCTACCTCCACCTTGGCAAGGTGGCGCTCTACCGGATGAGCTACACCCGCAGGAACGTTCATTATTATAGCAGGATTCGGAGATTTGTCAAGAAGTAAAATCGAAAAAACAAAAATTTCCCCCCACGCCCCATCTATGTAACCGGTGCGTCCCAACCTAAGTTGAGACGCACTGGTTTTTACACTCACTCGGCCCGGCGGAATACCTCCAGACCCGGCGCCGTCTCTGCCAGCTTGCTGACCTGGTAGAGCATCACAGCCGCGTCCAGCCGGGTGACTGGTGCATCGGCCTCCGGCAGAGACACCCCGCCGGCAGTCATGGCCTGCACTGAATCCTGCGCCCAGGCAGGCGCTACAGCCTCAGCCGTGGTCGAAGCAGACACCGGCAACAGCAGCACATTCTGCAGCATCACGGCAGCCTCTGCGCTGGTGATGACGTCATTGGGGCGGAAGACCACCTTGCCGCCCTCTCGGGACCCAGAGACCACTCCCAGCCGCATTGCCGTGGCCAGGTAGGGCAGCAGCCAGTCCGGCGCATCCGCCTCGTCTGCAAAGCCTGAGGCCGTCACAGAGGATTCCAGCGGAATCTCCAGCAGCTTCATCACCATCGCCAGGAAGTCGCCCCGGGTCACCGTCTCCTCCGGCCCGAAGCAGTTCTCCCCCGCCACCTGAGAGCCGGAGAACAGGCCGGTGTTTTTCATCCACAGAGCCTCAAACTCATGGGCCGTCTGGGTCATGTCCTGATAGGTGGTGTTGTCTAGAGGCTTCAGAATCTCAATGGTCACTGTGGCCTCATTGGACACCGCCCCGGCCTCGTCTGTGGCGGTGAAGCTGAAGGAGTCCTTCCCCACCTTGTTCTTCTTGGGGGTGTAGGTGAAGGCGCCGTCCTCCCCAATGGTCACCTCGCCCCGCTTGGGCGCCTGCACCAGGGTGAAGGTCAGCTTGCCGTCCTCCGGGTCCTTCGCTGTGAGGTTCCCGGTGAGCTCCAGATTCTTATAGGTCTCCAGAGAGACGTTCTCCGCCACGGGGGGCTGATTCTCCTTGCTGCGGATGGAGATGGTCATCACAGCCTCCCCCTCCACCCGGTTGCCATAAATGGGCAGATAGGTGAGCTGCGTCTCCTGCCCACCGGAAGAGGTGGGGTGGAACGTCATGGCATCCAGCTGCCCCGTGGTCAGAATGTCCCCGGGGCAAATCACCCGGCTACCCAGCTGCACCGTGCCCAGGCTCCCCTGAGGGACCCCAGTCACGCAGATGCCGGTGAGGTCATCCGAGGCCCCGGTTTGAAATTCAGCCGACTGGAAACAATAAACCATCCCGGCATCCACCTCCGGGTTGGCCGCCAAAGCCTGGGGCAGCGCCGCGCACAACATGCACGCAGCCAATGCCAGCGCCAGGAACCGCCTGCCCCGGCGGCCCAGGGAAAAGGGACGATAAGTCATGGAAAATACCTCCTTTAACATGTGCAGAGGTATTGTTTGCTAAAACCAGAAAAACTATACGGCCATCCCAAAAATTCCCGTCAGGTCTCAGTGCGCCTGCACGATATTTTGAATCCAGGAGCCCCGCTTCAGCATATACCCGCCCAGCACACACTTCAACGCCTCTGTCGCCTGGCACAGGAAATACAGCGGCACAATGGGAAGCGCCGTGTATTTGCTGAGCACAAACGCCAGGGGGACGCAGATGCACCACACAAAGCAGCTGTCAAACAAGAAGGTCACCAGCGTCTTGCCTCCAGAGCGCAGGGTAAAATAGGCCGCATTGGTATAGGCGCAGAAGGGCATAAACAGGGCGCTGATGCGAATGAAGCTGGCAGCCAGCCCCCGCACCGTATCCGTGGTGTTATAAATCTGAGGGAACACCTGAGAAAGCGCCGCCAGTGCAATGCCAAAGCCCAGACAGAACATCACCGAAAAGGCAATGAGCTTCCGGTCTGCACTGCGGACCTCCTCCTCCGGCTCCCCGGCGCCCAGCTTCTGGCCAATGAGAATGCCGACGGCGTTGCCCATTGCCAGGAAGGAAACGCTGAACACATTCCAAATCGTGCTGGCAATGTTGGTAGCCGCCACCACATCCAGGCTCCGCAGAGAATAGCACTGATTCAAAAACGCCATACCGCTGGCCCACAGCGCCTCATTGATCAGCAGGGGCATCCCCTTGACAATGATCCGACCAGTCAGCTGCTTCGGAATGGCCATGGAGCGGAAGGCCCCACGAATGAACGGCTCCTTCTCCCCATGACTATGGGTCCAGCCCGCCACAATGGCCAGCTCCACATATCGGGAAATCACCGTAGCCAGAGCCGCGCCCCGGACTCCCATGGCCGGCGCGCCAAAATGGCCAAAAATCAGCACATAGTTCAGAACCAGATTCACCAACACCGCTCCAATGCCCGCCGCCATGGGAACCAAGGTCTGCCCCGTCTCCCGAAGCGTGCCGGAATAGGCGTTGGCCAGGGCAAAGGGCAGCAGTCCAAAGAGCATCACTTTGAGATAGTCCATGCCATAGCCCAAAAAGAGGTCAGCGTCCTGGGCCTTCCCCTCCCCCTTGAGATAGAGCCGAACCAGGGGTTCCCCGGCCACCAGGAACAGCGCGGTTCCCAAAACCGTCAGCAGAACACACACCAGGATCTTGAAGCGAAAGGTGTGGCGCACCCCCTCATGGTCCCGGGATCCGGCAAACTGGGCGGTGAAAATGCCCGCGCCGGACACGGCGCCAAAAATGCACAGGTTGAACACAAAGAGCAGCTGGTTCACAATGGCCACGCCGCTCATCTGCGCAGTCCCCACCTGCCCCACCATGATGTTGTCCAGCATACCAACAAAATTGGTGATGGCATTTTGAATCATGATGGGCACCGCCACAGCCATGGCTGTGGCGTAGAATTTTCTATCCCCAATATATTTTTTCAGCATAAAATCCTCTATGTAATCAGATTGACCGGCAGGTCCCACAGGGCAGAGCCTTCCCTCTGGTTGCCTGTTGGACCTTGCCATATTGACTTTACACCGGCTGGCCGCCGATATAGACCTGCTTTCTGGTGAAATCCGGATGACAAACCACAAAATCCGCCCACTTTCCCGGTGCAATGGAGCCCACCTCCTCCTGGACGCCCAGGGCGCACGCCGGGTTCCAGGTGGCAGCGCGAATGGCATCCTCCGGTGCAATGCCAAAGGAAATCGCATGGCGCATACAGTCAAAGAGATTGGTGGCCGAGCCCGCAATGGTACCGTCCGCCAGCCGGGCCACGCCGCCTGACAGGAAGACCTGCTGGCCGCCCAGCTCATACTCCCCATCCGGCATCCCACAGCACCGGAGAGCATCGGAAATCAGGATCATCCTGTCTGCACCAAACATGCGGAACGCCAGCCGAACAGACGCCGGGTGGACATGGAGGCCGTCGCAAATCAGCTCAGCCCGCACCCCCTCATGCTCCACCGCCGCCGGGATCACCCCAGGCTTCCGATGGTGGATGCCAGGCATGGCATTGTACAGGTGGGTCACATGGGTGGCGCCCGCATCAAAGGCGGCCTTGGCCTCGTCATAGCTGGCGTCGGTATGGGCCACAGAGACGGTACACAGCGCCTTGGCCTTCTCAATAAACTCCACAGACCCCGGCAGCTCCGGGGCCACATCCACAATGCGAATCAGGCCCCCGCACCCCTCCTCCAGGGCCTGGAACGCCTCAAAGTCCGGGTCCCGCAGGTAGGCGCCGTTTTGGGCTCCCTTTTTCTTCTCAGAGAAGAAGGGGCCTTCCATCTGAATGCCCATCAACCGGGCCAGGCCCGCCGGCGCTTCCTCCTTCAGCCGCTTTGCGGCGCCAAAGGCCTTGGACAGCACATCATAGGGCAGGGTCATGGAGGCGGGCGCAAAGGAGGTCACGCCGCAGCGGCCCAGATAGGCCGCCATAGCCCTCAGGCCCTCATCGTCCCCGTCCGAGAAGTCCCGGCCGGAGTTCCCATGGTTGTGTACGTCCACCAGGCCGGGAATCACATAGGCCCCCTCCAGGTCCGTGGCATCCGCCGGCGCCGACTCCGACAGAACCTGGGCAAACCGTCCGGCTTCCACGGAAAATGCGCCTGTCTCAAACCGGAAGTCCTCCGTATAAATTTTTGCGTTTTTATAAAACATAACATTGCTCCTCTCCATCAAAAACAGGGCGCGCTGCAAACAACACACAGCGCGCCCTTCCCTATCTTTCAGGCCGCTTACACGTCCCTCGTCTCTTGCTTACGAAAGCTCCGGCAGACTGGCCGCCGCCACAGACTGACCCACCCGGCGGGTCTTCTCGTCCGGCAGCATCACCCGGACGGACGCCGCCAGCTGGGGATATTCGGCCGCCAGAATTTCCTGGCAGCGCTCCAGAATCCGGTTGCCGCCCTTGCCGGACATCACCCGGCCCAGGACAATCAAATGATGCAGCTCATAGAACTGGCTATAGAGTACCACCGTATAGGCCAGGTAGGCCCCAATGGAATCGTAAATCTCCGCTGCTCTCGGATCATCCTGTTCCATCAGCCCCTGGACCACCTTCAGCTTTTCCGCCGGGGTCAGATCCTCATCCAGCTGGATGCCGGCTCGGGGAGCCAGCTTAATCACCGCATCCTGGGAGAAATACTTGCAGCCCACGCCACGGTCTGTGGACCACTCGTCGACCATGGCCTCCTCGTTCAGGTCCACCGGCGCAAAGGCCAGCTCGTTGAGCCATCCCAAGACATTGCCGTCCCGGTCCACATAGCCCACCGCCTCGGAAGTACCCATGGCCATGCCCATCACGGAACCGCACTCCAGCCCCATCGCCCCGGCCAGGGCGGTCACATCGCCATCGTTGGCCACTACAATGGGCACATCGCCCAGCTCCCGGGCAGCCCGGTCATAGATGGTCTTCACCAGCTCCCGCTTTTCCCGGGGGACCTTGATAAACAGGGAAGAAACCATAGGCGCATTGCCAATGAACACACCGGCAGAGGACACGCCAATGGCGTCCACCCGGGGCATCTTGGAGGCGGCAGTGCGGAACGCCTCCACAATCCCATCAAAATGGTACTGGGGGTCCTCCTGGGTCTTGGGATGCCAGACCACCTCTTCCGAGTAGACTGTCTGGCCGTCCACCACGGCGGAGACCTTCCGGTCTGAGCCGCCAGCGTCAAAGCCGATGCGGCAACCCTCCAGATGGCCGCCAATGGGACGGGCCGACTCGTTGGCCTGGGGGCACTGCTCCAGAGGCAGATCCAAAACCTCCATGGGGACCTCATACACATCCTGCATAAACTGAGCGTCAAACTTCCGCTCGCCTGCAAGGGTATAAGCCTCCTTCAACCGCTGGGCCAGGGGGCTGCATCCGCAGACGTAAATCCGGAAGCCGCCAATGGACCACAGCAGGAACTTTACAAACCGCTCCACATAGCGATAATCGGCCTCCGCCATTTCCGGCGTCCCGTGGATCTTGGTACGATGCGCGGAAATATGCCCCTGATCCCGCTCCACCGCAATGGCCAGCGGCATCTCTGCCCCCACCCGGTAGGCATTCATCCAAACGCCAAAGGGAATAAATTGCGGATCCAACTCAGGAAGATGCTTGGCTTCATAGGAAACACCTAAGTACTCCATCCAAAATTCCTCCAAATTTGATTGTCATGTCCGGACCTGAGCCGCAACTTGGGCTACAATCCGGTGCATCTCGTCCCATTTTTCCTCCATATCCGCCACCAGCTTCATCTGCGCCCGGGCGCGGACCAGATTGTGGTCGGGATAGGCAGCCTTAAAATAGCGATCCCCATCCAGATAATCTGTGAGGAAACGGACCGCCAGCTCCAGAGTCAAAATTCTGGCTCCGGTGGGAAGCATTTCAATTTCTTTTTGGGTCAGGGAGGGACAGGCCTCCATAAAGCCCTTGGTATAAATTTCAAACAGATGCAGGTTCAGGCCCATCTTGCTGAGGTCCGCCTCATCCTCTGCCGCCGTAGCAGCGCCAAAGCGAATGGAGTCGCCGAAGTCATAGAGGGACAGGCCCGGCATCACCGTATCCAGATCCAGAACGCACAGAGACTTCCGGGTCTTCTTATCCAGAAGCACGTTATTGAGTTTGGTGTCGTTGTGGGTCACCCGCAGGGGAAGCTCCCCAGACTCCCGCATGCGCTGCAGCACACCGGCGCCCTCCTCCCGCTGAAGGAGGAAGTCAATGTCCGCCTGCACCCCGGCCGCCCGGCCGCAGGGATCTGCCGCCAGGGTCTGCCGGAAGGTCTGGTACCGGTAAACGGTATTGTGAAACTCGGGGATGGTCTCATACAGTGTCTCTGCCGGGAAGTCGGAGAGCATCTCCTGGAACCGGCCAAAGGCCAAAGCGCTCTGATAGAAATCCTCGTCAGACTCCGGGGCATCCAGGCAGAAGCCGCCCACAAAGTCATACATTCGCCAAAACTGGCCCTGTTCGTCCACGTGGTAGAACTTCCCATCCTTGGCTGGAAGGAAGTGCAGAGCCGCTCTGGGATCGCTGACACGCTCCTTCAAATAGGCCGTGACCGCGCCCACATTGTCCATCAGGCGAGCCGGATCCTTAAACACATACTGATTGATCCGCTGGAGGACATATTCAGCCCCCGTGTCTGTTTTCACCCGCAGGGTAAAATTGATATGTCCGTGGCCAAAGACCTTGCATTCAACAGGCGTGCCCTGAATCTGAAACGCAAAGACAGCATTTTCCATAAAAAACCTCCAAAAGCTAATCGGCAGACCGCCCCGGCCGACCGGTGAAATTCGGGTTATCCCATGGTATGCCTACCCGATCCGGCAGGTTCTACCCATAACACACTTCCCTGCATTGTAGCAGAAAAAGGAATGAAAAGCAACCAAAACCCGTTTTTTCAGTAAAATTTCAGAAAAAAACAAAAGTCTCACAAAATTTCGCTAAAAACCAGGCCAAACACACACCCCAGCAGAACGCCGGAAAGGAGCAAAAGCCCCGCAATCATCCAGTTTTCTCTCCGGTTCCGGTTGACCCGGAAGAGCACCAGAAGACCCACACCGGCGTTAACCAAAAGCCCCGCCAACATTGGCCCAGGGCCCATCACACCGTGGACATAGAGGTCCGTCAGAAGGACCGAAGCGGCACAGTTGGGGAAGAGACCCAGGATCGCCGCCACCAACTCCCCCAGCACTGGGATACTCCATAACGCCTGCAACTTCTGGTGGGGCAGCCACAAAAACGCCAAATTCAAAATGAGCGTTACCGCGAAAATCAATACAACAATCTTCACCGTATGCCGAAGGGCGGAGCGCAGGATCCCCCCCTCGCAGGAGCAATGCTCCTGCTGGCAAAACCCGTGAATATCCGGCTCCCGCTGGCTGCGGCGGAGGCGGAGCACCCCATCCACGCCAAATCCCACCGCTGCACCGGCCAAAAACTTCAGCCCCAGAATGGTCCCCACGGTAGCAAGTGGCACCTGGGACGACAGCAAAATCGGCAGCATCTCATCTGAGGTGGACAGAAATACGGCCAGAAGCGTCCCCATGGTGATGGTGCCAGCCGCATACAAACTGGAAGCCGCCCCGGAAAATCCACACTGGGGCACCAAGCCCAACGCCGCACCCAGAGCAGGCCCGGCTCCTCTGGACCGCTGGAGGCAACGCCCCAGCCGTCCCCCGGCGTGGTGCTCCAGATATTCCATGAGCAAATACGTCAAAAATAAAATCGGAAGGAGCTTACCGGTATCCACCAGCGCATCCAACAGGGCATCAAGCATAGATAGTATGTCTCCTTTTCGCCAGGTTCTACAAAAAACAAAAATAAAAACCCTACCCACAAGGGCGGGGCGCAGCTGCTGCCAGAAGAACCCGCAATTCATCCACCGGCATTCAACGCAGCCGGTCACATCAAATCAAACTCCATCAACTTTGGGGATATCTTAGCACAGGACATGGAGGTCTGCAAGCATTTTTTTCTGCCTTTTCCATTTTTTCCCGGAAAACCCGGCTTCATTCCCGTCAGGCGCCAAAAAAGAAAGAACTCTCAGGGCAATTTCTTCTCACCTTCGCCGTAAAGGCGGACACATAGTGTGTCCCCCACCCATGTTCCGCAATTTCGCAATGCCTACCACGGGCGGACACACAGTACATTTTCCCCCACGTTCGGCGAATGCGCAATACCCGCCACAAATGGGGCCGCTTCCGTACACGCGAAAACACGGACCTGTTGCAAACGCCAAATTTACAACAGGTCCGTCATGGATTCCAACCGGCCACCTCATCCTTACCAAAAAATGCCCGTAATTTTGCTGTGTGACTCCTCATCGCAACCCAACATATGTAACAGCGGAATGAAAACTCACAGCAAACTACAGCGGCAGATTCACAGAAAAAGCCGCCCCCTGCCCCGGGGCGCTCTCCACAGTCACAGTGCCCCGGCTTAGCTCCACGATCCGCTTCACCAAGGCTAACCCCAGGCCGTTGCCCTCAGCCTTTCGGGAGCGGTCTCCCTGATAGAACTTCTCAAACACGTGTTTCTGGACTTCCCCAGACATCCCGTCGCCATGATCGGTGATGGTGACTGTGATCTGTGTGTCAGATGCCTGAAGGGTCGCCTGGATCACGCCGCCTTGCGGAGAGTGTTTGATGGCATTGTCCAGGAGATTGCTCCAAACCTGGGACAACAGGGCCTCGCTGCCGTAGTACATCTGCTTAGGAAGCTCCAAGTCGAAAACGATCTCCTTGGCCGTCCATTTGCCCTCCAGCAGAAGAATGACCTTTCGGATCTGCTCGTCCAGCCGGAATTCCCGGTTGTCCACAATCAGCTCCTGGTTTTCCAGCTTGGACAGGGCTAGAATGTTGCTGGACAGGTCAGAAAGCCGCCGGGAGTTGTCCAGGATGACCTCCACATAGTGATCGTGCTTTTCCCGGGGCAACGTTGGATTTTGCAGCAGGGTGGCATACCCTTCAATGGCGGCGATGGGCATCTTGAACTCGTGGGACACGTTGGCCACAAAATCGCTGCGCAGGGTTTCCATATGGGCCAGGTCGTAGGTCATGGCATTGAAATGCTGGGCCATTTCCCGGATCTCGGCAACTTTTTCGTCGGTGGACACCTTCACAGAGAAATTACCCTTGGACAGCTCATCGAATGCGTCGCTGATGTGTTGGACCGGACGGATGATATGCCGGCCTACAGACAGGGCAATGACCGCTCCCAGTAGGATGCTCCCCAGGAAAAACACCACGATGGGGATATGCCGGGTCCTGGGGGCCACCTGGATCAGGTCCAGCGCGAACCAGCACGCCACAACGATCAGAAAGAACACCAGGATCGTCGCGAACACCACACTGGCGAAATAGAGCCAGAGTTTGGAATGAATCTTTCTACTCAACCTTCTTCACCGCCTTATAGCCCAGACCCCGGACCGTCACGATCTCAAAGTCACCACAGTCCTCGAATCGGTCCCGGAGCCGATTGATGTGGGTGTTGACGGTCCGCTCATCCGTCTCGGAGAACATACCCCAGATCTCGTCCATAAGCTGGGGCCGGGTGAAGATCTTGTTGGGGTAGGACAACAGCTTATAGAGCAGGTAGAACTCCTTCTGGGGCAACACCGTCTCCTGCCCGTGGATGGTGACGGTCAGCGCGTCATAATTCAGCACTGTGGATCCCACCACGATCTTTTTCTCGCTAGCGATTTTCGCCCGCCGTAGAAGTGCCTCCACCCGCAGGACCAGCTCCTTCACGTTGATGGGTTTCACCATATAGTCGTCGGTTCCAGCCCGGAAACCCCGCTGCATATCCTCAAACTGGTCCTTGGCGGTGACCATCAGAATGGGCTGGTCGTATTTGGCGTCCCGCAGGGCCTTGGTCAGCTCAAAGCCGTCCATATTCGGCATCATGACGTCTGACACAATCAAGTCGATGTATTCTTGCTCTATGACCCTGAATGCCTCCAGGCCGTCGGCCGCCGGAACGCACCGGTAGCCGCTGTCGGACAGGACTGTGCAGAACAGTTCCCGCATATCAGCGTTGTCTTCTACCACCAGAATGTGAAACATCGGCACACCTCCTCTTATATACATGATACCATGGAAAGGATACGTCAACATAAACTTTTGAAACTTTTCTGCCCCATGTCCCCCAGCGGATGTCCTGATCAGCGGCGGGTTTACGGACCGTTTATCTTCCCGTGTCCGTGGGTTTATATTCGTCTGATATAATACAGCCATGCAAGGAGGCAAAACTATGCTGCAACTGAAAAATATCGTCAAAACCTATGTCACTGGAGATCTAAAGCAGGACGCGCTGAAGGGCGTTTCCATCAGCTTCCGTGAAAATGAATTTGTGTCCATCCTGGGCCAGAGCGGCTCTGGAAAAACCACCATGCTAAACATCATCGGCGGACTGGACCGCTACACCAGCGGAGACCTGGTCATCAACGGGATCTCCACAAAAATGTACAAAGACGCAGACTGGGACTACTACCGCAACAACTCCATCGGCTTTGTGTTCCAGAGCTACAATCTGATTCCCCATCAGAGCGTGCTGGCCAATGTGGAACTGGCCCTAACCCTGGCGGGCGTATCGAAGAAAGAGCGCCGGCAACGCGCTGTCGACGCCCTGAAAAAGGTCGGCTTGGGAGACCATCTCCACAAGAAGCCCAACCAGATGTCCGGCGGACAGATGCAGCGGGTGGCCATCGCCCGGGCCCTCATCAACAATCCGGACATTCTGCTGGCAGACGAACCCACTGGCGCCCTGGACAGCGAAACCATCGTCCAGATCATGGAGCTGTTGAAAGAGATCGCCAAGGACAAACTGGTCATCATGGTCACCCACAATCCCGAGTTGGCCGAGCAGTATTCCACCCGGATCGTGCGGCTGCGGGATGGGCAGATCACCAGCGACTCCAATCCTTACGATGCCGACGGCGAGGCTACGGTCACCAAGAAACGCAAGAAACTCTCTATGTCCTTTCTGACTGCACTGTCCCTCAGCTTTCAGAATCTCCGCACCAAGAAGGGCCGCACGCTGCTGACTGCCTTTGCCGGGTCCATCGGCATCATTGGCATCGCGCTGATCCTGTCCATCTCCTCCGGAATCCAGGATTACATTGACGGCATCCAGCGGGACACCCTGTCGTCCTATCCCATCTCCATTACCCAGCAGGAATCCGCAATCACCAATATCCTGACCAGCCGCCAGGATACGATGGCTGACGGCAGCGAAACCCATGAGCTGGATGCGGTCTACAGCAACGACCGGATGTATGATTTGTTCAACGCTGCTTTCACTGGGAACGATGTTGAAAACAACCTCCCTGCATTTAAGGCTTGGCTGGACAGCGAGATGGATCCGGATACCAGCTCTACAAATCTATATGAATCCGTTTCTACCATTCAGTATCAGTACGATGTGGCGATCAATACATATGTGCAGGATGAGGAGGGCAGCTACCGCAGTACAGACCTGTCTGCCGCTCTTTCGGCGGCCACAGGAAGCACAACCGGGTTTGCACCATCGACGATGGCTTCCCGCCTTGGCACAATGAACCAGTGGGCTGAGATCCTGGCGGGCACAGATGGAGCGCTGATTTCCGACTTGATTTATGAGCAGTACGATCTGTTAGCCGGAGCATGGCCCACAGCGGCAAATGAAGTCGTTTTGATTCTTGATGATCACAACGAGATCACAGATGTTTCTTTCTACACGCTGGGACTGATGTCTGATGAGGAAATAAACGATATCCTGTCCGCTGTTATGAACGGAGAAGAAATTGAAACAAGTACCGAAAAGCGGGTTTCCTACGAGGAGATTCTGGGGACCACCTTCAAAATGGTGCTGAACTGTGACTACTACACGAAAAACGGTTCCGGCGTCTGGACGGACGTCCGGGAGGATGATGCCTCTCTGGAGCTGGCCATCGAGAATGGATACGACCTGACCATTGTTGGGATTCTCCGTCCGAATCCTGATGCAACGTCCACATCCATTTCCGGCTCCCTGGGATATACTTCTGCCCTGACCGAGTATGTCATTGACAGATCCGCAGAAAGCGAGATTGTGAAGGAACAGCTGCTGCCTGAGAATGAGAACTACGATGTGCTAACCGGGCTGCCCTTTGTAATAACTGAGGACATTGACCCCACCGATCGCGAGAAGGCAGAGAAGATCACCGCATATTTTACCACCCTGACACCGGCACAGAAAACAGAGGTCTACACCGCAATCTTATCCAAGCCCTCGGAGGAATATCTGGAGCAAACGGTGGGCGCCTATATGCAGCAGTTCACCACCAGGGATTCCATGGTGGAGTTGGTGGCAAACACTTATAATCTTGAAAAGCCGACCGCGGAAGCATATCTGGTAGATTACTCAGACGACGAACTGCGGGAACTTCTGAAAACCAAACTGGAAGAAATGATCACGGAGAAATACGCCCAGCAGGCGGAAATGCAAGTCGCGCAGATGATGGCAGCCGCGTCGGACCCCAATGACCTGTTGAGCACCCAGGGATATGCGGCAGTCGCCGCCACCTTCGACCAGATGATGGCTGAGACCACGGACACAGCGGTACTGGCGGGATACTACGATGAATTTATGCCCGCCACCGTGTCCGGCTCGACGCTGGTGGATACCCTGGCTACATTGGGCTCCGTGAACTACGACAGTCCCACTGCCATTCACATTTACGCAAACAGCTTTGAGGACAAGGAGCACATTGACGACGTAATTGTCAGCTATAATGCAGGTGTAAGCGAAGAAGATCAGATACAGTATACCGACTACATCGCCATAATCATGTCCGGCGTTACTACCATGATTGACGCCGTTTCCTACGGACTCATTGGATTTGTGTCCATTTCCCTGGTGGTGTCCTCCATCATGATCGGCATCATCACCTACATCTCCGTGCTGGAGCGCACCAAGGAGATTGGCATTCTCCGCAGCGTGGGCGCGTCCAAGAGAGACGTTTCCCGGGTGTTCAAGGCAGAAACCATCATTGTAGGATTTGCAGCGGGGCTGATTGGAATTGGGGTTACGATATTACTGAATCTCCCAATCAGCATCATTGCCGAAAAACTGACAGGAATCAGCGGTATTGCCGTTCTACCTGTCCCGGCTGCTGTGATTCTGGTCATCATCAGCGTTGTGCTTACGATGATTGCAGGCCTGATCCCGTCCAAAATGGCTGCAAAGAAGGATCCGGTCATCGCGTTGCGAACCGAGTAACGATTGCCCACGGATCTATCACCGATTCTGGATTACACTTGTAAACCACCATAGGTCACGCGAATATGCGACGCCAAATGGCGGTAACCCCGTGCAACTGATAATTTGTTTACAAAAAGGGGGCGGCGCCATACCGCCCCCAATAAAAAGGCCAAACAAAGAAAAAAGCCCCGAAATCAAGAGATTTCGGAACTTTTCTGGAGCTGCTAGCCAGATTCGAACTGGCGACCTCATCCTTACCAAGGATGCGCTCTACCTGCTGAGCTATAGCAGCGTTTCAGACAGCTTCTTTATTATACTCACCGACTCCTAGGTTGTCAAGCACGAATTTTGGAAATTTCCCGGTTTTTTTAAGAGCGACACGCAGTCGGCACACCGTCGTACATGCACCGCATTGGCACCCACCGTAGGGGCAGCCTGGCTGCCATGCGAACCATAAAAGAGCGACCAAGCGGAGCAAAAACGAGGTGGGAGCATCAAAAAGTAGTATCCTAAATTCTAAAATTAATAACTATTTTTGCTTCTTTATAGTTCAATCAAATTGAATAGTTAATTCACCAATCACAATTCATGTCTTGGCATTTTGATTCTCCTTTGCGGTTTTGCAAGAGGCAATCAACAATCTGCGAATATTTCCGCATAGTCTTTCTGCATTCCGATAGGTTTGCTCATCAATGCGGCTGGTTTCAAACATCAATTTCAGCCAGTAGCTTGTTTCGTTGGATTCTTTCAAAGCGATTTCCAATTTTGCAATAAAATCTTTCTTGCTCTGGGCATACTGTGCTTCATGGATATTTGCGCCGACTGATGTTCCGGCTCTTGCAAGTTGATCGGTCATATAGGAGCTTTTCGGTGCTTTTACGCCATCAACAAGATGAACAATAGCAACCGCAAATTCAAAAGACAAATCAAGAAGCTTATTTTCTGACATAGGCACGCCTCCAGTAGCTCTTGTTGTATACGAGCTGCCGATATTTTGAATGATATATCGCTAGCGCGATATGATATGCGGCATATGATGCCGCATGATATACTTGCTACGCAAGTATGATATAATATCCGTTCCTACATACGCGAAGCGTATATCATCTGCGAAGCAGATATCATGCTCTCAGGGCATATCACCCGTTCCCCAAGGAACGGATATCATTGAAAAAGCACACTTTCGTCCGGTAGACGAAAGTGTGCTTTTTCGTGGCAGGGGCACAAGGACTTGAACCCTGAGCCTACGGTTTTGGAGACCGCCGCTCTACCAATTGAGCTATACCCCTATCTCTATGGAAAAGCAAATGCTGTGTTTGTGGTGGGCCTTCAGGGATTCGAACCCGGGACGATCCGGTTATGAGCCGGAGGCTCTAACCAACTGAGCTAAAGGCCCATAGTGTGTCGGGCACAAGCGCCGTTACGGGTGATATACTACCACACCTTCCCGCAAATGTCAACGACTTTTTTTGCATCCCCTTCCAGCACTTCCAGCAGTCGCCCATTTTTTCCCGTGGGAGAGGCTTGACTTTTACAAATAGGTGTGTTATAGGTAAGGAAAGCCCGTGATGCAAAGGAACTTAGAGTTTTAGGAGGGAACGACTTGAAAACGGATCAAAACACCCTGACCGAGGGTGTCATCTGGAAAAAGCTGCTGTTCTTTGCCATGCCCATCCTGCTGGGCAACATTTTTCAGCAGATGTACAACACGGCAGACGCCCTGATTGTCGGTAGATTCTTGGACAAGGCGGCTCTGGCCGCGGTCACTTCGTCGGGCAGTCTGATTTTCATGATGGTGGGCTTCTTCAACGGCATCGCCATGGGCGCCGGCGTGGTCATCGCCAAGTACTTCGGCGCCAAAGACGAGCGGGGCGTGTCCCTGGCCGTACATACCGACGTAGCCTTCGGCCTGGTGGCAGGCGTCATCCTCACGGTGTTGGGCGTCGCCTTCACTCCCACCATTCTCCAATGGATGAAAACGCCGGACAACGTATTGCCCAACTCCATCATGTATTTCCGGATCTATTTCTGCGGCGCCATCTTTGTGGTGATGTACAACATCTTTGTGGGCATTCTCCAGGCCGTGGGGGACAGCAAGCATCCCCTCTACTACCTGATTTGCTCCTCCATCCTCAATGTGGTTCTGGACCTGCTGTTTGTGGGCGGCTTCCATTGGGGCGTCTGGTCGGCGGCCCTGGCCACCACCATCTCCCAGGGCGTCAGCGTCGTCCTGTGCCTGCACCGGCTGATGAAGTACAAAACCCCATATCAGCTTCGTCCCCGCCTGATTCGCTTCCATTTGCCCACCCTAAAAAATGTCATCCGCTTCGGCCTGCCTTCTGGTGTGCAGAATTCCATCATCGCCTTTGCCAACCTGGTGGTCCAGTCCAACATCAACAGTTTTGGCGACGCCGCCATGGCTGGCTGCGGCTCCTACTCCAAGGTGGAGGGCTTTGCCTTTCTGCCCATCACCTGCTTCGCCATGGCTCTGTCCACCTTCGTGGGCCAAAACCTGGGAGCCCGGCAGTATGACCGGGTGAAAAAGGGCGTCCGGTTCGGGATCAGCTGCTCTGTGATCCTGGCGGAGCTGATGGGTGTCGCCATCTATTTCTTTGGCCCCCAACTCATCGCGCTTTTCAACAACACCCCAGAGGTGGTGGATTTCGGCACCCGCCAGGCCAAACTGGAGGCCTTCGCCTATTTCCTCCTGGCCTTCTCCCACTGCATTGCCGGCATCATGCGGGGTGCGGGTAAGGCCATGGTCCCCATGTTCACCATGCTGGTCTCCTGGTGCCTGGTTCGTATCACCTATATCACGGTTGTCATCCACTACATCCCGAAAATTGAGGTGGTCTTCTCCGCCTATCCTCTGACCTGGTTCATCAGCTCCGTGATCTTCCTGATCTATTTCCTGAAAGCCGACTGGCTCCACAACTTCGACCGGCTGGAGGCCAAGCAGCATACCCAAGCCGCCTGACCAAACCAATCCGGTAGCAAACGCAGCCTGCTCATGTGGGAACTCTCCACATGGGCAGGCTGCGTTTTGATCCGTATCTAAAAGCGGAACCAGGCGTGCGTAGGGAGCGGTCTTGGTCGCTCCGCCGGCTTCTGTCCTCTGTAAACCTCCACACGCAACCAGCAGGCCCTGAACTGCTTTCGCGGTACACACTGCCCTTCTCCAAAGCCTGAGACACACTAGCATCTCAGGCTCTCCAAAATGTGTAACAGGGATGGTTCGTCCCAGGCCATCAAGTCCGCCGCCTGGGCCAGAACCGGTGGGACTGGGTGGGAAGCCGCGAAGGCGATGCCCACATCCGCATGCAGCAGCATGGGCAGGTCGTTCATCCCGTCGCCCACGGCGGCGACCGGCCGGGGCAGGGCGGCGGGGACGGTGGACTTGTCCAGAAGGGAGGCAATCCCCGTCACATACCCCGCCTCCACCTGGGCCACAGAGGAAAACACATGGCCCTCCAGTCCCAGCTCCCGGGCCAGGGGGGCTATCCAGACGTCCAGATTCCCCGTGGCCAGGTAGCACTGCCCCCGGTTACGCCGGAGAAACGCACACAACTCCTCATACCGGGGAAGCCTCCGGGCAAGTTCCGCCGCCTGGGCCACGGGAACGGACCTCAGCCGCTCCACCCGGGCGGGAAAACTCCGGTCAAAAGGGACCTGACCCATGACAGACTCCATGGTCTTGCCCCCAAGCGCCCGGTCCCCCAGCGCCGCCTCCCCAATGGCCGGCAGCAGCTCCCCCCGCAACACGGTGGAGTCCAGGTCAAATACAAACGAGGCGATCATCTCGCTCTTTTCCCCACCGGAAGGCCCAAAAGGCGGTAAAGGTACGGCATATCCAGGGCCTCCCGCACCCCTTTGGCTAGGGCGTCGTACTGGCTCTCTTTATACGTCCGCCAGTCCACGGCTCCCGTGGCCTCCGTGAGGCCTAGGCTCCGGAGGATGCAGTTCAAAAAGGCCTGTGTGAAGCTCCCCTCGTCAAAAATCCCGTGGACGTAGGTGCCAAACACATTTCCGGCCCACAGTCCATCCCGGCTGCTCCTGCCCCCCTCCAGCGCTGCAAAGGGCGGGAGCGCCGATGTGGTGCGGCCCATGTGGATTTCATATCCGGCAAATGTGGTCCCCGCCAGAGGGGCAAAGAGGCCCTGGGCCTCCAAGACCCGGCCCTGGACCCGCGTTCTGGTCTTCTCCCCCTGGAAGACGGTCTCCGCATCCAGCAGGCCCATGCCCCGCATCTGGCCGCCGGCTTCCACTCCCTCGGGGTCTGACAGGGACCTCCCCAGCATTTGGTAGCCGCCGCAAATGCCCATGACGGCCCCGCCCCGGCTGGCGTGGCGGCAAATGGCCGCCTCCAGGCCGCTCTCCCGGAGCCACTTCAGGTCCTCCATGGTGTTCTTCGTGCCGGGCAGCATGATCACATGGGGCTGCCCCAGATTCGCCACCGAGTCCACATAGCGCAAGGACACCTGCTCCATACAGGCCAGGGGATTGAAATCCGTAAAGTTGGAAATCCGCGGCAGACGGATCACCGCAATGTCCACCAGGCCCCGCCGGGCCGGGCGCTGGAACCGGTCTGTGAGGGAGTCCTCATCGTCCAGGTCCAGGGGCAGATACGGCACCACACCCACCACCTTCTTCCCGGTGAGCTTCTCCAGCATCTCCAGCCCCGGGTCCAAAATGGTCTTGTCCCCCCGGAATTTGTTGATGACAAGGCCCTGAATCCGGGCCTGCTCCTCCGGCTCCAGAAGGGCCACCGTACCGTATAAAGAGGCAAACACGCCCCCCCGGTCAATGTCCCCGCATAGAAGCACCGGGCAATCCGCCCGGGCGGCCATGCCCATATTCACAATGTCATCCTGCTTCAGGTTGATTTCCGCTGGGCTACCCGCTCCCTCAATGACGATGATGTCATGCTCCGCTGCCAGGGCGTGGTAGGCGGCCATCACCTGGGGAAACAGGGACCGTTTCATGGCAAAATACGCCCGGGCGGTCATGTTGCCCTGAACTTCTCCATTCACAATGACCTGGGAGCCGGTGTCCCCGGTGGGCTTCAGCAAAATGGGGTTCATCCGCACCGAGGGCTTCACCCCCGCCGCCTCCGCCTGCATCACCTGGGCCCGGCCCATTTCCAGGCCCTCGTCTGTGATGTAGGAGTTGAGGGCCATATTCTGGGATTTAAAGGGAGCCACCCGGTAGCCGTCCTGGGCAAAAATCCGGCACAGCGCCGCCGCCAGGAAGCTTTTCCCCGCGTTGGAGGTGGTCCCCTGAATCATAATTGCCTTTGCCATGGATTTCCTCCTGTCTCCGCCAGAACCTCCAGAAGGGCCTCGTTCTGCGTATGCCCCTTGAGGCCGATGCGGTAAAAGTCAGCGTCCAGACCGGGGAAATTGCCGCAGGACCGCAGCATCACGCCCCGCTCCATGGCCCGGTCCCACAGCGTCTTCTCCCCCCGGAACATCAGAAAGGTGCTGTCCGAAGGGTACACCGGAAAGCCCAGCGCCCGGAGTCTGTCCGCCATCCAGGGGCGCTCCTGGCGAAGGTACTGCCGGGTCCGCTCCTCCCAATGGGGCAGACCCAGCGCCGCCAGCCCCGCCGTCTGGGCTGGGGTGGAGACGCTCCAGCACTGGCCCCAGGCGGCAATGCTCCCAGCCAGGTCCCCATTGGAACACAGCAGATACCCCAGCCGAAGCCCCGCCATGGCATACAGCTTGGTAAAGGCCCGGAGCACAATCAGGTTGGGATACCGGGCCAGCAATCCCTTGCAGGAGGGCGCATCCGTAAAGGGCAGGAAGCACTCATCCACCACTAGGACCGCGCCCACACGGCTGCAAGCCTCCAGCAGCGCCGCCACCGCCCCAGGCTCTGCCAGGGACCCGGTGGGATTGTTGGGGTTGCAGAGGAACACCAGGTCATCGCCTGGCTGGACCGCCCCGGCATAGTCCGCCGTCACCCGGTAGCCCCTGGCCTCTTCCAGGAAAAACCGGCGGGTCTTCCCCCCCGCCAGAGCCACCGCAGCCTCGTATTCCGAAAAGGTGGGGGCAGGAACCAGCGCCTGCCGGGGCCGCAGCACCATGGCCAGCCGCACAATGAGGTCCGCCGCCCCGTTGCCAAAGACCAGCCAGTCCTCCGGCGCCTCCTCCCGGGCCGCCAAGGCCCGGCGCAGGGCCCGGCAGTGGGGGTCCGGGTACCGGTCATACTCCGGGCCATGGTCTCGGACAGCCTGAAGCACCTCTTCCGGCATGCCCAGGGGGTTCAGGTTGACGGAGAAGTCCAGCCGCACCCCCTCATAGACGTAGACATTCCCACCGTGGGGGTCCAAATTCATGCCTTCCCCCTCCATTTCTCTAAAAACTCTTCTGCCCGGCCACAGCGGCACAGGATCTCCCCCGCCTCCTTCTGGCCGGAAAATACCAGAACGCCCAGCTCCAGAAAGCGCCCGAAGCGCCGGTCCAGCTGGTTCTCAATCCGCTTCTCCAGCTCCTCCATGGCCGACTCCAGCAGGTCAAAGCGGCGCAGCGCCTCCAGGGCCGCCTCTGTGGTGAGGCTGGCGGCCACCGCTTGCAAAGCCTCCAGAGACGCGCCCCCTGCCAGAGCGCAAGACAGGAGGATCTCCATCCGGGCGTCTGCCTGGGCTGAGTGGGTGTTCATGATCCCCGCCCCCAGCTTCACCAGCTTTCCGATGTGGCCGATGAGCAGCACCCGGCGAAAGCCCAGGGAGATGGCGTCCGACAGGGTCTGGCCAATGAAGTTGGAGCACTTGATCCGCCCGGCCAGGGACAGGCCCAGTTTGCATGTGGCAAAATCATCGCCGTAGTTGCCCACAGTCAGAAGCAAGTCCGTATCGCCCTGGGCCCGGCGCATGTTCAGCTCCACGCGGGTGGTGTCCATCAGGGCCTGCTCACTCATGGGCTCCACAATGCCGCTGGTCCCCAGAATGGAAATGCCACCCACAATGCCCAGGTGGGGATTGAAGGTTCGCTTCCCCACCTCCTCCCCGCCGGGGACGGAAAGGATCACCTCCAGGCCGCCGGGCGCATCCCCAAGGACCTCCCGCACCGCCTCTTCGATCATCTGCCGGGGTACGTGGTTGATGGCGGCAGCGCCCACCGGCTGGTCCAGGCCGGGCTTGGTCACCCGGCCCACCCCAGGGCCCCCGTCAATTCGGACGCCTGCCGGAATGGGCCGCACCGTGGCGTAAATCAGCAGACCGCTGGTGGCGTCCGGGTCATCGCCCCCGTCCTTTCGGATGGCGCAAGAGGCGGTCCCCGCCCCCAACACCGGATCCAACACCTCCAGGGTCAGAGGGACCCCCCTGGGGGTCATAATCCGGACTTCCTCCACCGGCTCTCCCGTGAGGAGCAGCTGGGCCGCCGCCTTGGCGGCGCCGGCGGCGCAGCTGCCCGTGGTATAGCCGTACCGAAGGAGCTTACAGTTGTGAAACTTTTTTGTCTCCATCTCAATGTTCCCGGAAATAGCTCCGGATGGCATCCAGCGTCCGGTTCAGCTCCCCGTCCCCATGGGCCGTGGACAGGAACATGGCCTCAAACTGGCTGGGGGCGCAATAGATGCCCCGGTCCAGCAGATACCGGCAATATGCCCCAAAGGCCGCCGTATCCGCCGTCTTGGCCTGGGTGTGATTGGTCACAGGCCCCTGGGTGAAGAAGATGCAGCCCAGGCTCCCCAAATGATTCACCGGATAAGGCAGGCCCTGGGCGGCCAGAATGGACCGGATCTCCTCAAAGAACTTCCCGGCGGTCTCATTCAGCCGGTCATACCACTGGGGATGGTCCCGCAGGAGCTTGAGCTGGGCGAACCCCGCCGCCATGGCCACAGGGTTGCCGCTGAGGGTTCCCGCCTGGTACACCGGCCCCAGGGGAGAAATCCGCTCCATCACCCCGCGCCTGCCGCCGTAAGCGCCCACAGGCATGCCCGCGCCGATGATCTTGCCATAGGTCACAAGATCGGGCTGGACGCCGAAATAGCCCGCCGCCCCGGCGACAGACAGGCGAAATCCCGTAATCACCTCGTCAAAAATCAACAGACTGCCATGCCGGTCGCAGAGCTGCCGCAGCCCCTGCAAGAAACCGGGCGCCGGGGGCACCACCCCCATGTTGGCCGCCACCGGCTCCACCACCACGCAGGCAACCTCCCCGGGGTTGGCCTGGAACAGGGCCTCCACACTCCCCAGGTCGTTGTACTCCGCTGTGAGGGTGTCCGCCGTACACCCGGCGGGGACGCCTGCGCTGCCGGGAAGCCCTGCCGTCATCACGCCGGACCCGGCCTGCACCAAGAGGCAGTCACTGTGCCCATGGTAACAGCCGTTAAACTTAATGATTTTAGCCCGCCCGGTGTAACCCCGGGCGGCCCGAATGGCGCTCATCACCGCCTCGGTGCCGGAGTTCACCATGCGCACCAGCTCCACCCCCGGCGCCAGTTCGCAGACCAAGCGGGCCATCTCCACTTCGATCTCCGTGGCCGCGCCGTAGCTGAGTCCACGGGCGGCAGCTTCCGTCACCGCTTCCCGGATCTCCCGCCGGTTGTGGCCCAGAATCATGGGACCCCAGGAGCACACATAGTCAATGTACTCCTTCCCATCGGCGTCGGTCAAATAGGCGCCATCCGCCTTTGCAATGAATCGGGGGCAGTCGCCAATGGCGGCAAATGCCCGGACGGGGCTGTTCACCCCGCCGGGGATATACCGCTTGGCCTCTTCAAACAGTTCCGCAGAGCGTGTCAATCACCCCAGCCTCCCTTCGTCCAAGCACCGGGCCAGTTCCCGGGCAAAATAGGTCAGATACACATCGCTTCCCGCCCGGAAGGCCGAAGCGGCCAGCTCGCAAATGAGCCGCTCCTCGTCCATGGCTCCGGCTTGGGCCGCGCACTTCACCATGGCGTATTCCCCGCTGACGCTGTAGGAGGCCACCGGCACCGGCACCGCCTCCCGGACTTTGGCGATGACATCCCCGAAGGCCATGGCCGGCTTCACCATGATGATGTCCGCCCCCTCTTCCACATCCAAACGCGCCTCCCGGAGGCCCTCCCGGACGTTGTGGAAGTCCATCTGATAGCTCCGCCGGTCCCCAAAGGCCGGGGCGGAGTCCGCCGCCTCCCGGAAGGGGCCATAAAAGGAGGAGGCGTATTTCACCGCATAGGACATGATGGGGACCCCGGTGTAGCCCTCCCGGTCCAGGGCGGCACGAATGGCCGCCACCCGGCCATCCATCATGTCCGAAGGGGCAACCATATCCGCCCCCGCCTGGACCTGGCTCAGGGCAATCCGGGCCAGGTAAGAGAGGGTCTCGTCGTTGTCCACCTCCTGCCCCTTGAGGATGCCGCAGTGTCCATGGGAGGTGTACTCGCACATGCACACGTCGCCAATCAGGTACAGCTCCGGGAACCGGTCCTTCAGGGCTTTCATGGCCTCCTGAACCACCCCGTGGCTGCAATAGGCCTGGGAGCCCTGGGGATCCTTCTCCAGGGGAATGCCGAAGAGCATCATCTTGTCCACCCCGGCCGCCAGCAGCGCCTCTGCCAGGTGCAGAAGGCTGTCCTGGGTGTGCCGGTATTGGCCGGGCATGGAGGCAATCTCCTGCCGCTCCCGAAGGCCCTCCGCTACAAACGCGGGGTAAATGAGGGAGGCTTTGCTGATCCGGGTCTCCCGGACCATCCTCCGCAAGGTCTCGCTGCCCCGCAGGCGGCGGGGTCTCTGGGTCAAATCCATGGTCATTCTCCTTTGTGCATTTGCTTCACCAGTTGGATGAGGCTGTCTATGGTGGCGCACTTCGCCGTGTGGACTTCCATGCCCAGCGCCTGGGCTACCGCCCCGGTCTGAGGTCCGATGCAGGCCGCCCGCAGGGCGGTAAGGTCCAGGCCCTGCGCCATGGCGGCAAAGCCCCGGACCGTGGAGGCGCTGGTGAACACCGCCAAGGTCTCCGGGTGCTTCCGAAGCTCCGCGTCCAGGTCCAGGGCACCGGCAGGCTCATACACCGTATCATACAGGGGCAGCTCCCAGATCACCGCCCCCGGCGCTTTGTTCAGCTCCGCCAGGAGCTCCCGGCTGCCCTGCTTTGCCCGCGGCAGCCAAACCCGGCTGCCGGGTTCCAATCGAGCGGCCAGGGCGGCGCCCAGGTGCTGCCCGTCATAGACCTGGGGCACCAGGTCGGCAAAAAGGCCGCGCCTTTGAAGCTCCGCCTCGGTCCCCGGGCCGATGGCCGCCAGCTTCGCCTGGCAAAGGGCCCGAATGTCCCGGCCTGAGGCCCGGAGCTTCTCCAAAAACAGCTCCACCCCCCGGCCGCTGGTGAATACCAGCCAGGACGGCTTCTCCAGCTGGGCGAGGAAGTCCTCCCAACCGGGGACTCCCTCCAAAGGAACCGTGGCAATGGCAGGAACCTCCAACACCTCCGCCCCCAGGGTCCGGAGCCGGGTCGCCAGGGTCCCCGCCCGCTCCCGGGGCCGCGTCACCACCGCCCGGCATCCAAAGAGGGGCAGCTTCTCCCGCCAGGCAAACCGCTCCTGACAGGCGCACACGCCGCCCACCACAATGATCGCAGGGGTCTGGATGCCCGCCTCCGCCCCACGGCAAGGCAGGGTCTCCAGGTTGCCCACCACAGACCGCTGGAAGGCCGTGGTCCCCTGCTCCAGGACCGCCGCCGGGGTCTCAGGAGACATTCCTGCCGCCAGAAGCCCCTGGCAGATCTCCGGCAGGGCCGTGAGGCCCATGAGAAACACCAGGGTGCCCCCCGTCTCCGCCAGGGCCCGGAAGGGCAGCTCCAGAGGGACGCCCTGGCGCTTGTGCCCGGTGATGATGTGCACCGAGGAGCAGTAATCCCGGTGGGTCACCGGGATCCCGCAGTAGGCGGGCACCGCCACCGCCGAGGTCACCCCCGGCACCACCTCATACGCCACGCCATGGTCTGTGAGAAGCTCCAGCTCCTCGCCGCCCCGGCCAAAGAGGAAGGGGTCTCCCCCCTTCAACCGCACCACCCGGCGGCCCTCCAGGGCCTGCTCCAGCAGAATCCGGTTGATCTCCTCCTGGGTTTTCCGGTGATGGCCGGCCCGTTTGCCCACATTGATTTTCTCCGCCTGAGGCGGAATCCAAGCCAAGATCTCCGGGCCCACCAGGGCGTCATAGACCACCACCTCCGCCTGGTCCAAAACCGCTTTCCCCTTGAGGGTCAGAAGCCCCCCGTCGGAAGGGCCGGCTCCCACCAGCCAAACTTTACCTGCCACAGTCATCCCTCCATCTGTCTGCCAGGGTCTTCCCCAGCTGCTCCGCCTCCCCGGCCGGACCCTGGATGGAGGCCCGCCAGAAGCCGCTGCCGTCCTCCCGGCAGAACATGCCGGTGAGAAGCAGGGTGTCTCCCTGGAGCAGGCCGTAGGCCCCAATGGGGGCCGAGCAGCCTCCGTTCAGCTCCCGGACAAAGGCCCGCTCCGCCTTAGCGCAGGTTTCTGCATCCGGGTCAAAAAAGCCATGCAAATAGCCGTAATCCACGCCCGCCCGGCCCTGAATGGCCAGGATACCCTGACCAGCCGCAGGCACCATCTCCTCGGTGGAAAAATACCGGGAGATCCGGTCCTCCAGTCCCAGCCGCTTCAGCCCCGCCGCCGCCAGAACCAGGGCTCCATACTGACCCTCGTCCAGCTTCCGCAGGCGGGTCTGGACGTTGCCCCGGACCAGGGCGGCCTCCACCTCCGGATACAGCCGCTGCAGCTGTAAAATCCGCCGCTTGCTGGAGCAGCCCAGGGGCTTGGACCGGTCCCAATGGGTTTTTCCTGCAGGCAGCACCAGGACGTCCCTGGGGTCCTCCCGCCGGGAGAAGCCCAGAATGGGCAGCTCCGGGGGCAGCTCCATGGGCAGGTCCTTCAGGCTGTGGACCGACAGCTCCGTCCGTCCCTCCAGAAGGGCCCGGTCCAGCTCCTTCACAAAGAGGCCCTTGCCTCCCACCGCCTCCAAGGGCCGGTCTAGAATCCGGTCTCCCGTGGTCTTCATGGTCAGAAGGCGCACTTCGGCCTCCGGCAGGGTGTTTTCAATATAATCCGCCACCAGGCGGGTCTGGATCACGGCCAGCCGGCTCTCCCGACTGCCAATTTCAATGCATCGTCTCATGGCGCCATCTCCCGTATCTTCGCCGCCGCTTCCTTCACCGCCCGGTGGTTCTCCCCGGCGCCGGTGAGGCCGGCAGTCCATTCCTCCGCCAAGACCACCGCCGGGAAGAAGAAATCACAGTCCCGGCAATCGGAGGCGTTGTTGGCCAGCGCCCCCTTGCTCCGGGCCTCGGCGGCAATGGCCCGGTTGACGTCCCCGTCGCTGGTAGCGGCCAAAACCAAAAAGGGACGCGCCAGCTCTCCCGGCCGGTAGACTCTCCGCTCCAGCCGGACCGGCAAAGAGAGAAAGGCCGGGTCCAGCTCCGGCGCAATCACCGTCAGATCCGGCCCAAATGCCAGAAGCGTCCTGGCCCGCCGCAGGGCCACCTGTCCCCCCCCGAAGAGCAAGACCTCCCGCCCGGCCAGGCTGATAAACAGGGGGAATTTTCTCTCATGCATCTCTCGTCACCTGCTCCATCGCCGAAAGGCACTGCCGCAGGACCTCCGGCCCCGCATGGTCCCGAACGGCAAACATCAGCTTCTTCAGCACCTTCCCGGCGGCGGACTCCACCGCCTGGGTGAGGACCCGGTCTTGCTCTTGGGAAAGGGGAAGCTCCTTCGCTACATCCCGGATCCGGAAGTCCACCTCCCCGGCCAGGTAGGTCCCCAGGGCCTCCACCCGGGGGATGAGATCCCGGCAGGCCTCCCAGGCCTCGAACCGCTCCCGCTCCTGGCGGAGCAGGGACTCCGCCTCCCGGACCTGCCGCTCCAGCTCCTGGGAGGGTGGGACGGAAAACCGGTCGATGTTATACAGCGTCACATGGGGAAGCCGCGCCACCCCAGGGTCCACATCCCGGGGAACGGCGAAGTCCAAAAACAGCACGTCGTGGTCCAGTCCACACGCTTCCAGCTCCTCGGCCCGGATGGTGACGTTGGGGCTGCTGGTGGCGCTCACCACCACGTCACATTGGGGCAAACACCGGTACCGCTCCCCGTAATCGATGCGGCTGCACCCAGGCAGCACCTCCACCCGGCCGCTGCGGTACTGCCGCACCGTCACCGTCACCTGGGCGCCCTTCTCCATGAGGGCGGCGGCGGACCGCTTGCCCATCTCTCCGTTGCCAATGACAAGACACCGCTTCCCGGCGAAGTCATATCCTTCCTTCCCCATCCGGTCAATGGCCAGCTCGGCGGCAGAGGCGTTGGCGGTGGACAGCAGGAGCTGGGATTTCACCTGCTTGGCCCCCGTAACCGCGTGGCGGAACAGCACCTCCAGGGTGCTGCCGCAGCACTGGGCCTCCCGGGCCCGGGACAGCGCCTCTTTCACCTGGGCCAGGATCTGGTCCTCCCCCAGGATCATAGACCGGAGTCCACTGGCCAGAGCAAAGAGGTACTCCACCGCCTCCCCGTCCGCCCGGCACACCAAGTAGCCGCCATACTCCCCCGGATCCAGCCCCTTGAGGCTGCACAGAAGCCTCGGGAGGTCCAGGGGGCCTGAGGCGCTCACCCAAAGCTCCGTCCGGTTGCAGGTGCTGAGGAGCACACAGCCCTCCACCCCAGGTAACGCGCATACCGCCTCCATGGCCGTGGCCGCGCCGGCTGTGGTGAAGGAAAACCGCTCCCGGATCTCCACCGGAGCCCGGCTGTGATCCATGCCAATCATCTGTATCTTCATGCTGTCACTCACTTCATTTGGTATAAAATGGCGTTGCAAATGGCGGCGGCCACGTTGCTGCCGCCCTTCCTGCCCCGGGCCACAATGTAGGGGGCGGGGCCGGTCATAATGAGCTCCTTGGAAGCCACCACATTCACAAAGCCCACGGGAACGCCGATGATGAGGGCCGGGGCAATGCGCCCTTCCTCCATCAGCTCATACAGGCGCACCAAAGCGGTAGGGGCGTTTCCCACCGCCAGAACCACGGGCTTTCTCAAGTCCGCCGCCTTTTCCATGCAGACAGCCGCCCGGGTGATTCCCCGGGCCTTCGCCTCTGCGGCCACATCCGGGTCGGACATGAAGCAGTGCACCTGGCCGCCGAACCGGGCCAAAGAAGTCTTGTTGATGCCCGCCCGGGCCATTTGGGTGTCGGTCACAATGTCGGCCCCCTGGCGGATGGCCTCCATGGCCCCCTCCACCGCGCCGGGGGAAAAGGTCAGGTTCTCGCTGTAGTCAAAGTCCGCGCTGGTGTGAATCACCCGCTTCAGGATCAATTCTTCGTAAGGCCCTCCATAGGTCCGGGGTCCCAGCTCCTGGGAAATGATGGCAAAGCTCCGGCGCTCAATGTCTGCCGGGAGCACATGCTCCAGTTCGATTTTCATCCTCTCAGCCTCCAATCCATGCCAAAAGTATCACTGCCAAGCCCACGGCCACATCGCTGACCACCGTCATCAGCAGGATCGCACTGGGAATGTCGGCAGGTTCCACCGGCCGCAGGCTGTCGCCGATGGTCTTCTTGTTGTGCAATTGGCCAAAATACCAGGCGTCTCCCCCCAGCTGGATCCCCAGGGCCCCAGCCATGGCAGACTCTGTCTGGGCGGAATTGGGACTGGCGTGGCAGTACCGGTCCCGGCGAAACACCCGCCAGGCCCCCCGGCGGTCCAGGTCGCAAACACCGGACAGCAAAATCATCAGAAGCGCCGTCAACCGGGCGGGCAGGAAATTGCACACGTCGTCCAACCGGGCCGCCCCTGTGCCGAAGTAGCGGTACCGGTCGTTTCGGTAGCCCACCATGGAGTCCATGGTATTGACCGTCTTGTAAAAGTACCCTCCCGCCGCCCCGCCCAGGGCGGTAAATACCAGAGGCGCAATGACGCCGTCGGAGAGGTTCTCCGCCACGGTTTCCACTGTGGCCTTGATGACCCCTTCCTCCGTGAGGCGCTCCGTGTCCCGGCCCACAATCATGGCCACGGCCTTTCGTCCAGCATCCAGGCTCTCCGACAGAGCTATGCCTACCTCCCCTGCGGCGTCCCGGAGGCTGCCGGAGGCAAAAATGCTCCAGCACATAGCGCTCTCCGCCAGGAACCCGGCAATCCAGCTCCAGCGGTAGAGGAAATATAGAGCTCCCCCCGTCAATCCAAAGGAAATCAGCGGCAAAGTCAGGGCCATGAGGATTCCGGCTGTCCGCTCCCCAGCCTGACTCTTGGGAAACACCGCCCGGAGCCCCTTCTCCGCCTTGGAGATGAGGGCCCCTATGGCCATAATGGGGTGATACAGCTTCCGTGGCCAACCCACCAGCTGCTCCCCGGCAAATCCCACCAGAATGGCTATGGCCCGGCAAAGTACCCAGTTCATCCCTCGGCCTCCTTCCCCCACCGGCGGCACGCCTCCAGAAAATGGGCGGCGCAGGCGGGATTGGAATAGAGATATGCATGGGGGAAGCCACACAGCAGGTTCCCCCTTGCGTGGATGCAGCGCCAGTGGGCGCCTCGCACCGGCTTCACCCCCTCAAAATCCTCACCCGGATCCTCTGTGTCAAAATAGTGGAACTCATGGCCACGGAGCTCCGTCCCAGCGGGGCCATACAGGCTCTCCCGCCGGGCCTTCAGGGTAAGATAGCCAAACCGGCGGAGCTTCCCGGTGTACCAGCCCTTCCCAGGCAGAACGCCTGCCATGGCGTACACGTGGCCCTCCTGATCCTCCAGAGCCTCCTGGAGGTACAGATAGCCCCCGCACTCAGCCACGGTAGGCAGACCGCGCCCAATGCCCCGCCGGATTTCCTCTGTCAGGGTCTGGTTTTCCTCCAGCGCGTCCCCATGAAGCTCCGGATAACCGCCTCCCAGGAGAAGACCCTGAGCCCCTTCCGGCAGCTTCCGGTCCCGCAGAGGGGAAAAGGGGAGCAGCTCCGCCCCCAGGTCCTGGAGAAGCTCCAGATTTTCCCGGTAATAAAAGCAAAAGGCCTCATCCCTGGCCACAGCCAGGCGCACAGGCTCCCCTGGGGTGAGGTCCGGGCCGCTGCCTGTGAGAGCGGCTGCGCTTGCCGCCAGAGTGAGTAACCCCTCTATGTCCAGGGTCTCCTCCAGCCGGGCCGCCAGGCGCTGCAGCTTCTCCCGCAGGCCTGCCACCTCCTCCGGCAGCTGAAGCCCCAGGTGGCGACTTTGCAGGGTGAGGTCCGGCATCTCCGGCAGATATCCAAACACCCGGACGCCGCAGCGGGCCTCAATCTGCACCTTCAGCTCCTGATACAGCACCGGGGAGATCCGGTTCAAAATGACCCCCCGGATGTGACTGTCCGGCTGAAACCGGCAGCAGCCCTCCACCACGGCGGCTACAGATAACCCCATGCCCTTGGCCGGGACCACCAGCACCGCCGGAGTCCCGGTGGCCGCCGCTACGGCATAGCTGGAGGCCTGGCTGGTGGCGGCAATGCCGTCGTAATAGCCCATCACCCCCTCCAGGATGGAGAGGTCCATTCCCGCCGACTCCCGGGCCAACAGGTACCGGAGCACCTGAGGCCCCGTGAAAAAGCCGTCCAGATTGCCGGTTTTGGCTCCAATCACCGTGGCGTGAAACATGGGGTCAATGTAGTCCGGCCCGCACTTAAAGGCCGCCGTCCGGAGGCCCCGGTTCACCAGAGCCTGCAGCAGGCCGCAGGTGACCGTGGTCTTGCCGCTGCCGCTCATGACTCCGCAGAGCATCAATCTTGGACTTGCCATGGCGATCCTCCAAAGGAACAGACGAACACCGGGTTGCCCCCGTTCATCATATGATAGGGCCCAAGCGCCCGGGCCCGGGCCGTAGAAACCTGCACCATCTCCAGGTCCTGGATCGACCGTTCCCGGGCCAAATCCAGCACCTGGGACAGGGTTTCCAGAGCGATGGCGTTGAGCACCACCCGGGCCTTGGGGTTTTTCTCCAAAACGGCGCAAATGGTTTTCTTCATGGTCCCGCCGGTGCCGCCCAGAAAGACATGGGTGGGCGGCGGCAGGGCCTCCAGAGCCTCCGGGGCGCTGCCCTCCACCACTTCCACGTTTTGGGTTCCAAACCGGCGGCAGTTTTCCCGGATGAGGGCGCAGCCCTCCTCCTTCCGCTCAATGGCGTAGACCCGGCCCCGCCAGGCCAAAAGCGCCGCCTCCACAGACACCGAGCCGGTGCCCGCCCCCACGTCGTAAACCACCGCATCCTCCGTGAGCCGGAGCTTGGACAGGGAGACCGCCCGCACCTCCTCCTTGGTCATGGGCACAGCCCCCCGGACAAAGACTTCGTCCGGCACACCCGGGGTCACAGGCGCTTGTCCGCCCCCGTCGTACTCCACCAGAAGGCACGACAGGGCAGGAAATGCCCGGCCCCGGAGCTCTGCCGCCAGGCCATGCACAATAGACTCATTTTCGTAAGAGAGGTTGGAGCCCACCCACACCCGGGCGCTGCCCAGGCCGCAGGCGCACAACGCCTCCAGGAGGCTTCCCACATTGTCGCCGGCGATGGCAAACACCTTGCCATACCGCCGGACCGCCCCGGCCAGATTCCCGGACCGGCCATGGAGGCTGAGAATCGCCGCATCCTGCCAGGACTTGCCCAGCCTGGCGCAGAGCCATGCGGCGGAGGTGACGCCGCAGACCGTCTTCACCTTCACGTAAGGGACCTGCTCCAGCCGGGCCCGGAGCTGGGCCGCGCCGCTGTAAAAGCCGGGATCTCCCGACAGGACCACAGCAAACCGGCTCTCCTCCCGGCGCAAAATCGCCTCTGCAATGGGACCTGCCCGATACTCCGGAATCTTCTCCCCGGGGTAATCCGCCACGGCCTCCAGCATCCGCTCCGCTCCAAAGAGCACCTGGGCCTCTTCCAGGGCCTGGGCTGCCTCCCCGGTCAGCCCCTGGGGAGCCCCCATGCCAATGCCCACCAGGGAGACCTCCCGATCCTCGGGCATCCCGGTGAGAAGCTCCGCCAGCTCCCGCAGACTATGGCCCGCCTCCTCATGGGGGCGGCGGATCACCACCACCCCGGCTCCTGCCCGGCGGGCGGCCGCCAGCTTCTCCTGGAAGCCTCCGGCAGCCCCGGAAGCCTTGGTCACCAGCCAGCGGGCATGAATTTCCCGGAGCATAGCCAGGTTCAGCTCCTCGGAAAAGGGGCCCTGCATCGCCATGAGCCGCCGGCCCTCAAAGCCCAGGGCCCGGCACTGAGCCACGGACTCCTCCGTGGAGAGTACCCGGGCGTACAGGCGGCTCTGGTCGGTCACAGCTCCATAGGCCGCCAGCTCCTTGCTCCCCGTGGTGAGGAGCACGTTGCCGGTGACGGTGTTTAAAAACCGGGCGGCTTCCTCGGTGGTGGACACTTCCACCACCCCCTCCCGGCTCTGGTCCCGGCGCAGGAGCCGCAGAAGGGGCAGATTCCGGGCCTGACAGGCCCCACGGAGGTTCTCCGAAACCGCCTGGGCATAGGGGTGGGTGCCGTCGATCACCACTTCAAACGTATCCGCCGCCAGGAAGGCCTCCATCTCTGCCCGGTCCATGCGCCCGGCATGAACCCGGATGTTGGCATGGCGGGGGGCGGAACGCTCCCCATACTCCGTGGCAGTGCATACCGTCACCAGCCAGCCCCGACCCGCCAGGCACAGGGCCAGGCGGCTGCCGTCGCTGGTACCGGAAAAGAGCAACGCCCTTCTCATAACCGGTATCCTCTGGGGGTCACCATATGGCCCCCCAAGGCCCTGGTCTGGGAGTTGCCCACAAAGACGGTGGTAAACATGTCCGTCTCCAGCTCCCGGAGCTGGGCCAGGGTGCATACCTGGGCAGCCTCTCCCGGCCGCCCGATGTTGCGCACCGTGCCGCAAACCGTCTCCGGGCTGCGGAACCGGAGCAGTAGGTCACAGGCCCGACGGAGATAGTCCTTCCGCTTCCGGCTGGAGGGGTTGTACAGGCAGATGGCAAAGTCCGCCTCCGCCGCAGCCAGAAGCCGCTTTTCAATTTTCTCCCAGGGGGTGAGGAGATCGCTGAGGCTGATCACGGCAAAGTCGTGAATGAGGGGCGCGCCCAACACCGCGCCGCCGCTCATGGCCGCTGTCACCCCGGGAATCACCTCAATGTCCACCTGGGGGTACTTCTGGCCCACCTCATAGATGAGGCCGCTCATGCCATAGACCCCCCCGTCGCCGGAGCAGATCATGGCGACTGCTTGCTCTTCCATGGCCTCCTGGAAGGCCAGCTCACACCGCTCCGCCTCCTGGGTCATGGGGGTGGTGAGGAAGCGCTTGCCAGGGAAATGGTCCCGGACCAGGTCCACATAGACCGTATAGCCCACAATCACCTGGGCCTCCCGGAGGGCGTTCGCCGCCCGGATGGTCATCTGCTCATACGCCCCGGGGCCGATGCCCACAACCATCACTTTTTTCATAGGACAATCCTCATTTCTTTCTCCGCAGCGGCTACGGTCACCCCGTTTGCCGCCTGTTTTTTCACCAAAATCCGGCCGCCCCCAGCGGCCAGCACCGCCGCCCGCTCGCATACATTGTCTGTACCGGTGACGGATTTCACAAATTCTGAGGAGGAAAACTCCCCCTGGGCCCGCCGGAGGGCTTCGGCGGTGTAGAAGGTCAGCGGAAGCCGCGCTTCCCTGGCCCAGGTCAGAAGGCCCGGCTCGCAGGCCTTCAGGTCGATGCTGGCCGCCCCCACCACGGCGCACCGGGGAATCCCGTGGGCGCTCAGCGCAGCCTCCACCCCATGGGCAATTGCCTGAACCGTCGTCCCCCTCCGGCAGCCCAGCCCCAGATAAACCTGCCGGGGAATCAGGAGGAGGCTGCCCGGATACCGGGCGCGGAAGCCAATCTCCACATTCTCCTCCTGGACCTGGCCCGGGGTCAGCTCCGGGGGAACCTCCCCCTCCAGAGAATACGCCGTGTGGATACCCACCGGCCGGCCCGCCAGGATGGCGGCGGAAATCTCCTTAGCCCGCCTCATGGACCCAATGGCCAGGCCGTTTTTTACGGCAAATACGTCCACGGCAAATTTTCCATTCACATCCGTGGCCGTGGTCACCACCGGTGTGGCGTCCAGGCAGGATGCCACCTGGCGGGCCAGCTCGTTGGCTCCGCCCATGTGGCCGGAGACTAGGGAGATGGCAAACTGCCCCGCCTCATCCACCACCACCACGGCAGGATCTGTGGTCTTGCTTCGCAAAAGGGGCGCAATGGAGCGCACCGCAATCCCCGCCGCCCCCACAAACACCAGGCCCTCCGCCTGCTCCCAGGCCATGCGGCGCCAGTCCGCCAACCGCTCTACAGGCTCTGTCCCGGCCTGGGCCGCATACTTTGCCATACTAAACGCCCGGGCCCCAGGCAGCGTCCGCTTCAGATAAGCCGCGAGGTTTGCCCCCCGGAGGGTAAAGGCCACAATCCAAACGCTCATTGCTTCGCTTCCCGGAAGCCCGTGGTAAAGGCGGGGTGGTACAGCTCCGACCGGTTATAGCGCCGGTGGGCCACCGCCTGGCCCACCAGGATGAGGGCCGTCTTGGTAATTCCCGCCTCTCGGGCGGTCTCGGCCAGGGTCCCCACGGTGCAGACACAGGTCTTTTCGTCGGGCCAGGTGGCCTTGTAGACAATGGCCGCCGGGGTGTCTTCTGCATATCCTCCCGCTATGAGGCGGCTGGAGAGCTCTTCCAGCATGCCTGTGGAGAGAAAAATGGCCATGCTGGCCCCATGGGCGGCGAAGGATTCGATGGATTCCCGTTCTGGCACCGGAGTTCTTCCCGCCATACGGGTGATGATCACGCTCTGGCTCACCCCCGGCAGGGTGTATTCCAGGTTGAGGGCAGATGCGGCGCCGCAGAAGGAGCTGACCCCAGGGCACACGTCATAGGCCACCCCCGCTTCATCCAGCAGATCCATCTGCTCCCGGATGGCCCCATAGACACAGGGGTCCCCGGTGTGCAGGCGCACCGTCATCTTTCCGGCCCGCTCCGCCTCCAGCATGGCCTCCAGCACCTCTTCCAGGGTCATTCTGGCGCTGTCCAGCACCTGGCAGCCGGGCTTTGCCCCTTCCAAAAGGGCAGGGTTCACCAGGGACCCTGCATAGATGATGAGGTCGGCCTGACTCAACAGTCTCTGGCCCCGGACCGTAATCAGGTCCACTGCGCCGGAACCGGCGCCTACAAAATGAATCATCGGTTCTCTCCTTTGTCCCGGGCAATGAGCAGGGAGAAGTATCCGGCGTCCTCGGGAATCTCCGCCGCACTCCGGAAGCAGCGCTCCGTGTCCATGCCGCAGTTTTCCACCATGGATACCTCCATGTCCCGCTCCAGCAGCAGCTCCTTCACCCGGCCCATTTTGGAGCCTGCTTTCATCAAAATCTTCACACCCGGCAGGTCCAGCCCCCGCTCCACGCCGTGGCTGGAGGGGATGATGTGGATCATCTCCGCTCCCTCTCCCAGGCTCTGGCCCAGCTTGGCCGCCCCCGCGCAGAAGGAGGGCACACCGGGGACGATTTCCGCCTCGTAGCCGTCGGCCAAGACCCGCTTGTGCACATAGAAATACGTCGAATACACCGTGGGATCTCCCAGGGTGAGGAACACCACGTTTTTGCCATCATCCAGCTGCCGCTCGATACGCTCTGCCGCCGCCCGATGGCTTTCGGCCATGCGGACCTTGTCGTGGGTCATGGGCATGGACACAGACAGGGACGGCTTGTCCATCACCCCAGGCCAGGCCTTCTCCACAATTCGCAGAGCCACGCAGTCGCCCCGGTCGGAGTCCGGCAGAATCAGCAGATCACACGCCTGAATCCGCTTCAGGGCCTTCAGCGTCAAAAGCTCCGGATCTCCCGGGCCAACGCCCACGCCGGTGAGCTTCCCCCGTTGTGGAGCGTCCGGCCGGGCCTCTGCCTGCCGGACATGGTCCTCCAGAAGCTCCCAGACCGCCTCCAGCTCCCCCAGCCCCCGGCAGATGCACCGGGGCTCATAGCCCGCCTGGGCCACCAGGCTCTTCCAAGAGTCCGGCTCGTCCCCGGCCATGTCGTGTTTTGCATGGTCTCCGGCTACAATCATAAAGGGAACCAGATACACCCGCTTCAGTCCCGGCTGGGTCTCCATTTGCCGCAGAGCCTGCTCCAGGGTGGGATACCCCTCCACCGTGGCCATATAGAACCGGTCCTTTCCCATATCCTTGAACCGATAATCCAAGGCGGCATACACGGCGTCGGCGTGGTGCTCCGTCCCATGGCCCATGAAAAGCACCGCCTCCTCCTCTTGCAGATGTGGGAATTGCTCCGTCAGGATCCCAGCCATTTTCTCCAAGTCCTCTTGGGCGGTCAGGAGCGGCGCGCCAATCCGGAGCCGCCAGAACCGCTTCCGGAACCCCTCCGTCTCCCGGAGCATGGCGTCGTTTTCCACGCCGTTGAGCAAATGGGTGGGCTGGACCACCACGTCGGTGACGCCATCGGCCAGCATCCGCTCCAGGGCGTCTGACACGGTGTCAATCTCCAGCCCCTCCTGCCGGAGCTTCCGGATGATCATTCCGCTGGTCCAAGCCCGGTATACCCTCCGGTCCGGGAAGGCGTGGGCCAGATGGGCCTCAATGCGGTCGATGGTCTTTTCCCGGGTGTCGTGGTGGGATGTGCCGAAGCTCACCACCAAAAGCGCTTTTTTCTCTTCCAATGCAGAGTTCCTCCTTGGCTTCAAGCCCTGTTGTCATCTGCCGCCTGTCACGCAAAAATCTCCGGCGGCCTCTGCCGCCGGAGATCCGAATTCCGATTCTACGTTCCATGGTTCTGGCAGAAACGCTGCCCTGTCTCCATGTATCTGACTTATCCTTCAAAAGGCTTCACAGTGACCGACTCGCAGGGCCTTTCACCCCATTCCATGCGCCGTTTCCGGCTGAGACAGACAATATGCACTTACCTGTACAGTTTATAACACCCCCGGTCTGAAGTCAATAGAAATTCTTCCATTCTCCGGGACAACACGCAAATGCCGAACTTTACACCCCAGTCCCCCCGTGATACAATGGCGAAAAACACATGGGAGGGACCCTGTTTGCTCCAAATCTATCCGCCCTTTTACAAACGCTTCCGCTGCATGGCCTCCGCCTGCCCGGACAGCTGCTGCGTGGGCTGGGAGGTGGTGGTGGACGACGATGCCGCCGCCTTTTACCGCCGTCTGCCCGGCCCCCTGGGGAGCGCGCTGCGGGAAGCCATGACCATAGACGCCGACGGAGACCGGATTTTCACCATGGCGGACGGTCACTGCCCCTTCTGGACCCATGAGCACCTGTGCAGGCTGGAGCTGGAATTGGGACCGGAGGCCCCCTGCGCCACCTGCCGGAAGTTCCCGCGGCTCACCCAGGATTACGGCGTGTTCACGGAATACGGCCTCACCCTGGCCTGCCCCGAGGCCGCCCGTCAGATTCTCACCCAGTCCGGCCCCTGGACCCTGGAGACCCAGGGTGAGCCGGGAGATCCCCAAGCGGCCGAATGTGACTGGGCGTTCCTTCTGGAGCTGGTCTCCGCCCGCAGTACCCTCTTGGAGCTTCTGTGGCGGCAGGATTTATCCAGCCGGGAGGGTCTGGCCCTGTGCCTGGCCACCGGGAGCCGGTTCCAGGCCCTGTTGGACGGGCAAGCTCCGGAGCCCTGGCAGGAAGCGGAATTTCTCTCCCGGTTCCGCGCCGAATCCCCAGGCGATTTCCGGCCCCTGCTCCAACTGCATCGCGGTTTGGAAATCCTGACCCCCGCGTGGCAGGCCCTTCTGGAGGAAGCCCTGGCTACCCCGGTCACTACCTGCCACTTCGCCGGGCTGGAGACGCCGGATTCTGGGCTGGAACTGCGGAATCTGGGGACATACTACCTCTACCGGTACTGGCTGCAGGCGGTTTCGGATTGGGATTGTGTGTTAAAATTGCAAAAATTGGCAGCCGCCTGGGCCGTAACCCGATATTTGCAGGCCGTCCACCGCTCCAAAACCGGCACGCTGTCCCAGGAATTCCGGATCCGGCTCCATCAGCTCTATTCCAAAGAGGTAGAGCACGACGGGGAGAATGAAGCCGCCCTGGAAGAGGCCTTCCTCTACGATCCGGCATTTTCTCTGGACGCGCTGTTGGCTCTCATCTAGCCGCATCATTTCATGGAAACTGGGCAAGCTGAGGGAAACAGGAAAGGAGGAACTGCAAACGATGGAAGGACCGGACCGTCCCCTGTTTCCTGAAGGCGTACCCATGGGCCTGGGCATGGCCATGCTACAATATCCAGGCGCTATGGAGAAATACGGCGCCCTGGAAGAGGAAGCCCAGCGCCAGTTGATTGAAGACGCCAAGGGAATCCCCTCCAAAGAGGAAATGCAGCACTATGTGGTGCGTTTCGTCACCGGCGGCGTATAACGCCCCGCCCCCGCCACCCCTCCGGCTGCTGCAACCCACGGACCCACCCCCGGTCCCATTGCAGCAGCCTTTCCTGTTTTTCCAAGGTAAGCGAGGAGCCGTGTGTTCGCCTGTGGAAGGCATTGCGGATTCGCCCCACACGGGTTGGAACCCGTACGATGTTTCCGCCGGGCGGACACATAGGTCCGCCCCTACGATGATATCGCAGCACAGTACATAGCCAGATTCTGCGGGGTTGACGTAGAATATTCCCAATTTTACACCAAAATATGGCATTCAAATGACAAAATATGTCCGACAATTTCCGCCCACCTTCCCCATCCGCCGTAGGGGCGGACCTATGTGTCCGCCCAGCGGAAACACGATGCGTTTCCATCCCATCCACGGCGAATTCGTAACACCTACCCCAGACAAACACATAGGTCCCCTATGGCAACCTAACATTGGTTGCCCCCTCCGGATCCGGCACGGCTCCAGATGCATTGCTTTGGTCCACCCCGTCCATGGATTGGAAAACCAGGCCGATTGGAGAAGCGATCGTCATCCAATTGGTTGACTTTTCCCCTTCCGGCATGCATAATGGTGGTATCAACACCAAGGAGGACCTTCCATGGACAAACGCTTTGACCTGACCCCATTGGTAGACAGCCTCTCCAACTCCTTTGCCCGCCGTCTGGGCCTGAACCGGAGGGGATTCCTCCATCTGCTCCAGGCCTGTCATTTTGAAGAGAGGATGCAGCAGTTCCAGGGCCAGCGGACCCAGTGCGGCCCGCTGCTGACGCTCTGCCGACCGATTCTGGACCAGCTCTGCCCGGAGCCGGAGGAGGGGTGGCTTCGTTTCTGCTACGAAACCCTGGCCGCAGGCCTGTTCCCAAATCCATCCCGCCCCCTGGTCACCACAAAAGAGCGGACCGCCATGGAGTTCTATCTGCAACTTTTGGAGTGGCTCCTGGCCCAAGAGCGGAACTTCTGCCCCTTTGACCCCCTGCTGGACCCTCATTGGGCCAGTCCGGAGGAGCTGGCAGGCAGCCGCTTGCCCCAGGAATACGCCGCTTTTCGCCGGGCAGTTCTCCGGGACCGTTTCCCCACCCTGCTGCGCATTGGCCGGGACTGCATGCCCTTTGATCCGGCCAGCCATACCATCGGCGTGAACAACGTGGCCGTACATACCGCCCAGTTGGCCCAAAAGGCCGGGCTGAAGGTGGACATCCCCCTGGTCAGCGCCGCCTCCCTCAGCCACGACATCGGCAAATTTGGCTGCCGGGGCAAAGACGCCCCCCGGACCCCCTACCTGCACTATTACTTCACCTGGCAATATCTGGCGGAGCAGGACCTGCCCCACATTGCCCATGTGGCCGCCAATCACTCCACCTGGGACCTGGAGTTTGAAAATCTACCCATAGAATCCCTTCTGCTGATTTACGCCGACTTCCGGGTCCGGGCCCTGCGGGATGAAGCCGGGAAGGAATTCACCCGGATCTACTCCCTGGCGGATTCCTATTCCATCATCCTGTCCAAGCTGGCCGACGTGACCCCGGAAAAACACCGGCGGTATGCCACCGTTTACGCCAAGCTCCGGGACTTTGAGAGCTTTTTGGCATCCCGGGGGGTGTCGCCGGACATGGCTGTACAAGAGGCTCTGGCCGTAACGCCCAAAGCACCCGCCCTGTGCACCGGCGAGGAGGCCATCTCCGGTCTCCGGCACCTCACCTTTGACAACAGCCTGCGGCTCATGGACACCTTCAGCACAGACGCCTCCTTTGAGCAGCTGCTGGAGCAGGCCAAAAGCGAGAAAAATCTCCAGCGCATCCGCACCTACCTGCGGCTGTTTGAAGAGTACAACAGCTACATGCCCCGGCACAGCAAGCGCATGACCCTGAATTTCCTCTATGAGCTTCTGATGCACCGGGAGGGGGATGTGCGCCGCCGGGCCGCCCGGCTCATGGGCCGCATCCTGGCCAACAGCGGTCCTTCCTACCGCAAGGAGCTCCCTGCCGACGCCCCGGCAACCGCCTATGCCCCCACCCTTATGGGGTACTTTGCCGAGGCCGAGCGGCTGTGGGACGAGGAAATCCAGCTGTGCCTCCACCCCGACCGGAAAATCTCCCCCAAGCACGCCCAGCGCATTGCCGACAGCCTGAAGGTCATCACCGAGAGCCTTTTCTCCGTCTGCTCCGATTACGACGCCCAGATCATGGCCCGGCCCCTGCTGCGCCGCCTGCCGGAAGCCCAAGAGGAGGAGCGGGAGGCTCTGGTAAGCGCCCTGACCCACGTACCCGTCTCGGCTCTGGAGCCGGAAAGCCTGTCCACCCTGCTGGAGACCCTGACGGACCTTCTCCAGACCGGGGATGTGCCGCTGCAGCTCACCATCTTCCGCTGCTTCCAGGCCATGCTGGAGCAGTCCCCTGCCCTGAGCGCCCGGCTGGAGCCGGTACTCGCCCGGTTGGACGCTGGGGATTCCTTCGCCGTATCCTATGAGCGGACGGTCCTTTTGAACCGGCATTGCGGCCATCAGGATCCCCTGCCCCAGGCGGATAGCAGCGAACTTTTCCTCAGCAATCTGAAGAATGCCCTGCACTGGACGGTGAAGCTGGTCCACATCGACCTGCTCCGAAACCTGGCTCAGGCCAATCCCAGCGAGGCCTTCCACACCGCCATGCACTTCTCCAACCTCCTGTCCGTCAGTGAGCACCTGCCGGTGCGGGAGTATGCCGGCGCCGCCCTTCTGAGCCTGACGCCTTACCTGACGGTGGACCAGCGCAATGAAATCGTGGTGGACCTGACCCGGGAGCTGGAAACGGGGCAGGAGCAAATTTCTTATTACATCCCCCCCTTCCTGGGCCGCCTGGTCTGTCAGATGCCGGATAAAGAGCTGATTGAAGGCGTAGACTATCTGGATGAGCTGATCCACGGAGGCTCCACCCGGGCCGCCAGCGCCGCGCTGCACACCCTGGGGGCCATGATGACCGAGCCTCAGGGCTGCAAACGGGCCGCCGTCTTTGGCCGGGTGCTGGGGCTGCTCCTCACCGGCATCGCCCACTACGATCCCCTGATCCACCAGACCGCCCTGACGGTGCTCTGCCGGAGTATTTTTGGAAATCCGGAAATCTCCCAGGACGTGCGGCGGGACTGCCTGGTCCGCACCGGGAAGAAGCTCCTGTGCCTCCTGGAGGAGCCGGCCAAGGACTCTCTCACCTTCTACAACCACGCCGCCATGCTGAACCATCTGTACCGCCTCATCGTCTCCTGCGAGGTGGGCGGGACGGAGCTCCGCTTCCCGGAGCCCCGGCCTGTGGCCTTCTTTCCCGGCACCTTTGACCCCTTCTCCGCCGGGCACAAGGAAATCGTCCGGGCCATTCACGGCATGGGCCTGGAGGTCTACCTGGCCATTGACGAATTCTCCTGGAGCAAACGAACCATTCCCAAGCTGCTGCGGCGAAAAATGGCCGCCATCTCCGTGGCGGACCTGTGGGACGTCTATCTCTTCCCGGACAATATGCCCATCAACATTGCCAGCCCCGAGGACCTGGCTGCCCTGGCCGGGAAATTCCCGGGCCGGGAGCTATACCTCGCCGCAGGCAGCGACGTGATCTTTGGCGCCTCCGCCTACCAAACCGAGGCCCCCGGCTCCGCCCGGTACTACAACCACGTGATCTTCCGCCGGGCCACGGACCAGACCGCCGGGGAGAAGCTGGCTCAGATTCTCCGTGGGAAGTGGGAGCTTGTCTCCCTGCCCGCCTGGTGTGAAACCGTCAGCTCCACCCAGATCCGGGAATATGTGGACAAGAACCTGGACATCTCCGTCCTGGTGGATCCCATTGTTCAGTCCTACATCTACGCCAACGGCCTTTACCTCCGGTCTCCTCAGTTCAAAAACGTCCTGGCCCCCGGGGACCTCTACTTCGAACGGGCGCGGGAGAGCCGGGAGCCTCTGCCTCCCCTGCTCCGGGCTGCCATGGACCGGCACCGGGGCAGCTGGGGCATCCTCCTCCAGGCCCGCTCCGCCCAGGAGCCCCTGGGCTGGGTCTGCGGCCATACCGTTACCAGCTCTCAGCTCCTGGAAACCCTGGGTTCCCAAGACGCCGCCGCCTACGTCCGGCAGCACACCTCCGGGCGCATTATGATGGTGGACAGCGTGGTCTCCCTCTCCCCCCAGACCGAGGGGGCCCGCCGCCAGCTGGTCAATGAGCTCCTGGCCAGGAGCCTCCAAACCGACCACACCTACGCCCTGTGCCGCTGCACCGGCCGGGACAGCCTGTACCAGGACCTGCTGCAGCTGGGCTTCCTCCCCATCCCCGGCCAGCCGGACATCCTGTCTGTGGATATGCGCTCACCCATGGTGCTCATTCAGGACGTCTTCCTCTGGATCAAAGAGCCACTGCGCAGCGACGGCGTGGTACGGGAGACCGTGGAGCGGACCCGGCCCAAGCTCCGGGCGGCCCTCTCCGCCCTCTTCCCCGGCAGGCTCCTGCTGTCCTTTGACGCCGAAACCCTGAACCAGAGTCTGTGGCACAAGGTCCAGGCCCACAATCAGGTGCTGGACGTGCCCGCCGGCGTCCGCCGTCTGGGCCCCTATATGTGTGTGCCCTACGGCAAAATTCTGGCCGACGAGGTGGTGCCCAATACGGTCACCAAGACCCTCCACGCCGACAAGGTGTACGCCGCCAACATGGAGAACTTCTCCATTCTGGAGGCCCCCGGTTACTCCTCCCTGTCCGGTCAGATCCGGACCATCAAATCCTTCCGCCGGCCGGTGATTCTGGTGGATGATCTGCTCCACTGGGGCCACCGAATTCACGCACTGGATCACATCTTCAAGGAAGAGCAGGTGGAAATCCGCAGCATTGTGGTGGGCCTCATGTCCGGCCAGGGTCGGGATCTGATGCTGACCCAGGGGCAAACCGTGGACTGTGAGTATTTCATCCCCAATCTGAACCACTGGCTCACAGAGAGCAGCCTCTACCCCTTCATCGGTGGCGACAGCATTGACCGTCCGGGTACTTTCGGCTGGAAGCGGCCGTCCATCAACATGATTCTGCCCTATGTCAACCCCACCTTCCTCCCCGGCTCCGACGACAAGACCCGGATTCGCCTGTCCCAGGCGGTCCTGGAAAACGCCCGGGACATTCTGGCCGCCCTGGAACGGCGGCATTTGGAAACCTTTACCACGGCCCTGACCCTGGAGCGTCTGGCGGAGGCCCTGTACCGTCCCAGGCTCCCGGACCGGGGCTGCCACCTGCGCTATGATCTGTCAGTCCCCGCCTCCAATTACGTGGCGGACGATCTGAACCAGCTCCGGCGCATTTCCATGACGGAGGTCATCCATGGTTTATAAAGCATACCGCTCCTATTGCCTGGCGGGAACCGGGGACTTCCCGGCGGAGGCGGTCCCCGTATCCCAGCCCTTTGCGCCGCTGCTGCTCCTGCACCCGGCTGCCCCGGGGGAGAGCCGCTGCCTGTACCCGGTGGCCTCCCTGGCAGAGGTGGGGCAGGAATCCACCCAGGCCCTTCTGCCCGTCCCACCGGAAGGGGGCCCCTTGGAGGACCTGCTCCGGAAGGGCGGCGGGGCAGTCCTGAATCCTGCCTATCCCCGCTGCTGGGAGCTGCTGGAGTCCCTCGGGCAGGCCCCCAAAACCGGCCTGCGGGTCAGCCTGGTGGGTTTGGGCGATGTGGGAAGCACCGTCCTCACCGGTCTGGTCCTCTTGGGCCGGGAGATCGAGGAAATCCGGATTTTTGACCCCAATGAAGCCGCCTGCCGCCGGTATCAGCTGGAGATGAACCAAATTCTCTCCCCAGACGGCGGCCCCATGCCCCGGGTGACGCCATGTGACGAGACCGCTCTGTTTGACTGCGACCTCTTCCTCTTCACCGCCTCCCGGGGTGTGCCCCCCCTGGGGTCTGGGGGAGACGTGCGCATGCAGCAGTTCCAGGCCAACCGGGATATGCTCCGGCACTACGCCCGTCTGGCCCGGAAGACCCGGTTCCGGGGGCTGTTTTGCCAGATCTCCGACCCGGTGGATCATCTGTGCCGTGCGGTGTTCCTGGAGAGCAACCGGGATGAAAGAGGCCGGCTGGATTTCCAGGGCTTGCTCCCTGAGCAGATCCAGGGCTTTGGCTTGGGAGTCATGGCGGCCAGAGCCCGCTCCTGCGGCCAGGTCCTGGGCATTCCCCAGTCCTCCATCCGGGTCTATGGCCCTCACGGGGCCGGTCTCGTGGCCGCCAACGACCCGGGCGGGGACTATGACGGGGCGCTCTCCGCAGCCCTCACCGCCGCAACCCGGGACATGAACCTGCGGGTGCGAGAGCTGGGGTTCAAGCCCTATATCGCTCCGGGCCTCTCCTCCGCCGCCATCTCCATTCTGCGGCTCCTGCGGGGCCAGGTTCATTTTGGCGCGGTGCCCCTGGGCAGGGCCTACTTCGGCTGCCAAAGCCGTATGACCCCCTTGGGCCCGCAAATTCTCCGGGAGCCCCTGGCCGGTCCCCTGCAAGACCGGATTGCCAGCGCCTTCCGGGAGTTGGAGGAATTTTCTTATGACTGATTCCATCGTCCTGCTTCAGGCCGGGCACACGCCCCGGCTCTCCCGGCTGCTGGACTTCGCCCTGGCCGACACCCAGGTGGAGCGGGCGGACCTCCAGCAGCTGGAGGCCATGGCTTTGCAGGGCCGGCGGGTGCTTATCGCCCTCACCACCGGCGCAGGCGGCATGTCTCTGGAGGCCTTCTCCCTGCTCCAGTCCTTGCGCACCCACCCCGACTGTCTCCGGGGCGCCGTTGGCGCGCTCCTGGTGGACGGCGACGGGGAACTATACACCAAGCAGGCCGCGCAGGCCGTGGCCCTGGCTGCCAATCTGGCCGGCTGTCTGTTTCCCGGCAAGCCCCTGGTGGAGGGCACCGGCTCCCTGTACAACCAGCACATCCTGGCCCGTCAACTGGACCTGCCCTGGGAGGAGACGTATTTCACCCGGGCACGGGAGCTGGTTGGGCGGCTGGCGCAGTTCACCGCGCCCCGGTTTTCCCGGCCCCGGGTGCTGATGCTCCACGCCTCGGACAACCGGCGCTCCAACACCGTGGCCATGGGAAAGGCAGTCTGCGGCCACCTGGCCCCCTTCTGCGAAATCCAGACCATCAGCCTGCAAAACGGAGCCATTTACGACTGCCGGGGCTGCTCCTACACCGCCTGCCTGCACTATTCCCGCAGCGGCACCTGCTACTATGGTGGCGCTCTGCCCACCGAGGTGTTTCCCGCCATTTTGCAAAGCGACGTGGTGCTCCTGCTGTGTCCCAACTTCAACGACTCCGCCAGTGCCAACATTCTGGCCCTCATCAACCGGATGACCGGCCTGCTCCTGCAAAAACCCCTGTACGACAAATACCTCTACGCCATTGTGGTCTCCGGCTACTCCGGCGGGGACCTGGTGGCCCGGCAGATTCTGGGGGCCCTGTGCCTGAACAAGACCATGATGCTGCCCCCCAATTTCTGCCTCTTCCAAACCGCCAACGACCCCGGCGCCGCCCTGTCCGCTCCCGGCGTAGAGGAGCGCATGGAGGCCTGGGCACAGGACATCCTCTCCACCATTTACCTGCCCCACGGCGCATGAACGGATTCACCGGCGTTGCCGTAGAATCTGCCCCCTTTTCACTTGACAGGGGGCATTTCAATGACAAGATCCGTCGGGTAAGTCCGCCCATCCTCGCCATCTGCCGTAGGGGCGGACCCATGTGTCCGCCTAGCAGAAACACCTTGTGGTTTCTTCCCACGTTCGGCGAATTCGTTGTGCCTACCACGGGCGGACACACAGGTCCGCCCCTACGGTGATATACCGACGCAGTGCATAAGCAAGTTCTTCGGCATTCCCTGCAGAATATGCCACTTTTTCTTCATTTGCGGTGTATTTAAATGGAAGAACACATCAAATCATTTCTACCCATTCTCGCCGTTCGCCGTAGGGGCGGACCCATGTGTCCGCCCGGCAGAGACGCCTTGTGGTTTCTTCCCATGTCCGGCGAATTCGTAATGCCTGTTACAGAAGGACACATCGATCTACCCTGAGAACTCAGTTTACGTTCCACCAACTGTTCTCCAGATCTGTGGTCTGGAAAAATGTCCGGGGCGGTCTCAAAACTTCGATTTTGAGACCGCCCCGTTTAGGACTGATTGGGTTATGTGGCCGAAGCACTGCTCAGCAGTTCCTCCAGACGCATGAGAATGGTCGCCGCTTGGGCGCGGGTGGAGCTGTCCAGGGGGCGGAACATCCCCGCGGTATCACCCAGCAGTAGGCCGCAGGCTGTCATCTGCTCCACAGCTTTCAGGGCCCAGGGGGCGATTTTCCTGGCATCCGTATACTGCTGGGCCATCCCGGTTCCATCCGGCAGCGGAACCTCCAGGTAGGAGAGATATCCATAGAAAATCTGGCTCATCTCCTGCCGGCTCACACTCTGGTCCGGCCGGAAGGTATTGGCATCGTAGCCCTTGACAATGCCCCTGGCATAGGCCCAGGCGATGGGTTCGGTGTAGAAACGCCCTTGTTTCACATCCCGGAAGGGCAGGTTCGCCAGCTCCTCTTTCGTGGCAGTCTCCCCGGAATAGCGGTAGAGCAGGGTCACCAGCTGGCCCCGGGTGACACAATCATTGGGACAGAACTTTCCGTTTCCCACGCCCTGCATATATCCAGCAGCGGCCGCCCGGTCTACACTCTCATAGTACCACTGATTGGGGAACACATCCCGGAAGAAGTTCCCCCGGCTGGAATACGTCGCCCGGACCTGGCCGCTGGTGAGGAAATTCCCACCGCCTGCACAGGCGGAAATCACAGTACCAGGCGTTAGCGTCACCGGCCCGGTGTATACCACAGAACCTGGGCTGGCAGCCGTACCATCCAGGGTGTAGTACACCGTCGCCCCGGGCGTCCGGTTTTCCAGGGTCAGGACGCCGCCTTCCACCTGAAGGCCGGGCGCCTGAGCCGGAACCTTGGTCAGCGCCCGTTCTGCCGTCTGGCTTCGGCTTCCGTTCATATGGTAAGCAGCCACTGCCCGGACGGTACAGGGCGGCGATACCAGGAAGGAGCCTGTGTAACGACAGCTGGCCCCATTCAGGTCTGAGCCGTCTGTGGAGTAGTAAATGGCGGCGCCGGACTGGGCCGTGATGGTGACGCGCAGCCGGTCGCCCTCGGCCTGGCTGGAAATCTCCGGTTTCTTGACCGGGCCCAGGTCTGTGCCGTTGGGCTTGCAGCTGTAATACTGGGTTCCATTTTCCATGCTCTGCCCCCGGCGGCGAAACAGCTCCCGCACCGTGACAAATTCATAGCCCTGGCTCTGCATGATGTCAATGGCTGCCAGCGCACCGTCCACGCTGGTGGAATGAATGTCATGAACCAGAATGATGGCTCCGTCGTAAGCATCCTTCACAATTTTGTTCTTTACCGTCTCTGCGTTGCGGTACTTCCAGTCTTCGGGATCCACCGACCAATAGACCAGCGGAGCGCCCACCGCCGCCCGGACCCGGGCATTGGTGTTGCCGTAGGGTGCACGGACCAGATATGTAGACCCCTTCCCGCAGGCCAAGTCCAGCAGGGCGTTGGTCCTTTGAATCTGGCTCCGCACACTGCTATCCGACAGTTCAGTCAAATCCGCATGGTCATAGCTGTGGTTGGCCACCTGGTGTCCCTCCCGGTAGACCCGGGCCACGGTATCCGGGTAATTTGCTACATTGGTCCCCACCATGAAAAAAGTCACCTGAACGCCCCGGGCCTTCAGCCCGTCCAACAGGCGGCCGGTATAGGGGCCCGGCCCATCGTCAAAGGTCAGCGCCACCAGCTTGTTTCCCGAGGCGGCCTGCGCCGGGGAGACCGCCAGGGTAGCCAGCAGTGCCACAGCGAGCAGCAGCACCAAAATTCGTTTCATGAACAGCACCTCTCTCTTTAACAGATGCTCCCATATTACCACATTCTTGGAAAAACGACCAGCAGGATAATTATAAAAAATTATTAAGAATTGTCTGCATCCTCCGCCTGATGGATCCGCAAGACGCCATCTTCTCCCGTTACGGCCCGCAGCGTCTCCAGCCGATCCAGACCTGGCAACGGCTGCTCCGGATCATAGGCACATTCCTCCGGCTCCGGCTCCCCAATGGGACCTGGTTCCGGGATGGGAACAGGTTCCTCTTCCGGTTCCGGCGTGGGGACAGGTTCCGGTTCTGGAACCGGCTCCGGGACGGGTGCTGATTCCGGCTCCGGTTCCGGCGTGGGAACCGGCTGGGGTTCCGGCTCTGGGGTGGGTATCGGTTCCGGAACGGGGACTGGTACGGGGACCACCTCCGGCTGTGGTTCCGGGGCAGGAACCGGTACTGGCGCAGGGACGGGTTCCGGCATGGGGATCGGCTCCGGTTCCGGCGTGGGAGCCGGAATGGGAACCGTCTCCGCCTCTGGTTCCGGCTCTGGGACTGGCTCCGGTTCCGGCATGGGGACTGGCTCCGGTTCCGGCGTGGGAACCGGCATGGGAACTACCTCCAGCTCTGGTTCCGGCTCCGGGACGGGAGCCGGTTCCGGCATGGGGACTGGCTCCGGTTCCGGGGTGGGAGCCGGCATGGGAACTACCTCCGCCTCTGGTTCCGGCTCCGGGACGGGAGCCGGTTCCGGCGTGGGGATTGGCTCCGGTTCCGGCGTGGGAACTGGAATGGGAACCGCCTCCGGCTCTGGTTCCGGCTCCGGGACGGGAGCCGGCATGGGAACTACCTCCGCCTCTGGTTCCGGCTCCGGGACGGGAGCCGGTTCCGGCATGGGGACTGGCTCCGGTTCCGGCGTGGGAACCGGAATGGGAACTACCTCCGGCTCTGGTTCCGGCTCCGGGACGGGAACCGGTTCCGGCGTGGGGACTGGCTCCGGCTCTGGTTCCGGCTCCGGGATGGGAGCCGGTTCCGGGGCGGGGACCGGCTTGGGGCGGGAATCCAGAAGCTCCAGGCGGAACTCGTCCACCTGGGGCAGCCGTTTGGCTGGGATTCCCTTACGTAATTGCAAAATGCCTTCCTCCGGCGCGGGAATGCCCAGGGAAACATCTCCCCCCGCGCTGCGCAGTACCAGTCTTAAAATCCTGCCGTCCGCCGGACCGCAGCGGCAGTCAAACCGCAGATACAGACCCTGCCGGGCCACTGTGCATGTACCCACCTGACGCCCGTCTTCGTGGACAGGCCAAATTCCTTCCAAACTCATAAAAAGCCCCCCCCCCGCCATGATATGCCGGGGAGGTGCGATTTATGCCCTTAATAGCCGTGGAGGCCAAAGCTGACCGCAATGGCGTCATCCACCTGGTTCATCTGCGTCTCGTCCAGCCGACCCATGTGCTCCCGCAAGCGGCGCTTGTCGATGGTCCGGATCTGCTCCAGGAGGATCACCGAGTCTTTGGTCAGGCCCACACTGTTTCCAGCGATGTTGATGTGGGTAGGCAGGCGGGCCTTACCGGTCTGGCTGGTAATGGCGGCAGCAATGACCGTGGGCGAGTGCTTGTTGCCCACGTCATTTTGTACAATGAGCACCGGGCGGGTACCCCCCTGCTCGCTGCCCACCACCGGGCTCAGGTCTGCGTAAAAGATATCGCCCCGTTTAACATTGGAATCCATTGGCTTCACGCTCCGTGAGAAATCATTCCCGCGTCACCCAACTCTCTCTCTATGTAACGCGGCTCTGACTCTATTGTCCCACGCAGACGCCGGATTTATACCGGGTTCCGCTTCCGAATTATCTTATGCTCCACCGGGGGAAAGTTGCGTAAAGCCCATAAAAAACAGGGAATCAGACAATATACTGCAAAATCTCTGTCCGCTTTTTCCCATCCAGGTAAATTCGGGGAATCCGCTTGCTGATGGAGCACAAGATTTCATAGGGAATGGTGCCCAACTGAGCCGCCAGGCCGCAGGCACTGGGGGCTCCATTGCCTCCCGTCCCCAAAACCGTCACCAGGTCGCCCTCCCTGGCCTCTGGCACCTCTGTCACATCCACCATACACATATCCATGCAGATCCGGCCCACCACAGGCACCTGCTTTCCCCGCAGGAGAAAGCTGACCCGGCCCGACAGCTGCCGGGACAGACCGTCGGCATAGCCGATGGACACCACCGCCAAAACCTTGGGCGTAGGGGTGACATATGTCCGCCCATAGCTCACCGGCACCCCGGCGGGGTAAGCGCGAATCTGAGAAATGGTGGTCTGCAAGGTGAGTAAGGGCCGCAGGGGCAGCCGCCCCGCCAGATCTTGGGAGGGTGCAATGCCATAAGTCGCCACACCGGGACGCACCATGTCCATGGCAAACTCCGGATAGGCGATGGTGGCCCCGCTGTTGCAGCAGTGGCAGATCTCAGGCCGCACACCGGCCGACTCCATCCCTGCCACAAACCCCTGGAACAGGCGAAACTGCTCCCGGGTAAAGGCCTCATCGGAGGGATCCAGCGAATCTGCCACCGGGAAATGGGTGAACATCCCCTCCACCTGCAAATGGGGCATCCGGGTCACGGCAAGCAGCTCCTCCAGCACTTGCTCCCCCTCCTGGCAGAAAAACCCCAGGCGAGCCATGCCCGTATCCAGCTTCAGATGGACCCGCAGCCGGGATCTGGCCCCCAGCAGACGGGTCTCCAGCTCCCGGGCATAGGCCAGGCTGTGAACCTCCTGGCGCAGATCCATCTCCGCCAGCTCCCGGGCATACTGGGCCGGGGTGTACCCCAAAATGAGGATCGGACGCCGCACCTCCGCCCGGCGCAGCTGCACCGCCTCCTCCAAATTGGACACCGCCAGGAACTCCGCCCCCAGCTCCTCCAGATGATGGCTCACGGGAACTGCGCCGTGTCCATAGGCGTCTGCCTTCACCACACCCAAAAAGCGGCAGGCCGCAGGCACCTGGCGCCGCAGGACTGTATAGTTGTGGGCCAGGTTGTCCAGAGATACGTCGGCCCAGGTACGCTTCAGTAACTTCATAGTTTGCTCCATTAAGTATGATATTGAAACTCCGAAATGGATATGGTCAGAATTCTCTGCCCATTATAACACACCTCGGACCAAATGGGTATCCCCTTTTCCCGGTCCAGCCAGGTGTCCACCGTCAGGGGATTCTCCTCAAAAGAGGTATCCACCGTCATCCGCAGGCCGTTCTCCTCCTGGCCCACGCTGGTGATGTAGCCGGTGCGCCAGCTCTCGGCCACCACGTAGGGGGCGGTTGCCGGGCTCACCTTTCCGTCTGCCAGAAGGCCAAAGGCCAGAGCCGTCTCATCGAAGGTCAGCTTTCCCCCGTCAGACCGGACCGTACCGGCGATCCCGGCAATGGTCTCTGGCGCAGTCAGGGAAAACGAGAGGGCCCCCGTGTCGTCTGTGGTGCAGGCGGCAGAAAACGTATGTACCTCATCGCCATAATCCGCCGTGATCTCCCCCATAAAGGAGCAGCCACCCGCCCCCACCAGCGCCGCCCGGAAGGCCAGGGCCTCGTCCATGCGGCTTTCCTCCGGCCCAGCGCAGCCCCACAGCACCACCGTCAGCGCCAGGAACAGTATCAACATCTTCCATTTCCCCATGTATATGCCTCCTCCCCAGGCCAAACCCCTGGCTCAGCCTGTCCTCTCACGCGTTATATCTCTATGCCTGGAGGGTTGGGAATATGCAGACCATGGGCTATGATCCGGAGGTAGCGCAGACGCGCTCCCATGTAAAAAATCTAACTTGCAGTACGCGGCGCCTTGGAGCCCCGGCGGGACCGGATTCCGCCTTCCGGGGGAACCTCTCACTTCAAAAAACGGGGCAGGGCTTCTATCATATCCGAAGGGGTGAGGCCATACTGGCCCCGGGCTGCGGCACAATGGTCTCCCGCCGCCCCATGGATCCAGGCGGCACAGGCGGCAGCCTCCAGCGGCGGCAGGCCCTGTGCCAAAAGGGAAACCAGGAGCCCCGCCAGTACATCGCCGCTGCCGCCTGTGGCCATGCCGGGATTGCCGGTGTGATTTTCATACCCCCGGGTTCCGTCGGTCACCACCGTCTGGTGACCCTTCAGGAGCACCACCGCCCCCAAGCTCCGGGCCAGGGCCCCTGCGGAGGCCATCCGGTCCGGCCCCACAGCGCCTCCCAGGCGGCGGAACTCTCCATCGTGGGGCGTGAGCACCGTGGGAGCCTGCCGCACATTCCACACATCCGTCGTTCCCTCCAGCACATTCAGCCCATCGGCGTCCAGAACCACCGGGCACCGTGCCTCTTGCAGCACCGCTTCCACCACCGCCCGAACCCCAGGCGACCGGCCCAGTCCAGGACCCACCAGACAGGCGTCGCAGTCCTGTAACCGGCGTATAACCTCCGGAACCGCCGCCGGAGACAGGCCGCCTCCTTCTGCAGCCAGGGGAAACACCACCGGCTCGTCCAGCTTCACCGCCTCAATGGCATAGATGGGCTCCGGTACCCCCAGGAACACCAGCCCCGCTCCGGACCGAACCGCCGCCCGGGCCGCCAAAGCCGCCGCCCCGGTATACCCCACGCTGCCGCACAGGAGCAGGAGTTTTCCGAAGTCTCCCTTGTGCCCCCATGGGTCCCGGTCCGGCAACCAACTGGCCACCGCACCCCGGTCCAAAATTTCCGCCTTCATGGCCTGCCCTCCTTGATTTTTGTCTATGATATCTCCCCAGCCCATCAATTGCAAGGCAAAAAACAGCGGAAAAGTAGGCAAAACCTGCGCTCCCCACCCGAGCCACCATGGAACCAATCTGAACACCTGGACAATTACGTAGGAAACGGTCTTGACCGTTCCGCCTTGTAGGGGGTGGACGTCTAAGCCGATGCAAACGGAGCGGTCAAGACCGCTCCCTACGCACTCGTGATCCCCCGAGTCGCAGACAACATGCCACAAACCCCCATAAGAAGCAGCTTCCTGTTTTTGCCGCTTCCTATGGGGGTTGCTTCATCCTTTGGCTAGGCGGGGATCAGCCGCCGGTTATAATTAGAAATTCTGATCCAGAATGGTCAGGAGCTTGGCCATCTGGGCTCGGGTGAGCGTTTTGCCGGGACGGAGGGTGCCGTCTCCATAGCCTTCGAAGAATCCTTCTGCAACCGCCCAGCTCATAGCAGTCTTCGCATAAGAATGGACTGCTTCGCCGTCTATATAGGCCTTCAGGTCTGTGCCCGGAATCGGTTCCTGTTTCAGGTACAGGGTGACATACCGGTACAGGAATGTGGCCGCCTGCTCGCGAGTGACGATTCCCTCGGGGACAAAGGTGGTGGTGGTCATACCCTGCACAATGCCCAGATCTTCCGCCCAAGCCACAGCATCGGTATAGTAACGTCCCTCCTTCACATCGGTGAAGGTAGCAGGCTCGGTCACTTCCGGCGTGCCTGCCAGGCGGTACAGCGTGGTCACCAGCTGGCCACGGGTGAGGTTCCCCTCCGGGGCGAAATGGGTCTTGTCCATGCCGTTCATCAGCTCATGGGCAATGACATAATCGGTATACTCGTGATACCACTGCGCTGTATTCAGGTCCACAAACGCCTTGCTGGGGCAATGGGCGGGAATGGTCTGGCCCTGTTTCACAACTTCGCCGCAAACCGTGCAGACCTCATCGCCGGTGTAACCATCTTCGGTGCAGGTGGCTTCCTTGCCGTTCCGCAGTTCGGTTTCCCCATGGCCCAGGGGCGCAGTGAAATGATCGTGGTACTCATAGCCGCAGACCGTACAGACATACTCGTCGCAACCGGAGGTGGTGCAGGTGGGGGCAACGACCGTCTTTTCGTACTGGTGGCCCTTGGCGGAAATGTTCTCCTCCTTGGTCTCGCCGCAGACGGTACAGGTGTGCAGCATCACGCCCGCTTCGGCGCAACCAGGCTCCACCTTGACGACGCCCTCGTCCCAGCTGTGGCCGGTGGCGGGAACGACCTCACCCCGCTTTACAATCTCGCCGCAGACGGTGCAGACCTCGTCGCCGGTGTAGCCATCTTCCGTGCAGGTGGCTTCCTTGGCATTCCGGAGCTCGGTCTTGTGGCCCAGAGCGGGAACAATGGTATCCCGGTAACTCAGGCCGCAGCGGCTGCAGTCGTGCTGGGTGTAGCCCTCTGCTGTGCAAGTGGGCTCCACAACCTTGCTTGTCAAATCGTGTCCCAGCGCCTTCATGACTTCGGTATAGGAGTCATCGCATTCTGCACAGGTCCAAACCTCATAGCCGTCGCTCTCACAAGTAGCGGCCTTGGAATCTGTAAGCTGATAGTTGTGCACATGGGCATTGACAAATGTCAGGCCGCTGTAGCTGTCTGTATACCGATAAGCACCCTGCTGGGTCATCTCACCAATGTAATCCACCACAGCCAACTCGCTGGTTTTGGGGTTCACGGTGTACATGCGGTAGAAATTGCCGTTGCTCGTAAACAAGTGGTAGATGAGACCGGTGAGACTGTCGTAATACAGATCATGGCGACCGTCATCATCGCCGTAGGCGTTCATGGTTCTACCGGAAATGATGCTGGTGATGGTACCGGCTACCGGGTCCAGGGCATAATAGTATTGCTCGAAGGTTTCATAGAAGTAGATGACCCCATCATCGCCCACCGTCAGAGCGTTGACGAAATTGTGATGGTTAAACGTGTACAGCGGCTCCAGAACACCAGTTTCCAGATTTACAATGTAAATGGCAGAGCCGTTGGTGAACTCCTGTACCTGGCCGTAGCTGTTGAAGCCATAGCGGGTGCCCAGGGCCACCAGGCGGTCGTTGGCCTTGTCATAGGCCAGGTCACGTACCACAAACTCTGTCACACCCTGATCCGGAAGCAGCTTGACATGGGTCATAACCGTCTCGGCATCGGCAATGACTGTGCGTTGGAAAGTCTCGGTATCCAGAGAGAAGAAATTGTTCTCCTCATCGAAGCCATAAACCACATCATCGATGGAGGCGATGGCGGTGGGGATGGACTCCTCAACCCCCTCAGTCAGGTTGGTGACCTGGGTCACATCACTTCGGCTGATGTGGGCCCACCCCTGATCCGTCACATTGTAGGTCAGGAAGCTGGCATCGGCATGGAGGACAGAAACCACGCAGGTGCGCTCTATGGTGCGGGAACCATCGGTGACAGAAGCTGTGATGTTGGCAACGCCCATAGAAACAGCGGTGATGACGCCGTTCTCGTCCACCGTGGCAACCTTTTCGTTGGAGGAAGACCAGGTGACCCGATCTGTCAGGGGCATGGGCAGAGCCACAGCAGTCAGGGCCTGGGTGGCGCCTTCCGTCAAAATGACCTTCTCCGCACTGAGGAACAGGTTTTTCAGCGCATAGGTCACCGGCTCTTGGGGAACATGTTCGGACATGGTGAATAGGCCCATAACCTCCAGCATCTCCCCACCGGGACCAATGGTACCCAAGGAAGTGGACTCGCCAGTTTTGGGATCCAACAATCCGAGAGTGCCGTAGTTCGTCCAGTAGATGATGTCATTTTCGTAGTCGTAAGACATAGAGCCCACGCCGAAGGAGAAATAGCCGCTCTCAGTTAGCAGCTCGCAGGTTTCCGCTCCGGGGTCAATGACATAGATGCTGCTGGTGCCAAGCTCGGCGGCGTACAGCTTTCCATCGGGGCCTGCAGTCACGCTCATGAATGTCTGCTCGGTCTCCATAATCTTGGTCAACAAACCGGTCTTCAAGTCCACAATATACACCGCCTCACCGCCCGTGGGGCCGCCCACAGCGAAAGCCGTGGAAGTGGTGTAATCATACGTCATGTCGTGGAGATCGGGGAATCCGGCGGGCATGCTCAGGACCTGCTCTGCCACAAAGGTTTTGGGATCCAGGACGTAGAAGTTCCACATACTGTCGCTCCACTCCGTGGGATCGATGCCATAGGCGTAGACCTTTCCATCATAGGATTCCTGGGCGTAGATCATATCGCTGGATCTAGCCAGTAGCTCCGGCTCTCTGGAATTTGCAGTGGGAATCTTGATCCAGCTGGAATTATTGGCTAGGAAGCCATAGACCTCCGATGCAGCTTGAATGACCTCAACTTCCATACTGACGCTCCAGGTATTCTTGCTGACCTGGTCCGTCACCGCGCAGGTAATGGTGGTCTTGCCGGGGCTCAGGGCTTCTACCAACCCATTCCCATTCACGGCAGCCACATTGGGATCTGCGCTGGCCCATTCCATGGTATAGCCGTTGGCGTTGGCGGGCGCAATGGACAGTTGAGGGATGAACGCACATCCGACCACGGTCTGCTTGCTGGAAAGGCTCATGGAAACCTCCTCAACCGCCACAGGAGCTAGCGCAGGGATGTTTTCTGGAATGGTATACATCCCCACAAACTCAAAGGTGCCCGTGCCGGTGGGATCCCCTACAGGAACAATATAGGGGGTCTGTGCATTGTGGCCGATCCAGGCAATGGTGCGGTATTCAGGAGTAGCCCAGATCAGAACATCGTTGGCATAGTCATAGCACATGGACTGCACGTAGCTCAGGTTGCCCAGGTTTTCCAGAATCAGCTCATATCCCAGATTGCTGCCATCCACATGCAGCTTCAGCAGTTCCCCTGCGGTGGCAATGGAATACAGCTGCCCTTCCCCATCACAGGCCAGCGTCCACAGCGTGGGGCCGTAGCCATAAGCCACTTGAGTCAACTCACCGGTCTTCAGGTTGGCAGAATACAGGGCTCCATCATCTACGGCATACATGGTACCGGTGGTGTAGTCATAGGCCATATCGCTGGGGTAAGAGCTCTGGGCCGCACCCACGGCGATGCACTCGCCGGTCTTCATATCATAGCGGTAGAGCTGGCCCGTCTCAGAATAGCCGTAGAAGTAGCCATCGTGACCGTTGTAGTCGCCAGCAATGAAGTCCACAGGGACATCCGCCAGGGACTGATAGGTCATGCTCTCCAGGTCCACCTGGATCATATCACCGTAGCTGCCGGTGCCGTTGTAGTAATCATAGGCAAAGAAGCTACCGGCAATCTGAATCGCAATCACTTGGCAAGTAGCCGTCCGGTCACCGCAGTGCGCGGTAATGGTGGCATCGCCTGCGCCCACAACGGTCACCACGCCACGGTCCACCGTTGCAACCGCCTCATTGCTGGAGGTCCAGGTGACCTCTGTCAGCTCTGCATTCCAGGGGATGGGATTGACCTTCAGCTCCGCCGTATCGCCCACGCGCAACTGCAAATTCGTGTGATCCAGCCAAATGGAGGTGACCTCGGTGGATGCCGGGATCTGATACTCTGTCTCGTTCAAGGTCAGAAGACCCACCAACTCATTGTCAGACTGGTAAGACTGGCCAGCGGCGGAGACGTTGCCGAAGACCGTGTGAGTGTAAGCATAGCCGTCAGCCGGGTCAATGGTCAAAAGCTCAGAGACATTGCCACTGGCCTTGCCGCGGAAATACGCCCAGTAGATTTTCCCATCGGCAATCGTCATGGATTGGGCATAGTTGGGGCTCAGATTGGCGCCGGTGTAGTCCAGGAAGGTGATGGCCTTGCCGTCCTCACCAGTGACTGCCTTCATAGCCCAGGTCTCTCGATCCACAATAAAGAGGTTGGCGCTGGTGTAGCGGTTGGCATACATCACGCCTTCGTCAGAAATGGCAATGTTGTACAGGCCGAATGTCTGGTAGCCGTAGTTTTTCAGCATCGTCAGTTCGCCGGTTAGCAGGTCTACAGACTGCAGCTCAGTCATGGCGGAGCCGCCTCGTCTGGTCACCATGTACATGGTATCTGTGGTGTCATCAAAAGCCATGTCCACAACGGGCACGCCCAGGTTGGTGATGACCGTGCGGTTCCACAGGCCAGGCTCCATCACCAGGAAGTCGTTGTTTGCATCCACCGCAAAGATTTTGCCGCCAGCATATTCCGCAGCCGTCAGGGCGTAGGTTTCCAGACGGTCATTGGTCAAGCTCTTGACCCAGGTGACGTTGTCCGCATCGGGCGTCTTTGCAAACTGGACCCAGCCGTACATGTCATCCCTGGCAATGCCCTGGTCATGAACGCGATAGGCATACAGAAGGTCCGTGTCCAGCTCGGGCATATTACCGTCCCCGGCAGAAACATAGGTCAGCTGATATGCGCTCTCGTTGGCAGCATAGTCACCCAGACTCAGGCGGAATTCCGTGCCCAGGCCGGTGATGTCGAAGGTAACCACGCAGTTCCCTTCCGCATTGGTTTCAAAGGAAGAAGCCTCCCGCAAAATCCGGGTGCCGGTGGTGTTCATCAGCCGGGCGATGGCCAGATCCACCTCATCCGCAACCTCCACGGTCAGATAGTACTTGCCATTGTCCTGGGTCTCCTGGGGATTCCCCAACAGCTCAGGAGCATTGGTGTCTACCGTGATGGGAATTTCCAAAACATGATCGCCGCCATTGCCATAGTCTAAGGCGCCCTGGATGGTCAGCAGAACCTTCGTGCCACTGGGTAGCCCTGAGAAGTCAAACAGGTTCCTACCATACCAGGAGTAAATCCAAGGGATCGTCTGGCCAACAGCAGAACGGTAAACCGTCTTGCTGGCGTTACCGATGGTCTCCCGCTGGACCACTTCCCCATCCACGGTATATGTAAAGGTCAGTGTCTTGGCGTTACGCATCAGCGACAGGTAAATTTCACTGATGTCATCGAGCATGCCATCGCCGTTGGGAGAGAGGGAGTTGTGAGCGGGATCATACACAATTTTTCCGTCCTCGCCCAGGGCGGGGGCCACGTAGGGGTTCAAACCCAGAACCCAGTCTTGATTGCCCAGGCTCGTCCATACCACGTTGTAATACTCGTTGGCATCGGGCAAGCCGTCGGAAGACGGGAGACCGAAGAAGCCGTTATCATACCAGAAGCCACTGTCAAACACAGGCGCATCTGTCCAGTCTCCATAGAAGCCCAGGTAGGGCAGACTCAGATCAACGCCGTCTTCGGCTTCGTTGGTCAGGTATACAAAGCCCTCCACATAGATGCCGTTTTCAAAGTGCTCGTCCATCCAGACTTTGTCTTCCTCGGATAGCTGGACCGTCACAGTGACATTGGCAATGCCGCCGGCAGGCACAACCACGGTATCCTTGTCGAAGGTGACAGAGCCGCTGAGGGCCCGGTCCTGCCCGGCCATGAAGTCGATTCCGCCGGTATTGGTCACATCCTCCGTCAGCAGACTGGCAGACAGGGTGTAGCGTTTTTCAGCTTGGGAGAAGTTGTGCACCTCAAAGCTGAAGACATACGAACCGGCGCCGTGATCGCCCAGGGAGACCTTGGGCTTATGGCCGCCTACGGTCAGGTAGGCTTCGGAGGTGACGGCGGACAAGGCGTTCACCAGGCCGGAGCCCTGCTGCCGGGGGGAAGCCTCCACCTTGGACGCGCTGCCGACAACTGGCTCGGCGGTACTCATCAGCAGAGCCTCCGCCATGCTCCGGAGAGAACCATCGGGGGCATCGGGATACTTCTCATGCAAGTACTCCATCACCAAGGCGGCAATTCCGGCGATTTGCGGAGTGGCCATAGAGGTGCCGCTCATCACATCGTACTGGCCCCGGTCCACAGTGGAGTACACGTTGCCGCCAACGGCGGTGATATCCGGCGCCAGGGTCAGGTTGGGAGCAACGCCCCAGGAGGAGAAGGAACTGATCTGGCCGCCAATGACAGAGGCCACAATGCCCTGCTCCGCAGAAACTGTCAGCTTCTTGGTCCCGGCAGCAGCCATGGCCTCCCCATCGGCCTTGCTAATGGAGACGGCGGGCACACGGCCAGAAACGCCCTCCGGCAGGGCTCCCGTGGCGCCATCGGTCATGTCCATGGCGATCAGCTCGGCGTTGTCGGAATTGTCGTAAACGATCAACCCCACCGCACCCGCAGCCTCAGCATTGGCCAGCTTTTGGGAGAAGGGGATGCTGCCACGCTGCGCCACAGCCACCTTGCCGGTCAGGTCCAGGCCCTGGAAATCCTGAGCCTCGCCCACGCCTGGAATCATCACATACTCCAATTCGCCCAGCCTTGCCAGGGAGTCGAAGGTCACAGACAGGCCCCGGGACTCGGTGTAGGCCACCTCGGCCTCGCCGTAGGTGAAATACGGGGACATACCGTAGGCGTTGTTGGCGCTGGCTACGGCGGTGGCGTTGGGGCAGACGGCGGGGGAACCAATGGTGGCATTGTCCGGGTGGGCTGTGGGGTTCTTGTTGGTGCCCCACAGATTATTGGCGGCGCTGGTGCCGTCATTGCCGGCGGCAACGGCCACAATGATATCCTGAGAAGCAATGCGCTGGTAAATGAGATCCAACTCCGTATTGCTGGAAGTGAAGCCTGCCGTGGAGCCCAGGGACAGGTTGGCAACGTCGCAGCCCAGGGTCATTGCGTCTTCCAATGCGGCGACAATATCATCAGAGACGCCGGCTCTAGTCGCTCCGAACACCTTCATCACAATGACTTGTGCATCGGGCGCCATACCTACCACCTCGGTCCCCTCCACGTTGGCATTGGCGGCAGCTATACCCGCTACGTGGGTGCCGTGGTCACCCTGGCTATCTCTGGAATGGTCGGTCACTAGATTGCTGTCAGAATAGTTAAAGGCAAAGGGCGTCTTGGGGCTGTAGTACAGCTCTTCCGCAGTCAGCTTGCCGTTCATCCTGCGATAGGCATTGAGATCTCCCAGGACCGCCGCAATGTCTGCGGTTGTCATGGAGTTGTCATTGGCCTCCGGGGCAGCGGCAAAGGACTTGTGGTCCATATCCAAGCCGGTATCAATCACGGCGATCTTCATGCCGGTGCCGGTGTAGCCCAGCTCCTCGGCCCAGACAGCGGGAACCCCCACCATCTGGCCACTGGAGGCCGTCAAGGGACGGACGTCAGATGTGCCAGTCTCAACAGGCTGATACACAGGGGCCAGGAACACGCTCTTGACGCCATCCAGGGCGGCAATCTCCTCCAGATTCTGGAACTCCGTATCAATGGAAAAGGCGTTGGTCAGGTACGTAAACTGGTAGCGAACCGCCAGCTCCTCGCCCTCCAAAACGCGGTCCTCAATGGAGGCAATCACCGCATCCTGCTTCTGGAGCATCCGCTTCTCCGCAGCCGGAGAGACCTGATGAATCGAAGGGTAGGCGTCTGCCAGGGCGGCGTCCTCCATCACAACAAACGCTGTGACACGCTCGCCCGGATCAAACTCCTCTGCCGCCTTACGCAGCTCCTCTATGCACTCAGGGGCAACAGTCTGGTGCAAAGATGGGGAAGAATCCTTCTCCAAAGCAGTGGCAACCCAGGCGCCGCCTTCTACTTTCGAGGCCACCGGCTCCAAGGGATTGGTCTTCAGTGTCTTGGGAACCACGGGCTCGGTTTCCTCCGCCATGGTAGCGGGGGATTCTGCGCTTGGCGTCACCTGTGTGGTTGTCACACTGTCCGGACCTACGGTCGTTGCGTGGACCGCTGGAGACAGGATGCTGAAAACCATACAGAGTACCAAGAGCATGGACAGCAGATGTTTGTTTTTCATATGTATCCTCCTCGCGAATTTGTTTGTAAAACACTGAATTTTCCTCAGCGTTTTGCCACAACCGCTGTGCAAAAATTCAAGCCTTACCGTTTTCAAGCTCCAGAGTTTCCAAAGTAGGCATCCCCATTGGAATTTGCTTGCGCCGTCTGCTGAGAACCTGGACTGCAACTAAATGGCAGTTTTATTGTAGCACAGTTTAATCCGGAAAGGTACACGGCAGTTTTGGCAATTATCGCCAAAATCTGCCGTGTAAAGCCCCCCTATATTTTGTTGTTTAGGAAAATATACCGTATAAATTCATGGGCCTGCTGGTACTGCCGGTTGGCAACATACCACTCATCCAGCCACCCCGCATGAAACCGGACAAAGCTCATAGGCAGCTGCTTCTTCGTATTTTGGAAATAGGCCTGGAGAATGCGCCCGTATTCAGGGTTTTTGAGATAGTTGGAGTCATCCAGGCGGAGCTGCACCAGCCGGCACATCTGAGAGAAGACCTCTCTGGCCTGGTCGGGGGTACCAGGCAGCGCCTTCAGCGGAGCCGTCTGCGCCTGCTCCAGGGCCTGTTGCACCTTTTCCCGCTTCCCCAGCCGCTCGTAGCAGATCGCCAGCTTGTGAAAATACATGGCCTCGTTCCAGGGCGTGCTCAGCAGGTGATATAAGGCATCCTCCGTCAGTCCCACTTGCAGCTCTGTGGTGGCCAGGTTGTAGGTAATGACCTCCATGAGATCCTTCCGCCCCAGGCTTCTAGCCATACGGATGGCATCTGCGTAATGCTCCCGGGCCTGCTTTAGCTGGTTTAAGTTGCCGAAGCAGTTACCCAAAAAGATGCAGCACTGCATAATGATGTTTAAGCTGCGTTCCCGATAGGCCTGGTCCATCCCCCGCTGGAGATACACAATCGCATCGCCGTACTCCCCCTGCCAGAAGAACCGCTTCCCTGCCTCCAGGAGGAAATAGCTTCGGTCCGATCTCCGAAGCAGCTCCTGGAACCGCTCCGTAAGGCGCAGATACAGTTGGTACTGCCTTTCATCCATAGCCGGAACAAAATCCCTCACATCCTCGGGAGGAGACCCCTCGGTCAGCCAGGAGAGCAGCAGCCAGTCCAGAAAAAATGGGCTGTTCCGATATTCCTCCTGGCGCTGGGTCAGCGCTGGCCCTAGCTCCCGAATGCTTTCACCGGAAAACAGGCGGTCATACCATTCTTCAAACCAATTGGAGGTCTCCCGGCAGAACTCCGGCTCCTCCCTCCAATGGATGCCCAGGCGGCGGAGTAGCAAACACAGCACCTCAGAGCTCCCCTCTGTCTTCCCCTGCTCAATCTTTGATAGATAGGATACGGCGCAAATTCCTTTGCACAGAGTCTCCTGAGACCAATCTGCTGCCTGCCGCCGCTTACGAATGAGAATTCCCTGCAATCTCCGATTCACAATATCTCCCCCATTTTCACAAAAGGCTCCCGTTTCTGTCATGATACCACAGACTCCCTACATGGTCTTGCCCATCTGGGCCTGGGTTTTCTTCAGGTCGGCCTCCTTTCTGTGGGCTTCCTTGGCCTTGTACTCCGATGTGTACGTCCTTCGTGTCATGGTCTCGTCTCCTTTTTATTTGCCTTGTTCTGTAAAGGAGCAGCTACCCGCCTCCATGGCCTGCCCTCCTTGGTTTTTATCTATGATATCTCCCCAGCCCATCAATTGCAAGGCAAAAAGCAGCGGAAAAGTAGGCAAAGCCTGCGCACCCCGCGCATCACAAACCCCCATAAGAAGCAGCGTCCTGTTTTTGCCGCTTCCTATGGGGGTTGCTTCATCCTTTGGCTAGGCGGGGATCAGCCGCCGGTTATGGTTAGAAATTCTGGTCCAAAATGGTCAGGAGCTTGGCCATCTGGGCACGGGTGAGCGTTTTGCCGGGACGGAGGGTGCCGTCTCCATAGCCTTCGAAGAATCCTTCTGCAACCGCCCAGCTCATAGCTGTCTTCGCATAAGAATGGACTGCTTCCCCGTCTATATAGGCCTTCAGGTCTGCGCCCGGAGTCGGTTCCTGTTTCAGGTACAGGGTGACATACCGGTACAGGAATGTGGCCGCCTGCTCCCGCGTGACGATTCCCTCGGGGACAAAGGTGGTGGTGGTCATACCCTGCACAATGCCCAGATCTTCCGCCCAAGCCACAGCATCGGTATAGTAACGTCCCTCCTTCACATCGGTGAAGGTCGCAGGCTCGGTCACTTCCGGCGTGTCTGCCAGGCGGTACAGCGTGGTCACCAGCTGGCCCCGGGTGAGGGCGCCGTTGGGGGCAAAGCGGGTGGTGGATATGCCGTTCATGAAGCCGTGGTCAAGCACATAGTCCGTGTATCCATGGTACCACTGGGTGATGTCCAGATCCACAAATCCTTGGGAGGCGCAGTGGGCCGGAATGACCTCGCCCCGCTTCACAATCTCACCGCAGACGGTGCAAACCTCATCGCCGGTGTAACCATCTTCGGTGCAGGTGGCTTCTTTGGCGTTCCGCAGCTCCGTCTTGTGGCCCAGAGCGGGAATCGCCTCACCCTGTTTCACTGTCTCGCCGCAAACCGTGCAGACCTCGTCGCCGGTATAGCCATCCTCCGCGCAGGTAGCTTCCTTGGCATTCCGCAGCTCCGTCTTGTGGCCCAGAGCGGGAATCGCCTCGCCCTGTTTCACTGTCTCGCCGCAAACCGTGCAGACCTCGTCGCCGGTATAGCCATCCTC